>VYLE01000642.1_pt1 | contig 15106 bp, 14 predicted proteins | sample 5114391 | NCBI WGS metagenome assembly VYLE01 (sample SAMN12291771, study PRJNA351875) | freshwater metagenome | isolation source: freshwater lake | place: USA: Michigan, Kent Lake | collected 2013-08-15
GCTTCAAGACTCCGCGCGGCGGACCCGTTGTGCGGCTCGCGTTCCTTGACGAGCGGCCGGAGGGCGTGCCGCGCTTCCCCATAGGGGGCCTTCGCCTCGGCCGCCTGCAGCTGACGCCGCCACCGCGCGTGGTGGGTCTTGGGCAGGTCGCTCAGCACGTGCTCCCGCTTGTGCCACTGGCCGCGCTGGATCGGCACGCGCTCGCCGAACACGTCGCGCACGGCGGCGCTCAGGCCCTTGGCGCCGTCCAGTACCACCAGCAGGCCGGATGGCGTCTGGAAGCCGCGGTCGACCAGCTCCCGCAGGCAGGCGGCGCACACCCGCTTGTTCTCCGTGGCGGTCTGCACGAGGCCCAGGATGCGCGGTTCGCCCGTCGTGGTGACGCCGAGCGCGCTGACCACCTGATCGTCGGCGAACGATTTCCCGTCGAGCAGGAGCACCAGCCAATCCTCATCATCTTGCGGCGCGAATCCAGGCAGGGATCGACGCGTCAGCAGGGAGGCACCACCCAACTTCCAACCAGACGGGGGACAGACCCCCAGCATGCGCTGGTGTTCGAGGCCGGCAGCAATGTGTGGAAACGCTACGATACGTGGCCGCCCAAAACGGCGGTGTCACCGCGTAGCGTGTACATGCGTGAAGGGGGCGCGCTGGCGTGGGAGCCACCGGCCACCTCGGCCGCCGCTTACGACGCGTATGTGTCCGATGTCGACTACGTCGTGAAGCTCATCGATGTGTACCCCGATACCGGCATGAAAGCGCTCCGCATGAACGGCTATCCGTTCATGCGGAGCCAACGATGTGTTCCGGGCGCGCTTTCGGAAGGACCCCGCCAAGTTCGTCCCGAATATCTTCGAAGCGAAGCCGAGTGACTTCCGCGCCGCCACACAGCGGCTCTATCGCAGCAAGGGGATGGCCTCGAAGATCGGGCTGCCGGTGGTGACGGGGATACGGCCGTAACGGCTGCAACTCATTACTGTAGAGCGTATGGAAACCTTCATGCAGTTCTTCGCGACCATGTCGTCCGGGCAGAAGCTGGGTTGGGCGTTCGCCTGCCTGACGACATTCTGGGTGCTCGAGGGAGCCGTCCCGCTGGTGCGCTTCGACTACCGCAAGTTGAAGCACGCGCGTGTGAACCTGTTTTTCCTGACTACGTCACTGGTCATCAACGCGCTGTTCACCGCGGCGATGGCCGGCGTATACGTGTGGTCGGAAGCGCGGGGATTCGGATTGCTCCACATGGCGTCGTGGCCCACGTGGGTGGAGCTGCTCATCGCGGTCCTGGCGCTCGATTTCGTGGCGCAGTGGTTCGCACACTATCTGCTGCACCATGTGAGGTGGATGTGGCGGCTGCACGTCGTGCACCACAGCGATACCCACGTTGATGCCACCACCGGCACTCGGCACCATCCGCTCGACTACGTCATCCGTGAGCTGTTCTCCGCCGCCACCGTGGTGGTGTTCGGCATCCCGCTGGCGTTCTATGTGTTCTATCGCATCGCGACGATCTTCTTCACGTATTTCACGCACGCCAACATCAACGTACCGGCGTGGATCGACCGCCCCCTGAGCTGGGTGTTCGTGACGCCCAACATGCACAAGTTCCATCACCACGTTGAACTCCCGTGGACCGACACCAACTTCGGCAATGTGTTCTCGTTCTGGGACCGCCTCATGGGGACCATGGTCCAAGGCGACCCGCGTCAGGTGCGCTACGGCGTGGACACGCTCGAAGGCGCACCCGATGAAAGCATCGTGTACCAGTTGAAGCTGCCTTTGCATGGGCGCCGGATGTGACGGTTCAAGGCGTCAGAGCCATTCAACCGCTCAATCCACGATGAAGAGCTTTGCGCCGAACGCGGTAATCGACCGGTGGGCTTCGGCGCCATCGGCGACCTGATAGCTCATGCCAGGACTCAGGGTGAAGACTCGGCCGTCTTGGAGCTCGGTCGTGAGTTCACCCTCACGGCAGAGAAGAATGTGTCCCTTGCTGCACCAGTGGTCCGCCACAGCGCCCGGTGGATACGCGACCATTCGCACTCTGATCTCGCCGAAGTGTTGCGTGTGTCAGTACGCAACACCGGCGTCGCCCTTGTGCTCGGTGCGCGGAACCGTCGACCAGTCAGTGGTGCCAAAGGCTATCCCGCTCATCTGCCTAAGGTTGCTCCTCTCGGATGGCGCTCGTCGAGTTCGCCTGCTTCAACAAGAGGCCTCAAGGGTTCCGAGTCGGTGACCCGCATTCAATGACGCTGACCCTTAGGGTTTCGAACTAGAGCGCGCCTCGCATAGGGCGACGTTCGTGCACCATGGCGAGCACCTCGATGGCGTCAGTGCGAATTCGATGGAAGATGCGATATGGCGGTACTACTAGTTCCCGAAGCGCAGAGTCCTGGACCTCGAGCACCACCTTACCGGTCTCCGGATGCGTACACGCGCGTGGGAGGCGCTGGTCAATCCCACGAACGATTCCCGCCGCATCCACCGGCGAGGTCAGGTTGACGTAGTCAACGAGCGCCTCCAGGTGCAAAACCGCCCGCTCCGTCCAACGGAGCGTGAGCGTCACGAGTCGCGCCGAATCCGCGCGCGTACCCGCGCAAGCGCCGCCTCATGGTCAACCGTGCGACCTCCGTCAGCATCGGCAAGCCCCTGTGTAATCGCTTGCCGTACATAAACCTCGTAGGCGAGATCGTCCCAGCTGGCATCAGCGGGGAGCTGCTCGACGAGTCGCAGAGCGTCGGGCGGATATCGGCAGACTCACTCATACTCGAAACATCGCGCGGAAATCCGATGCCAGCAAGCGGTCCGATCCGGACTCCCTGTGGGTTCAAGGTGTCGCCGTTCCTCCCTCGCGATGACCGGTCGGGTTGGATCGAGACTCTTGCTGGGGAAACGCTGCAAAGAACGCTGGATTTTCGAGGGCGAACGGCAATGCTGGCGCCGCTGAAGCGACCCTTTCCTGCACGGTGTGGAGCCCGAGATGAGCGAGCAGCGGACGTTGGCGAGCGTGGTGTACGACCGCAAGCGGAAGGTGACGCGCCGTGAGCGCTTCTTGCAGGAAATGGATCGCGTGATTCCGTGGTCCACGCTGATCGCCCTGGTCACGCCGCACTACGTGAAGCCGGGGCGGGGCCGGCGCCCCATGCCGCGCGAGACGATGCTGCGCATCTACTTCTTGCAGCACTGGTTCAAGCTGTCGGATCCGCAGGCCGAGGACATGCTCTACGACAGTGAGTCCATGCGCCGGTTCGCTCGCGTGGAGCTGGGCGAGGACACCGTGCCGGACGAGTCGACGATCATGCGGTTCCGCCATCTGCTTGAAGCGCATCAGCTGACGGCGCAGATGTTCGACGCCGTGCGGGACCTGCTGGTGGATGGTGACCTGCTGGTGACCACGGGGACCATCGTGGATGCGACGCTGATCGCGGCACCCAGCTCGACGAAGAACGCCACCACGACGCGCGATCCCGAGATGCGGCAAACGCGGAAGGGGGCGTACTGGAAGGAGGCGGATCGCGTGGCCTACGAAGCGGCAGGCGGGCAGTACCGGATCAATCAACGCGGCGTGCATCCGTTTCACGTCGTGAAGGTGTTGTGAGGCTTCACCAAAGTGCGGTATCGCGGGCTGATGAAGCACACCGTGCGGGCGCTTGCCGCGTTTGCGCTCGCCAACCTGTTTCGTGCGCGCATACCGTTGCTCGCGGTGGGCACGCAGTGTCGGCGTGAACGCCGACCTCGGGCCGAAATCGGCCCGCTACGCCCGGGATGGGGCCGCCACCCGGGACGACGGCGTGCCCGGAGCGCCCAGGATCGCGATTTCGACCACGATGGTTTCCACAGCCCTCACGCTACACGCCTGTGCAGAGCTTCCCTAGCGAGTTGACGTGGTGAGGGCCTCGAAGACGAGCAGCGGGCTGTCGAGCGGCGGGCTGCTGCACACGGGCGCCATGCACATGGTGGACGATACTGGCGTCACGAAACCATCCCGCGTAAGTTCGCGCAAGAACACGGCACCATCCTCACCTCCACGACCCGCATGATGGGTAGTTCAATGGACCCCGTCCCCGCGCCGGCTTGGCCGATTCTTGCGCCGACGAACAGCACGACGCCAGTGATGCCATTGGCTTGGAGCGCCACGGCATTGCTGCACCCGTTTTCGCCGCCGCCGCCAACGGATCCGGTGCCGGCCGTGCCGTTCTACCAGCTCTGCGTGGCCAACCTGCAGTGCGTGCGCAGTGAATACTTTTCGGCGCAACTCAGCGGAGCCGACGGCCGGACGTGGTGGTACCTGCTCGACCACCGTGGCACGCAGCTTTCGACCGATGGCGGGGCGACATGGACGACCGTCGAGATGGGGTGGACACTCCCTGACAACTGGTTCGGTGAGTATCGCGATCAGGCCGCCTGCGCCGGACAGTCGCCACTGAACTATCTGGCGACGAATGCCGTGGAGTGGTGGAAGGTGCCGGTTCCCGACAAGGCGAACCCGTCTGCCCCGAAGGGCGCCACGTGGATGTGGTTCGATGCGGAGACGCAGAATCCTGTGCGCATGATGTTCGGTGAGGGGCCGATTACGGCCGTCCAGGGCGACCCGGGCCGGCTCGCGCTGTTCCAGATGTTCTCCTTCTCGTATCTGCCGGTGTTTCACGACCTGAGCGCGACTGTCCCCGATCGGCCGCGCACCTTCGTGGCTGGCGCAATTCCCGGATTTTCCTGGGGCAACCCCAACCAGTACGAGCCGTTCTCGTTCGGTCGGAATTTTGGGTTTACGGCGCTGATGACGCCGGTCAACGAGGCCTTCAATCCCTTCCCCACCCGCGTGCTCTACGTGTGGAAGGACATTCCGGAGTACGCGCGATGTACGGATCGCGCGCAGCACACCCGCATGAACTACTCGGCGAACCCCGCCTCGGGTGTCGCCCACGTCGATGCCCTGCTCACGGGCCCGGCGCCCGCCGGCGTTGAGCCACCCCCCTCCAGCGGGTCGGGGTTTCTGACGACCTATCCGATCGATGGTACGCCCACTTGCGTCGATGGCTCTCAGTTTCCCTTCGCACAGGAAGCGCCCGACTGGATTGCCAACCCGGCGGTGAGCGCGACCATTCAGGCCACGATCACCGATAATCCGGTCCTTGGCCCAGCGACGACGCTGACCGTGTGGTCGGTCCTGTTTCCACCGGCCACCAAGTACCCCCAGGGCACCTACCTATGGACGTGGTACGCCCCGGTGCCCGGATCCGGTGGACGGCAATCGCGTCCGGTGACCTTCATGCAATCCGAATCCGGCGTCGGCGTTGGCACGTCGCTCGCCCTCGCCGACTACTTCTATCACGCAGAATTCGAGGCACCGATTCCGCCGGCGTTGTTCGAGGTTCCATCCGTCTGCGCCGCGGTGACGCCGGCCCAAGTGCCGATCGCCTGACGACACGGCCGCACGTGCCCGAGGTGCTGCTTCCCCCCATACCCGACGCGCTGCGATCGGCCGTTGCGGATCGCTACGACGTCGAGCGCGTGCTCGGCGTCGGTGGCATGGCCACCGTCTATCTCGCGCGGGACCGCAAGCACGATCGTCGGGTGGCGCTCAAGGAGCTGCGCGCGGATGTGGCGGCGGGCCTTGGTGCCGAGCGTTTCCTCGCGGAGATCAAGACCACGGCGGCGCTGCAGCACCCGCATATTCTGGCGCTCTTCGACAGCGGCCATGTCGCGGGGACCGTGTATTACGCGATGCCGTTCGTGGATGGCGAGTCGCTGCGGGCGCGAATCGATCGCGAGCGACAGCTGCCCGTGCCCGTCGCGCTCGCGATCACCCGGCAGGTCGCGGCGGCCCTGCAGTACGCGCATGAGCGGGGCATCATCCACCGCGACATCAAGCCCGAGAACATTCTGCTGCAGGGCGATCATGCGGTGGTCGCGGACTTCGGTGTGGCGCTGGCCGTGCGATCTGGGAGCGGGCGGCTTACCGAGACGGGGATGGCGCTCGGCACACCGACGTACATGTCGCCCGAGCAGGCCCTGGGCGAGCGCACCATCGATGCACGCTCCGACATCTACGCGCTGGGCTGTGTCCTCTACGAGATGCTCGTCGGCGACCCACCGCACAAGGCGAGTAGCCTGCAGGCACTCGTCGCCAAGATCCTGACGGAACGGCCCACTCCCGTGGCGGTCACGCGTGATACCGTTCCGTTGGCGGTTCAACAGGCCCTGGAGACCGCGCTGGCGAAGCTGCCAGCTGATCGGTTCTCGACTGCGGCGGAATTCGCCGCCGCCCTCGAGGCGACCACGGTGGCCACGGTGGCCACCCAAATCATGCCGGCCACCGGCCAGATCGGGACCCCCCGACCGTGGTGGCGCGATGGACGCTGGTGGACGCTGCTGATGGTCAGCTCGGTGTGCGGGGGCGGGTTTGCGCTCCTCCTGCAGGCCCGCACCAAGGCGGGCGCCCTCGATGCGCCCGTGGAGTACGACATCGCGCTTCCCGATGGCGCACCGCTCGCGCCTGAGGGACGCATCGGGTTCGCCGTGAGTCGTGATGGGCATTTCGTGGTGTACCGCGCTCCGGGCGAGCGGGGGGAACTCTGGTACCGTGCGCTGCTGAACGGCGACGTGCGACGCATCAGCGGGACCGAGGGTGCGGAACTGCCCGCGATTTCGCCCGACGGCAAGCGGGTAGCCTTCCTGAACAGTGCCGGTGCGGGATACTCCATCGACGTGGTCACGCTGGCCTCCGGTCAACGCATCTCGCTTGGGCCAGCGGTGCAAACCAGAGATCTGCGCTGGACTGACGAGAATCTCATCGAGGTGTTCGACGGGAATGGTCGGAAGATTCGCTGGCTGTCGCCGGACGGTGGCAATGAGCGGTCGGCCAACTCGATAGAATGTGAGTTGCCCTCGCGTCTGGACGCGAACACGCTGCTGTGCGGTGGGGGCGCCACCAAACTGGGATACACAATCGATCTGCGGGGCGGGACAACGCGGCGCTATCTCCGCGACCGCGAGGGCCGGCCGGTGTACGGTTCGCAGTTTCGGCTCGTCGGGGACGGCTACATCTGCTATGTGTCGAAGGACGGCAACCTCATGGCTGCGCGATTCGACCGGAAGTCGCTCGCGCTGGGCCTGTCGGTTCGCATGACGACCGGCATTGCGCGGCGGGAGTTCACGGGCGCTGCGCTGTTCGACATTTCGCCCGCGGGACAGTTGGTGTATGCGAGTGGCGATAGCCGCGGCATCGGGTACCTGGTGCGCGCGGATGGTACACGGCTCGACACCCTGCCGTTCGGCCGGTTAGCCTTTCTCAACAGCGCCTTCAGTGCCGACGGAGCGCGCGCGGCGGTGACCGTCGATGGGGCACAGGGCGTCGAACTGCGCGTGTTCGATCTGGAATCGAACCGTCAGTTCGTGTGGGTGACCAAGCCGGTGCTTTCGCAACCGATCTGGAACGCCGAGGGGGATCGCCTCCTGTTCTCTGCGGGCGACACGGTATTCGTGGGATCGCCGGACATGGCCACGCCTCCACGCGCCGCTGCGGTCTTCACGGAACCATTCGTCCCATTTCATTGGCTGAAGAACGGTCGCGTGGCTGGACTGATGTCGAGTACCAATCGGATCGCGACATTCGACCTCGCGGCTGGCGCCGCGACCCTCCAGCCGTTGCGCGACAACGCCAGCTTCCCCACGGTGTCTCCCAACCAGCGTTGGCTCATGTACGCGGATGCCGTGGGTGCCGCGATCTGGGTCGAGCCACTGCCGTCGAACGGCAAACGCTTCGTGGCGGTCGATGGTGGTGCTGGCGAGCCGCTCTGGCGCGCGGACAACGAAATCGCGGTCGGCACCTACGACGCGGACGGCCAGTATTATGATCGGGTCACGCTGGCGCCGGAGCAGGAGCGGCCGCTCGGGGCCGCTCGGCGTTGGATCACCCTGCATGAGTTTCGCGACACACCCGGACCGTCCGTTTCCATCACGCCTGGCGGACGGATCGTGTACTTGCAAGGCGCTCGGGAGCAGCCCATGCGGTTCCTGCGCGTGGTGCCTTCCTGGACCACACGCGTGCGGGCCGCCGTGGATTCGGCAGAGCAGCGCCAGTGACTTCCTGCGATGCACGCGCCTGAGCATTCTTTGTTCGGGCAGTGCGTCCCATCGGGTCATTCGCCGTTTTGGCGCGCGCGCTTCCCCCTTCGTAGCTTGTCGATGAGCGAGCAGGTGACCTTCGCGAATGTGGTGTACGCCAGCACGCGGCGCGTGACGCGTCGGGAGCCGTTTCTCACCGAGATGGACCAGGTGATCCCGTGGGCGACGGTCGAGGCGCTGGTCGAGCATCCGTTTCTCGTGTTCAAGCGGCTGGAGGGCTTCACGAAGGTCCGCTCTCGTGGGCTCGCAAAGGATACGACGCGCGTCTTGCCACGTTCCCAGATGTCCGCGTTTCCCACACCGCCGGTCGTAGGCACCCGATCGGCGTTTCCCCAAGAGGAGGACACATGAAGATCCTCGTCGTCGACGGGCATCCGCACCGTGAGAGCTTCGTCGGTGCACTGAGCGACGAGTACGTCGCAGGGGCGAGAGACCAAGGCCACGAGGTCGCGGTGTTGCGACTGAGCGAGATGAATCTCGAACCGTACATGAAGTACCGGCACGGTACGGATCACCCGGTCCTGCCCCCCGACCTCGAACTCATGCGCAACCAGCTGGTCTGGGCGGACCACTATGTCGTCGCGTACCCCATCTGGTGGGGCCTTCCACCCGCGCTCCTCAAGGTCTACTTCGAGGTCGTGTTCGCCCCGGGTGTTGCCTTCAAGTACCTCCCTCGTGAGGGGAGCCGCGTCAGGTGGGAGCGACTGCTGACCGGGCGAACCGCCCAACTCCTGGTGACGGGTGACGCGCCACCATGGTTCTGGAGGTACGTGCGGGGGGCCGCCGATGAGCGGGCACTCGAGCGGAGCATTCTGGGATTCTGCGGGGTACGGACGATGAAGACCGCCTACTTCGGTTCGGTCAAGACCTCGACGCCCGCCGAGCGACAGCAGTGGCTGAGCCGCGCACGGGCGTTGGGCTCGCGGGGGCCGTCACGCCGCTCCTGGTTCCTGGCCATGCGCTCGACGAGCGCCGGGAAGAGCTGACTCGGGGTGGCCTCGGCGACCTCGCCACCGGCCTGCGGCACGATCGCGGCCAGCCCCATCCTGCGCACGAGGGTGCCGCGGTGGCGTCGGCCGACACCAGGGAAGTCCGGAGCCAGCGTTCAGCGTAGGGCCCCACACCATGGCTTCGCCGTTGAGCGCAGCGGACGCCACTCTCGCCGTCTCACGTCGGGAGACCTGCTCGATGCGGCTCCCCCCACGCAGTCGTGGACCGAGGGAGCGGCGGTCCGCGTTCCCGTCAGAACAACACGTCGATCTCCAAGCCGGTGAAGGAGGCCGGTCGACGACCAGACGCGATGACTGTCCCGACCCTGACCTTCAACGGCAAGAGAAGCTGGGCAGGAATCCGTCCCCACGCCGGCATGCGATAGTAGTTGATCTTCAGCAGGGATCCCAGCTGAGCACCGGCCTGCGGAACCACCACAAAGGCGGACTGGCCCAGACGTCGATCCATCCCGACCTCCATGTAGCTGAAGAATCCTGCGAATCGCTCGTCACTCACCCAATAATCGAAGTTGCTCCGAATGCCGACCTTCATGGCCCACGTGGCGATCGTATCTCGTTCAGATATTACTCGCCCATTGGTGTACGAGGCGGTGTAGCCATACCACGAGTCCAATGCGCCCCGCTTGGTGCCGACCCGATTGAACCGGTACGCAGACAACGGGAGGCCGAAGTTGAATCGGAGATCGGCTCCCTGGAAATAGTCCGTCGACCCAGCGCCTTGACCTGTCGTGAAGTCGAGCACCAAACCATTGGCTACGCGACTCCGCACAAAATCACGCAGATAGGGTTCCTGGTTCGCCTGCCGGACCTCCACGCGGTACGACAGTGAATCGGGCATGATGTCCCGCAGGTTCGTCCCATACGGAAGAGGGACGGAGGAGAGCGCCCGAAACACCCTGAAGAAATGCGTCGTTCGCGGCGCCGGCTCCGCGGGAACAGCTGCCGATGGCAACTGCTGCTGTCCAATGCTCGTGCGCCCTCGCTCAAAGGCGTCGAGGAGATCGTCGAGCGACGCCGCCACCGCGTTGACGATACGGTTCGCCTCCGTCGTCAACGGCGGGTAGCTGATGTCACGAATGGAGCGACTGCTGACATAGCTGCCGCGGGCTTCGTTGAATGCGTCATCCCCAAAGGCTGTCCAGATCTCGCCGTTCGCATTGACGACACGAGTACCATGCTTCGAGTAGAAGTCGTGCAGCGCCTTGTTGTTGACCAGCATCGAGAACAGCGTGCGCTTCACCAGCAGATGTCCTGCGGAAAACGCATCCTCGAGGAAGTGGTCGGCGAAGCCGTTGTACAGGAACGCGTAATAGAGCAACTGTCTGGCGGCCGCCTCATCGGGCTCGCTGCCAGCCATCTCCGCCAGGCGAATCGCCGCGGCATGGATCGTCGCGTACGCGTTCAGGGCGTTCGTGTCATGCAGGCGTCGCAAGACCTCCTGCTCATTGGCGGGATTCAGCAGGCGGTCGACGTCTGCTGGATCGAAGGCGGCCAAGTGTGCGCTGGCACTTTTGCCGTACAGGTAGAAGTGCGACCGATTGCCAATCGCCAGCTTGAGATATTCCGGGTCCAGCTTCGCTAGCTGACCGTCGGGAGCGCTCGCGAAGTGCGCCGCACCGAATTGTTTCTGCAGTGCGATGACCCGGAGCAGCTTGCTGTTCGGTGTGAGCAGATGTTCCTGAAGCACCAGCGGGCTCACCGTGTGATCACCGCTGAGCGCATTGAGCGTCCCATATCCAATCGACGACTCGTAGCGCGAGAGATACGGGAACGTGTACGCCGACGCCGCCGAGTCGTACGCCATTGGGAGGAGTTTCCAGAATCCCGACGTTTGCTGACGGTACGTTCGGGCGAATACCTGCATCGCCGCGTTGCCGATGCTCACATGTTCGTGGTAGAAGTAGGCATATGCGGATCGCGGGACAAGCAGCGTCAAGGCAAGCGCAGGCAGCCATCGCGCCCACGCACGCGTGGACGACACACGAACCGCGCACTTCGAAGATGAGGAAGGATGTCGGAGTGGAGGTGTCATGCTCGAAATGCTCTACGATCAGGATATGGTGAACGTACCTCCGTCGAGAACAGCCGGGGTCGCCGAGGTATCACGCCGCCACGGATCGTACCGCGTTCAGCTAGTCAAACGCCAGTCGAGAGCATTGGTGCGGCGCAGAGTGTCGGCGCTGGGGATCGTACCAGTGGCGTTCCTCTCATCGCAGGCCCATTGATCGCCAAGCGGTGAGCCATGCACGCCAGGTATGCCTGGCCCAAGAACCCGGCCACCTTCTCGGCGAAGGCTTGGCGCGCGTTCGCCGCGCTGCGGGACAGCACCCGGCAGACCGCTCGCATCTGGGCCATGAAGGCAAGTCTTCGCCACTTGTGGGACTACACCAACGCGGGCGCCGCATGCACGTGCTTTCGCCGCTGGTATGGCTGGGCGCTGCGATCGCGCCTCGAACCCATGAAGCAGGTGGCCCGGATGCTGTAGAGCCATCGCGAGAACACCCCGACGTACCTGGCGCACTGGATCACGAATGCGGTCACGGAGGGCCTCAGCGCCAAGATCCCATGGATCAAGTTCGGTGCTCGCGGCTCACGCAACCTGGAGGCGTTCACGATGGTGATCTACTTTCACTGCGGAGGGCTGCATCTTGAGCCGCGCGTCGGGTGAGGACACCCACAACAACCCCGGAAGAGCCCTGATTCAACTTCGGCCACCGGCGCGACGACGTGGCGCCACGGGCCGTACCCTCGCGTGAAGCGCTCGTCCGCCTGCGGTGGGGCCGTCCTGCCGGGTGCCCAGCCTATCGAGGTCCATCGGCCGAATCCAGCGGGGGCGGGACGAACGCCGAGCGCTGCCACGGGCCGGCGTCAGCCCGACCGGAACTCAACGAGCGTGTCCTCGTCCATGCTCTCGAGCGCCCCCGGAGCGTCTGGCCCCACGACGACAACCCGACGTCGGATGACGAGGGGCTCGTCATGGAGATCGCCATGATAGAAGTGACGCAGGAGGCCGACGTAGCGAAAGCCACCCCGGTGCAGGTCGGTCAGCAGTGCCGTCCACTGCGCAATCTCGTCGGCCGCCGCGCGCTCGGCATCCTCGCGCGCCCGCACGCGACTGGCGAGTGCGCGCTCGACCTTGGCCGCACTCCAACCGCGCGCCGCGAGCTTCCGCGCCTTGGCCGTGTCGTCACGTTCACGGCCCGCGCGGTCCATGGCGATCCGGCCCAGGGCCGCGCCGCAGTCGCATCCGCCGGCCGACAGCGCGTAGTAGGCCTCGTTCGGAAGCAGCTGGTGTCGCACCGCCTCGTTGTCCACGGACACGAGGCGACGCCCCATGCGCGTGAGGGCGTCGTGCGCATGGGGCAGTCGCCCTTCGGACGGAAGTACGCCGGTGATGAACTGGCACATCGGTTTCTCCATGACGGGCGTCGACTTGCCCACCAGCACGACACGGTGCGTCACGCCGGTAACCACGACACCGCCGGCAGCGTTGAGTTCGTCCACCGCGCGTGGGGCCCCCGGCACGACGGCCCCCCCGACGTCCGGCGGTCCATGGCGCCGACGTGGCCGATGAGCCCGACGCGGAACTCTGCGGGACGCGAGGGCCAACAGCCAATGGCCAGCGTGCCCCCACAGACCACCGCAACACAGGACAGGATACGAATCTCGATTGGGGCAGGTTGAGAATACCACGTGATCACGGAGCGCGCGAACACCGACTGGCGGGCGAGAGGCGCGTGCCGCGCTCTGGCTCGCGGGGGCCCGCGTCACTGGGCGGCGGCCCGTCCGCGGCGGAACGCTTCGATCAAGTGTGCCGTGTCATGCTCGGATCTCGACTTTGCCGTAGCTTTGCGCGCGGTCGGGTTGCGTGACGCGCTGGAAGAGGCCCAGCTCCAGCGCCGCCGTCGTCGCTTCCCGATCTGGCGACGCCGAGAGCGGACGAGCCGTTGCGGCGAGTGATGCGGCGTCGAGGCGCGGTCGTGGAGCACTTCGGGTGCAGCCTCCGGTGCAGCCTCGGCGGCCCGGTTTCAGGGCAGTTCCGCATTCCCGCGCGGAGCTCCTGCCTGATGCGCTCTGTTTTGGGCGTCCCGTCGTCCAACCCGTGCGCAGGAGCGATGCGCCACGTGATTGCGGCGCCCGCGCGCTCCGTTCGTGCAACGCCTCTCGACCGGTCAGGAGGAACCCCGTGGAGCGCGCGATGCCGATCTTGCCTGCAGACGACCTCCGCGTCGCGAAAACCTTCTCCGTCGACAAGCTGGGGTTCCGGGTCCGCTTCGAGTCAACCAACGACGGGATCACCGGAATTCTCGGGCTCGAGCGCGGTGGCCGTACCGTGATCATCGATGCCCCGATGTCCGGACACGGTCGGGACATCGGCGTCTCGCTCAAGGTCGGGGATGTCGACCGGTACTGCGCCGAGTGGAGCGCGCGGGTCCACAGGCTTCGCGCACCGGTCGATGAGGCGTGGGGCGCGCGCACCTTCGATCTGCTCGATCCGTTCGGGAACACGCTGTTCGTCATCGGGCCACCCGCGGCGGCTGACCGATGAGCATTGCCTTGCTGGCCTGGCGTTTCGGTCTGGCGACGACTGACACGGATCGCGCGACCACACGATGTGCGGGCTGTCGAGATCACCACACCCTGAAGAGCGGACACGCATGGGAACGACGATCTGCCGCCATCTGCTGCGGCGCGTCAAACCGCGACGCACGGTGTGCCGGCACGTGCCCGCCACCCGGTATGCGGTGTGCTGGTGTGCGGGCGTTCCACGTACGTTGGTGCCGAGAGCAGGCGCCGCTACGCACGCCCAATGCCGCCGGTGTTGAATAGTGCGCTGACGAAGGGGACAGGGCCCTCTCGCGACGCTGTCGACCCGCCCACACGCTGATGGGGGGAGACCATGGCAACTCCCGCGGTGAACGCCTCACCACGCCGCTGTCCCGCGGGAGTGGTGCATCTCATGACCGCGAGTCCGGCCCAGGCGAAGCGGCTCACTCGGCTGGACATACATCGTCGTACCGCAGCGTGCCCGTATCTCGAGCGTCTGGCCGATGTCGATGCGGCGATGCTGGCGACGCTCACAGCGGCCGCCGTCGCCGAACTCCAGCGTTCAGTGCTCGCGAACGAACGTCAAGTTCAGCGGCGCTGCGGCCGCAGATCGGAACTGCACCCGAAGCGTTCGCGCATCACGCGCATGCGCCACGATCACACCGCTTTCGGTTCGCGCACCATCTCCCGTCACGTTGGCGACCAACGAGTCGCCAGCAATCCGCCCACTCCCGTCCCAATACACCCCCGAGAAGGTGAGCCGGGCCCCCAGCACCCCCATCTCGCTCGACATGGCGTTGACCGACAACCCAACGAACTCGAGCGACGGTGTGACGGAACGCCACGCACCAGTAAACGCATCCGGTGACGATGCCGTGAACGTGGTCTCCGCTGGCCCCGCCGAGCACGCGCTCGTCGCGCACAGCATCACCACCACCACCCCGCGTATCCGCATGCTCCCTCCGCAATGAGCCCACTTTACGTTCGCTCCGGGATCCCACGCCGCGCAAGTACCACGATCATTACGTACGTGACCGTGGCCAGAGTCTCGTCGGGATTCGCTCGTCGAGGAACGCACGCATGACGCGTTGCGGGCGACGCAAGTGGCGGTGCCCTGTTCGTCGCATCCGCCGACGGCTGGCGCCGACCGAGGCCAGCCGCCGATGGGCGGCGCTCGCGCGACAGATCACTGAGGTCGACCCGCTCGCGTGCCCGTCCTGCCACGGCGTCATGCGGATCAGCGCGTTTATCACCCAGGCGTCAGTGATCAACCAGATCCTCACGCATCGCCGGACCCGCGGCTTCCCGAACCTCACCCCAACGCCCCGACGACGCGCGGGGACGTTCGGCACGCGCGTCCGTCCCACCGGCGCCTCCACGCGGTCCCCGCCGGCACCGCACGCCCCCCGGGGACCACGGCCCGC
>VYLE01000645.1_pt1 | contig 15072 bp, 11 predicted proteins | sample 5114391 | NCBI WGS metagenome assembly VYLE01 (sample SAMN12291771, study PRJNA351875) | freshwater metagenome | isolation source: freshwater lake | place: USA: Michigan, Kent Lake | collected 2013-08-15
GCACGCCTCCGGGCGCACGCACCGGTGGCGGCGGGGGCAAACCGCCGCGCCTCGGCGCGGGTCCCTCCAACCGCACACCCCGGCGCCGCGGCCCCATCGGCCGCTTTTTCGCAGCGGTCTTTGGCCTGATCTGGCGCGTCCTCTGGGGCATCGGCTGGCGCATCGGCTTCGTCATGGGCACGATCCTCGCCGCCGCCGTCTTCTACTTCTACGCCCAACTCGCCCCGGTCACCGACCTGATCGATGCCCGCTCGCGCGGGTCGGTCACCTTCCTCGACCATGAAAACAAGGTCTATGCATGGCGCGGCGAAACCTTCGGCGGCATGATCACCGCCGAAACCGTCTCGCCCTTCCTGCACGATGCCGTGGTCGCCACCGAAGACCGCCGCTTCTACCGCCACCTTGGCATCTCGCCGCGCGGCATCGCCTCGGCGATCCGCATCAACCTTGCCGAAGGGCGCGGCCCCTTCGAAGGCAACGGCGGCTCCACCATCACCCAGCAGGTGGCGAAACTCCTCTGTCTTGGCGTCCCCTACGACCAAACCCAATGGGAGTCCGAGGCCGATTACGAAGCCGACTGCCGCCGCGGCAGCATGTGGCGCAAGATCAAGGAAGTCCCCTACGCCATCGCGATGGAGTTGAAGTATTCCAAAGAGGAAATCCTCACCATCTACTTCAACCGCGCCTATCTGGGCGCTGGCGCGCGGGGGTTCGAGGCCGCCGCCCAGCGCTATTTCGGCAAATCCGCCAATGAGGTGAACGCGGCCGAGGCGGCGATGCTCGCCGGTCTGCTCAAGGCCCCCTCCTATTTCGCACCGACGAACAACATGGACCGCGCCCGCGCCCGCGCCAATGTGATCATCGGGCTGATGGAAGAGCAGGGCTACGTCACCGCCGAACAGGCCGCCGAGGCCCGCACCAACCCCGCGCGGCTGTCCGAGGCTGCCGCCTCCCGTTCCGGCGGGTTCTTCGCCGACTGGGTGATGGAAACCGCCCCCGCCTTCCTCACCACCCAGACGACCGAGGATGTCATCATCCGCACCACGCTCGACCAGCGGCTGCAGAAGGCCTCGGAAGAGGCGCTCGCCTACATTTTTGAGACGAAGATCAAGCAGGGCTCCAACGCGCAGGCCGCCATCGTGGTCATGTCCGCCGACGGTGCCGTCCGCGCCATGGTCGGCGGCCGCAAGATCGAGGCGGCGGGCAGCTTCAACCGCGCCACGCAGGCCCTGCGCCAGACGGGATCGGCCTTCAAACCCTTCGTCTATGCTGCCGCGCTCGATCTCGGCTGGTCGCCCGAGGATTACGTCGAAGACACCCCCTATACCATCAACATCCCCGGCTCTGGCCCGTGGTCGCCCAAGAATTACGACGAAGAATTCAAGGGCATGGTCACCCTGACCCAAGCCCTTGCCGAAAGCCGCAACATCCCCGCCGTCAAGGTGTCCGAGGCCGTCGGGCGCGACAATGTCCGCAAGATCGCCGCCGATTTCGGAATCCAGAGCGATCTGGCCGCAGGTCCCGCCCTTGCGCTGGGCGCTTCCGAATCCACCCTGCTTGAAATGACCGGGGCCTATGCCGGCATCCTCAACGGCGGGTCCTCCGTCACGCCCTACGGCCTCGTCGAACTGCGCCTGCAGGGCGAAGAGGAACCGCTGATCGGCGCGGCAGGCGGCATCGGCGAACGCGTCATCAGCGAACAATCCGCGCGCCTTCTCACCTACATGATGACCAAGGTCATCGAAAACGGCACGGGTGGCCGTGCCCGCCTCGACGACCGTCAGGCAGCGGGCAAGACGGGCACCACGCAGGCCGCCCGCGACGCGTGGTTCGTGGGCTATACCGCCGATTACGTCGCGGGCGTCTGGATGGGCTATGACGACAACACCCCCCTCACCGGCGTCACCGGCGGTGGCCTTCCGGCCGAAATCTGGCACGAGGTGATGGTCCGCGTTCATGAGGGCGTAGAACCCAAACCCCTGCCAATGGACATCCCGGAACCCCGCACCCCGCCGCAGCCGGAATACCAAGACCCCGGTCAGGTCGCGCAGCAGCCCACCCGCGACCGCTCGCAAGAAGACCCTGTCGAATCCCTGCTCAAGGACCTGCTCGGTCTCTACTGATCGCGCGGTCTAGGTCTCTTCGGGCGGCATTCCTCCGGCCTGCCGTCGATCCGCGACCCACTGCGCCAGCCGCCCTGACGCCCCGTCACAAGCGCGCGGCGGGGCGAAACTCTCCAACACATTCTCCCAGATTGCCGTAGCCCGCTCATCCGCGCGCAGGGCACCGGCATCGGTCCATGTGCCGTGGTTCGACAGATCCGCCACCAGCGGGCTATAGAAGGCCGACCGATATCGTTCCATCGTATGGGCCGCCGCGAAGAAATGCCCGCCGGGCGGCACCTCGGCAATCGCCTCGAAGGCCAGCGCCGCCGCGTCTTCCGGCGCGGGCTGCGCCATCTCGGCCATCACCTGCAACGCCTCGATGTCACAGATGAACTTCTCATAGCCGAAGGTCAGCCCCCCCTCCAACCAGCCCGCCGCATGTACCGTCACCGTGGCCTGCGCCAGCATCGCGCCCCACAGCGCCATCGCCGTCTCGGTCGCCCCCTGTGCATCCGCCACATTCGATGCCGCCCCCGTAGCCGACCGCCACGGCAGGCCGATGAATCGCGCCAACTGCCCTGACCCCAGATTGGCGCGGATATGCTCTGGCGTGCCAAAGGCGGGGGACCCGCTTTTCAGGTCGACGTTGGACGAAAACCCGCCATAAGCCACGGGCGCGCCGGGTGCCGCCATCTGCGCTAGCACGATCCCCGCCAAGGCTTCGGCATGCTGCAGCACCAGCGCGCCCGCCACCGTCACCGGGGCCATCGCCCCCGCCAGACAGAAGGGCGTGATCAGCGACAACTGCCCCGCCCGCGCGAAATCGATGATGCCCCGCGCCATCGGCACATCGATCTGGCGCGGCGAATTCGTATTGATCACCGTCGTCGCCCAGACGCCGTTGCGGAATTCCGCCTCGTCCAGCCCGCGCGCCAGCCGGATCATGTGAAAGGCCTCCTCCACCTGCCCCCGACCGCGCGAATAGACGAACAGGGGCTTGGCCCCGTTGACCAGTTGATCTTCCATCATGGCATAGTGGCGCAGATGGGTCGGCACGTCCTGCGGTTCCGCCGACGGGCCATGCATGTGGATCACATCGAAGGTCTGCTGCAACCGCAGCGTTTCGACGAAACTTGCACGCGAACCGGCCCGCCGCCCGCGCCGACGATCGGTCACGTTGGGGCATCCAGACCCCGCCATGAACAGCATCGCTCCGGGCTCGAACAGCTGCTCCGACGCCGGATCGGCAGCGCGCAGCCGGATGCGCCGTGGCGCGGTCCGCAACGACTCGGCCACCATGTCGCGCCCGATGCGCACCATCTGCGCCTCCTCGTCCACGATCGCGCCGCCCGCCTTCAGGATCGCCCGCGCCTCGCCCAGCAGCACACGCATCCCCAACTCTTCCAGCACCCGCAGCGCGGTTTCATGCATCGCCGCGACTGCATCCTCAGAAAACGCCGCCTGCGCCGCAAAGGGATGGGTCAGCGCCCCGTATCCCTGTGCCGCCGCCCCGGCCCTTGCCTGCCCCGCCCGTCGCCCGCCACGCCGCCCGGCTTCTGCCATCGCCATCCCTCCCGCGCCTGCCGCGATCCTCGTGGAGGGAGTCTCCTGCGTCTGGCTTCGGACCGACAAACCCAAGAAAAACCCGCCGGGTTGCCCCGGCGGGTCATGCATCCTGCGGCCTAAGGGTTCAGAGCGTCTTCAACTCCGCCACCAGCGCGTCGATATCGCCCCGGTTCTTGTCCAGTAGCGCCCCGATCTCCGTCCGCTCCGAGGCCAGCATGTTGACCCCTTCGATAATGATGTTGAAGAACAGGCTGCGTCCCGACTTGTCCGACACATGCCAGCGCAGATCGAACGGCGCCTCGCCCTGCAGATGGGCGACCGAGATCACCTCGAAATAGCTCTTGATCGGGCGGGCATCCACCACCTCGATCCGCCCGCCGATGAACTCGCGGAACCGGCGCCCGTATTTCCGGCTGATATAGCCTTGATAGGCTGCGGTGAAGGCAGACAGCTGCCCCCCGCTCGCCTGCCGCGCCGCAGGCCCCAGCGCCGACCGCGCGATCACCGGCACATCGGCATACTTCACGAAGACCCGCTCGAAATCCCCGAACATCGCGCTTTCGGATTTGCCCGAGGCGATGATGCGGTTCACATCCGCCACCGCCCGGTCGATCAGGGCGCGCGACTCCTCCACCGTCAGGGCCTGCCCCGGAACCGGCAGCGCAAAGGCCGCCGAAGCCGCCAGCGCGATGGTGGTGAAACTCCGGCGCGACAGCCGGCTAAAGGCGGGATCATTCGGCATAGGGATCCTCGAAATCAGCATAAGGGTCTTCGAAACCGGCCTCGCCCCCGGCAGAATCCTGCCCAAGCTCGAACCGGCGGTTCTGCAGATACAACAGCCGCGCCTGCGCATAGCTGTCGGCGCTTTCGTACAGGATGGAGTCAACCGTATCGGAAAACCGCGCCCGGTTGCTCAGCCCCGAGGCGACCTTCGTCACCGTGGCATAGCCCGCTTCTGGATTGGGAAGCGCCAACCGCACCGGGTTCAGCGCCACGTCAACCACAAGCCCCACCATATCGCGGCTCGTCGTCGGCCCCACGAAGGGCGCCTCGACATACTGGCCCTCCGGCGCGCCCCAGACATGCAGCGTCTCGCCGAAATCCGTGGGGTCCCCCGCCACGCCAAGAGCCGTCGCCGGATCGAACAGCCCGCCGATCCCCACTGTGGAATTGATGGCAAAGCGCAAGGTATTCTCGGCCGCCTTGCCAATGCGGAACTGCAGCAGGTTGTTCACCACATCGCCCGGCGCATCAAGGTTGCTGGCGAAGTTGGAAATCCCCGTCTCCACCGGTTCGGGCAGTACCCGGCTGTAGGTCGTCGCCGTGGGGCGCAGCAAATAGCGGTCCAGACCCCGGTTGAACGCGTGCACCTCACGGTTATGCACCTCATCCGGGTCGTCGATGCCCGACGGGATCGCCGCCGGACCGCAGGCGGACAGCAGCAGGGCCAGCGCCGCAAAGGCGCCAACCGGACGCACCACACCCCTCTGCATCACTCGCCTGTCCATCGCCCTCATCCGGTTCTCTGCGGCCCGGGCCAACGCTCCGAACCTGTGTCACGCATATGACGCTACGCCCGCCAAGACAACCGCATCGCAACCATCCCGCGATCACGTCTCGCGGAAACCTGCCATCCGGCATCGTCACAGACTATTGCCGAAACGGATACGCAGCCAGCCGCCCGATGGATGCATCGCCGGGCCCGATTGTCACGGTGCCCCACCGCGTGCTAACGTCGCCTCCGGTTCGGCCAAGCCGCCTTCGCAGGCGCCCGGATCATGTAAACCGTGTCAGGATTGCCAGTGAAAACCCCGCAGACGACGCCCGCGCCGCGTCTTTCCCGCCGCGCCTCCAACCATCCCGGACTTGCCGAACTCGCCCGTCACCGTCAGCCCCGGCTGCTCGGTCTGGCAATCCTCTTCTCGGTCGCGGCCAACCTGCTGATGCTGACCAGCCCGATTTACATGCTGCAGGTCTATGACCGCGTCCTCAGCAGCCGCTCCGAAGCGACGCTCATCGCGCTCTCGCTTCTGATCACGCTGCTCTTCCTGCTCATGGGCGTCTTCGACCACGCCCGCAGCCGCATCCTCGCCCGGATCGGCGCGCGGCTGCAGGATGGGCTCGACCGTCGCGTTTTTGCCGCCGCCCTAGATGCGGGCAGCGCCAATCCCGACGATCCCTCCGCCACCACCGCCCCCCGCGATCTTGATGCGATGCGGCAGTTCTGGGCCTCGCCCGCGGTCACCTCCCTAATCGACATGCCCTGGACGCCGATCTTCCTTGCAGCCATCTTCATCTTCCACCCCATTCTGGGCTGGCTGGCCGTCGCAGGCGGCGTCATCGTTGTGGCGCTCGCGGTCTTCAACCAGATCTCCACCCGCCGCGCCGTCGCCCGCAGTTCCGCCGCCAGCATCGCCGCCGACCGCAGCGCCGACCGAATGGTCGCCGAAGGTGAAACCATCCGCGCCCTCGGCATGACCGGGGCCGCCTTCGACCGCTGGCAGCGGACGCGCGGCCTCGCCCTGACCGAAGGCCTCCTCGCCTCAGACCTTGCCGGGGCCAACGCCACCGCCTCGCGCACCTTCCGCCTCTTCCTGCAATCCGCCATGCTGGGCCTCGCCGCATGGGTCGTCCTGAAGGGCGAACTCACCCCCGGCGCGATGATCGCCGCGTCCATCCTGATGGGCCGCGCCCTGCAACCGGTGGAGCAGGCCGTCGCCCATTGGTCCACACTGCAGCGCGCGAACGAGGCGCGCCACCGCCTCGCCGACCTGCTGGCACAGGTGCCGCCCGCGCCGCCGCGCATCGCGCTGCCCCGCCCGAAAGGCCATCTCACCGCCGCCGCCCTCGCCATCCGCCCGCATGGTCAGACGCTTCCCACCCTGCGCGGCATCTCCTTCAGCCTCGAACCCGGTCAGGCGCTTGGCGTCATCGGCCCCTCCGGCGCAGGCAAGTCGACTCTTGCGCGGGCGCTCATCGGTCTTTGGCCCTCCGTCAGCGGCAGCCTGCGCCTCGACGGCGCCACGCTCGACCAATACGACCCCGATCAACTCGGCCAGTGGATCGGCTACCTGCCGCAGCGTATCACCCTCTTCGACGGCACCATTGCCGAAAACATCGCCCGCCTCGCAAAGCCCGACGATGCCGCCGTCATCGCCGCCGCCACCAAGGCAGCCGCCCATGACATGATCCTGCGCCTGCCCGATGGCTATGACACCCGCATCGATGCCAGCGGGGGCCGCCTCTCCGGCGGCCAGATGCAGCGCGTGGCGCTGGCCCGCGCCTTATACGGAAATCCGCCGCTCCTGATCCTCGACGAACCCAATTCCCAGCTCGACAATGACGGCTCCCTTGCGCTCAACACCGCGTTGCGCGCGCACAAGGCTGCAGGCGGCACGGCCCTCGTCATGGCCCACCGCCCCGCCGCCATTCAGGAATGCGACCAGCTTCTCATCCTCGAGAACGGCCAGCCCACCGCCTATGGCCCCCGCGATCAGATCCTGCGCGACCGGATCCAGAACGCCGCCGAAATCACCCGCGCCACCGCCCCCGGAAGCATCAGATGACCGCCACTCCCTTCCCGGCCCGCCGCCCCATCCTGCTGGGCCTCGTGGCTCTTGCTGCCCTTCTCGCCACGCTCGGCTTCTGGGGCGGGCTCACCACCCTCGACGGCGCCGTCATCGCCCCCGGTCAGGTGGAGGTCGCGCAGAACCGTCAGGTGGTCCAGCACCCCGATGGCGGCGTGGTGGCCGAAGTGGCCATCCGTGAAGGCCAGCCCGTCGCTGCGGGCGACCTGCTCCTCACCCTCGACGGCACCGCGATCACCGCCGAACACCGCATCGTCACCGCCCAGTTCCTTGACCTGCGCACCCGCCGCGCCCGGCTGGAGGCAGAGCGTGATGATGCCCCCGCCCCCGTCTTCCCCGCCGATCTCGACCGCACCGATCCGCAGGTGGCTGACCTGATCGAAGGCCAGCGCCGCCTCTTCTTCGCCCGCCGCGACACGCTCGCCCGCCAGACCGAACAACTCAGCCGCCGCCTTGGCCAGATCGCCTCGCAGATCGAAGGCATCGATGCCCAAAGCGCCGCCCTCACCCGCCAGCTCTCGCTGATCCGCCGCGAACTGACCAACCAACAGGAACTGCTCGACAAGGGCCTCGCCCAATCTGCCCGCGTCCTTGCCCTCGAACGCGAAGAGGCGGGCCTGCAAGGCCGCCTCGGCGAACTTGCCGCCTCCCGCGCGCAGGCCGAAGGCCGCATCACCGAATTCGATCTCGAAATCCTTCGCCTCGCCGCGCTCCGCCGCGAAGAGGCGCTGGCAGAACTGCGCGACATCGCGCCCCTTGAACGCGAGGCGGCCGAGCGCGCCGCCACACTGGCCGAGCGGATCGCCCGGCTCGAGGTGCGCGCACCCGTCTCGGGCCTCGTCCTTGGCCTCGCCGTCACCACGCCCCGCGCCGTGATCCGCCCCGCTGACCCGATCCTCTTCCTCGTCCCGCAGGACCGCCCGCTGGTGATCGCCGCTCGCGTGCCCCCGCTCAACATCGACGAGGTCCATCCCGGTCAGCCCGTCCGCCTGATGCTCTCCGCCTTCCCGCTCAACGACGCGCCTGAACTGACCGGCACGCTCTCGGTAATCTCCGCCGATGCGCTGGCCGATCCCAACACCGGCATCCCCTATTACCGGGCCGAAATCACCCTGCCCCCCGACCAGATCGCCCTTCTGGGCGACCGCGCGCTGCTGCCCGGCATGCCGGTGGATGCCTTCCTCCTCACCAGCCCGCGCACGCCGCTGGCCTATCTCTTCCAGCCCGTCGCCACCTACTTCCGGCAGGCCTTCCGCGAAAGCTGACCGCGCCCACCCTTGCCCCGCCCCACCCAGAAGGGCTAGCCTCCGCACCAAGCAACCGGAGGTTCCCATGTCCATCGAAGCCCGCCTCGCCGAACTCGGCGTCACCCTGCCCGACGCCCCCGCCCCGGCGGCGAATTACGTCCCCTTCGTCGTGGTGGGCAATCTTGTCCATGTCTCCGGCCAGATCAGCCAGAACGCCTCCGGCCTTATCAAGGGCCGCTTGGGCGACGACCTCGCCATCGAACAGGGGGCCGAGGCCGCGAAGTCCTGCGCCATCTCGCTCCTCGCGCAGGTGAAAAAAGCCTGCGGCGGCGATCTCTCCCGCCTTGTCCGCGTGGTAAAGCTTGTGGGCTTCGTCAACTCCACCCCCGATTTCACCGATCAGCCCAAGGTCATCAACGGCGCGTCCGACTTCCTCGTAGCGGCGCTCGGCGATGCGGGCCGCCACGCCCGCTCCGCCGTCTCCGCTGCCTCCCTGCCCTTGGGCGTGGCGGTGGAAATCGAAGGCCTGTTCGAGATCCGCTGACCCCAAATGCGCGTGCCCCTGCCCCCCGCCTTCCTGACCACGCCCATCGCCCATCGGGCCTATCACGACCTCGCGCAGGGCCGCCCCGAGAACAGCCGCGCGGCCATCCGCGCGGCCATCGCGGCAGGCTACGGAATCGAGATCGACCTGCAACTGTCCCGCGACGGCGTCCCGATGGTCTTCCATGACGAAACCCTCGAACGCCTCACCCCGCGGGACGGCTGGCTCTGCGATCTGACCGCCGCCCAGTTGGCCGAAATCCCGTTGAAAGGCGGGGATGAAACCATCCCCACCCTCGCCGAGGTCCTCGCCCTCGTCGCGGGCCGCGTCCCCCTGCTGATCGAGCTCAAGGATCAGACCCTCCGCATGGCCGAAACCGATGGCCGTCTTGAACAGGCCACCGCTACCGCCCTCGCCACCTACAAGGGCCCCGTCGCGGTCATGTCCTTCAACCCCCATTGCATCGCCCGCATGGCCAGCCTCGCCCCGACCCTGCCGCGCGGCCTGACCACCTCGGCCTACGATCCCGCAGACTGGCACCCCCTCGCCCCAGAAATCTGCGACCGCCTCCGCCCCATCCCCGATTACGACCGCACCCTGTCCAGCTTCATCAGCCACGAACATGCCGATCTCGCCCGCCCCCGCGTGGCAGAACTCGCCGCCCAAGGTACCGCCATCCTCTGCTGGACGATCAAATCACCGGAACAAGAAGCCGTCGCCCGCCGCATCGCCCAGAACATCACCTTCGAACACTACCCTGCGCCCCACCCCGCGTGATCCCGCCACAGGCCTGCCCTTCATCTTGGTGCAAATACTCTCGGGGGGCCCGGGGGGCAGAAGGCCCCCCGTTCCGCCCCCCGTCCCGCCCCATCCGCCCGGCCGGATCAATGCCCCTCCGTTGATCCTGCGGCTTGACCGGCGCGCCCTGCGCCCCACCTCTGGCGTAACCGGCACGCCGGGAACGACCCATAGGGGGGTCCGGGGGGCCGGATGGCCCCCCGGCCTCGCCAGAAAGACCGACAGGCGGGCATGACCAGAACCGATCTCCTCGACCGCTTCGCCGATATCCCCGCCGCCGACTGGGATGCCATCGCCTGCCCCGAGGCCGCCGACGGCAGCCGCCCGCAAGACCCCTTCACCACCCACCGCTTCCTTGCGGCCCTCGATGCCTCCGGCTCCACCGGCATCGGCACGGGCTGGACCCCCCGCCCCCTGACCCTGCGCGACGACACCCGCCTCCTCGCCGCCACACCGCTCTACGTGAAATCCCATTCCCAGGGCGAATACATCTTCGATCACGGCTGGGCGCAGGCGCTGGAACGCGCAGGCGGGCGCTACTACCCAAAGCTGCAGATCGCCGTCCCTTTCACGCCCGCCACGGGCCGCCGCTTCCTCGCCGCCCCCGACGCCCCCCATGCCCGCGACGATCTGGTCGAGGCGGCGATCCACCTTGCCCGCTCCAACCGCCTTTCCTCGCTCCACGTCACCTTCTGCACGGGCGAAGAGGCGGACACCCTCTCCGCCCGCCACGGCCTCCTGCACCGCGTCACCCAGCAATTCCACTGGGAAAACCGCGGCTATTCCACCTTCGACGATTTCCTGAACGACCTGTCCTCGCGCAAACGCAAGATGATCCGCAAGGAACGCGACACCGCCCGCGCCTCGGGCCTCACCCTCCGCGCGCTCACGGGCGACGCCATCCAGCCCCGTCACTGGGATGCCTTCTGGGCCTTCTATCAAGACACCGGCGCGCGCAAATGGGGCACCCCCTACCTCACCCGCCGCTTCTTCTCCCTCGCCCATGAAACCATGCGCCATGATATGCTTCTGGTGCTGGCCGAACGCGACGACGGCACCCCCGTCGCAGGCGCGCTCAACTTCATCGGGCGCGACACGCTCTTCGGCCGCTATTGGGGCTGCCTCGAAGACCACCCCTGCCTGCATTTCGAACTTTGCTACTATCAGGCCATCGAATGGGCCATCGCCAACCGCCTTGCGCGGGTCGAGGCAGGGGCACAAGGCGAACACAAACTCGCCCGCGGCTACTTGCCCACCCCCGTCCATTCCCTGCACTGGATCGCCGATCCCGGCTTCCGCGAGGCGGTCGCCCAATACCTGCAGGCCGAACGCCGCGCCGTGGACGAAGAGATCGAGGTCCTCACCGCCTACGGCCCGTTCCGGCGCATCGACGCCGAGGCGTGATCACAGCCGTTGACGCCGCGCCCCACGGGTGCATGCTGGCCCAGTCCTCCAGAGGTGCCCATGACAGACCGCCCCGCCTACCAGCCCGTTACCGATACCGATCTCGCCCCCCTTATCGCGTCGGGCTGGATGGTGATCGAAGGCGGCCGCGCCATCGCCAAGGTCTACACCTTCGCCAATTTCATCGAAGCTTTCGGCTTCATGACCCGCGCCGCCCTCTGGGCCGAGAAATGGAACCACCACCCCGACTGGTCCAATGTCTACAAGACCGTCACCGTCACGCTCACCACGCATGACACGCATGGCCTGACCGACCTTGACCTCCGCCTCGCCGCCAAGATGGACGCGCTGGCCTACGACTGACGCCGCGCCCGCCGCCGCAGCCCGACCTCCAGCGCCAGACAGGCCAGCGCGGCGATCCCCAGCCATGTCGCCACGCGGTCAAGCTGCCCAGCAGCCCGGCCAAGGCCCTCCATCCCGAACAGGGCATTCACCGAAGGGTCGCTGCGCGCCACCAGCAGCGCCCGTCGCTCGCCCACCGTCACCGCCTCCCATGTCTCGCGCGACACGACGCTGCGATCCTCGCGGGCCTCGCCCGTCGCCGGGTCGAGAAAGCTGAAAGACAGGTAATGCGTCGGGATCCCCTCCCGCGTGCCGCCATCGCTGTCACTCCGGGTCGGCACATGCACCCATTTCCGCAGGATCTCGGCCTGAACCTCCACCCCCTCGCGCTGCAACAGCCGCACCTCCGCGCCAAGGCTGCGCCCATACCACCCCGCCGCCACCGCCAAGACCAGCAGAAGCAGCGCAAAGGGAATCAGCAGCGCCCGCAGCAGCTCCACCCGCTCAATCCTCCACCTCCACCGTGGCCCATGTCTCAAAGCAAACGCCCCCCGCCAGCGCCATCACCCCGATGGTCGCGCGGCCCCCAAGCCCCCGCTCACGCCCAAAGACCTCAACGAACAGGTCCGACAGGCCCGAGGACACCTTGTGCACCTCCTCATAATCCGGCGCGCAGACCACGAAGTTCAGCGTCCGCACGATGCCCTTTACGCGGTCCAGCGACCCGACCGCCTGCCGTATCCCGCCCAGCACGTTCAGCCCCGTCCGCCGCGCCGCCTGATAGCCCTGCTCCGTCGTCAGGTCCGCGCCCAGCCGCCCCTTATGGGTGATCTCGCTGCCCACCTGCGCCACATGGCCCGACAGGAACAGCAGGCTCCCCACCCGGTGAAAGGGCTTCATCGTCCCATACTCCGCCCCGTAATACCCGATCCTGTCGAAATCCGGGATATCCAGCCCCATCTCAATCGCCAGCCGCTCCGGTGTCATCGCATTCCCCCTTGCCCAGACACGCCCAGCCTGCCCCGCGCCCCGCAGCCGATCAAGCCGCCTCTGGCGTCAGCCACGGCCGCAGCAGCGCCATCGGATGCGCCCGCAGCGTCAGGCGCAGCGACACGTAATCCTCCACCACCTGCTCGCCCACCGTCATCTCACGCAAGCTAACGCCGGGTTCCACGATCCCCTCGCCATCGATATCGCCTGCAAACAGCGGCAAAGGCGCGCCCTCCACCAAGGCCTTCGCCGCCCACAGCGCCTCGCGCCGCGTCACGCCCAGCGCCGCAAAGGCATCCGCCTCCGCCAGCCTCGCCAGCATCCGCGCGCTCACCCCCGCGCGGCGCCAGACATCCTCCACCACCGCATAGCCATTGCCCCGCGCGGCGACGATCCACTGCGCCTCTTCCTCCACCATCCCCTGGATCGGCCGGAACCCCAGCCGCAGCGCCAATCCCCCCCGCCCGTCGGGCTCCATCACATTGTCCCAATGGCTGGCATTGATGCAGGGCGGGCGCACCACCACCCCATGTTCCCGCGCATCCCGCACGATCTGCGCGGGCGCATAGAACCCCATCGGCTGGCTGTTCAGCAGCGCGCAGGCAAATATCCCCGGATGATGCCGCTTCAACCACGCACTGGCATAGACCAGCAGCGCGAAACTCGCCGCGTGGCTCTCCGGGAAGCCGTAACTCCCGAACCCCTCGATCTGCGCGAAGCAGCGCGCGGCGAACTCCTCCTCGTATCCATTCGCGGCCATCCCCGCCATGAACCGATCCCGGAACTCGCTCACATTCCCATGCTTCTTGAACGTCGCCAGCGACCGCCGCAACCGGTCGGCCTCCGTCGGTGTGAACCCCGCCCCGATGATGGCGATCTGCATCGCCTGTTCCTGAAACAGCGGCACGCCCAGAGTCTTGCCCAGCACCCGCCCCAATTCATCGGACGGAAATGTCACCACCTCCTGCCCGTTCCGCCGCCGCAGGAAAGGATGCACCATATCCCCCTGGATCGGCCCGGGCCGGATGATCGCCACCTGAATGACCAGATCGTAAAAGGTGCGCGGCCGCATCCGCGGCAGGAAATTCATCTGCGCCCGGCTTTCCACCTGAAACACGCCAAGGCTGTCGGCCCGGCACAGCATCTCATAGGTCGCGGGGTCCTCGGCGGGCAGGCTGGCCAGCGAATGGCGCAACTGATGATGCCGCTCCATCAGGTCGAACGCCTTGCGGATGCAGGTCAGCATCCCCAGCGCCAGCACATCCACCTTCAATATCCCCAGCGTGTCGATATCGTCCTTGTCCCAGCAGATGACGGTCCGATCCTCCATCGTCGCATTCTCGATGGGCACCAGCTCATCCAAGCGCCCCTCGGTGATGATGAACCCGCCGACATGCTGGCTTAAGTGCCGGGGAAACCCCTGTATCTCGTCAATAAGCTGCATCGTCAGCGCCAGCCGCCGATCCGTCGGGTCCAGCCCGATCTCGCGCAGCCGGGTTTCCGTGATCTGCCCTGGCCCGCCCCAGCCCCAGATCTGGCTCGACATCGCCGCCAGCGTGTCCTCGGTCAGCCCCATCGCGCGGCCCACCTCGCGCACCGCCCGCTTGCCCCGGTAATGGATCACCGTCGCGCATAAGCCAGCCCGGTGCCGCCCATAGCGCGCATAGATGTGCTGGATCACCTCCTCGCGCCGCTCATGTTCGAAATCCACGTCGATATCCGGCGGCTCGTTCCGTGCCTCGCTGACAAAGCGCTCGAACACCATCGTCCCGATCTCCGGGCTGACACTCGTCACCCCCAAGGCATAACAGACCACCGAATTCGCCGCCGATCCCCGCCCTTGGCACAGGATCCCCCGCCCGCGCGCGAAATCGACGATATCATGCACCGTCAGGAAATAGGGCTCATAGCGCAGCTTCCCGATCAGCGCCAACTCATGCGCCATCTGCGCCCGCACCCGCTCCGGCGCGCCATCCGGATATCGCCAGTCCAGCCCCGCCCAAGCCAGCCGCGCCAACCGCTCCGCCGCCGTCTCGCCCCCCGTCACCTCGGACGGATATTCATAGCGCAACTCATCCAGCGAAAAGCGCAACCCCGCCGCCACCTCCCCCGCCCGATGCACCGCGTTCTCGTGGCCCTGAAACAGCCGCAGCATCTCGGCCTCCGACCTTAACCGCTGCTCGGCATGGGGCAGCGCACGGCGGCCCAGCGCATCCACCCGCACCCCCAGCCGGATCGCCGTCAGCACATCCGCCATCCGCCGCCGCGACCCGTGATGCATCAGGGGCAGCGCGCTCGCCACGGGCAGAACCCCCCCCCCCTCCGCCAACCGCGAAAGCCGCGCGAACCGCGCCCGATCCTGCCCGTCATAGCGCGGCCCCATCAGCAGGAAACACGCCCCGCCAAGCCGGCTGACCAGCCGCGCCACCCCCCCCCGCCACGCCTCCATCTGCCCCCGCGCAGGCGGATGGATCAGCAGCGCCATCCCC
>VYLE01000649.1_pt1 | contig 14931 bp, 13 predicted proteins | sample 5114391 | NCBI WGS metagenome assembly VYLE01 (sample SAMN12291771, study PRJNA351875) | freshwater metagenome | isolation source: freshwater lake | place: USA: Michigan, Kent Lake | collected 2013-08-15
GGCGGGTGCCGCCGGACGCGGCCGGTCGATGCGCTGTTCGGAAACCAGAACCAACGGGGCAGGGCGCTCCGCCGCAGAATCGCCGCCGCGGCCGGGCAGGACGTTCTTCACCGCCATGGCCAGATCGTTGCGATAGCGCGCCAGCCGAGACACCTTTTCGGTGTCCTGCGGTGCGTCGCCAGTCACCTTCCGCTCCGCCACCGTGGCGGCCACGGCAGCGCGCAGATGCTGGATGGCCGACAGGCGACGCTTGGCCTCGCTGCCTTCCATCTCGCTGTCCGTCTGCTTCATCAGGCGGCTGACCGCCTCATCCGCCGACGGCCCGTCAAAGCCCTTGCGCGCATCCGGTGCCGCCGAAAGATCGGCAACCACTTCGGCTTCGCGCCGGGTGTCGTCATCCTGTTCGCTGCCGCTCAAAGCGGCCAGCTCGCGCTGCAGCGCCGCCTCATCCTCGGGCGAGAGGATCATCTCGACATCGCTGACCAGATCCAGATCGGGGGTATCGGCGGGCTTTGCCGGGGCCGCAGCCTTTTCCGCCGCCGGGGCGGGGGCTGCCTCAGGCATCTCAACCGATGTCGCGGCCAGCGCCGAGACGTAATCCGAAATCGCGGTTTCCTCGGCCGGCATCGCGGGCGTCGGCACCTCGGCCCGCGCCTCGGTCTCGACCTCCGGCTGGGTGTCGGTCTGGTCTTCGGTCAGGGCTTCCGCCTCGGCCTCGTCCGGCTTGCGGATGCGGATCACGCGTGCCCGGGCCCGCAGCAGCTTTTCCTGCGCGCCGGGACGGAGTTCCACACCGGGCGGCACCGTCTCTGCCACCGTATCGGCCACCGTTGCAGCGGCAGGCGCAGCCGTTTCCGGCAGGGTTTCTGGCGCGGCCTCGGCCACGAAGGCCGCAACCGCATCCGTTTCCGGCGCAACATCCGGCAGATCGGCTTCTGCCTCGGCAGCCGCCTCGACTTCGGCTTCGACTTCGGCTTCGACTTCGGCTTCGACTGGGGCCTCGACCACAGCCTCCACCACAGACTCGACCTCGGCATCCGCCATCTCTGGCACGACCGGGGCAGGGGCCGCTTCCTCGGCATCCGCCGCCGGGGCCAGCGCCTGACCCAGCACCGCCTCCAGCGAGGCGCGCATCGCGGCATCTTCTTCCGCCGTCGCAAGATCGGCCGCATCGGCCTCACGTTCGACCGCCGCCTCGATCATCTCGGCGATCGGATCGGCCGTCTCTGCGACAGGCTCCAACACCGGGGCATCGACGACCACCGCCTCATCCTCGACCGCGGCCAGCGCCCGGGCCAGACCTTCGGGAAGGTCCACCGCCGCCACTTCATCTTCGGCAAAGACGTCGTACTGTGCCGCGCTTTCCTCTGCCGGTTCGGCAGCCACCTGCGCAGCCGCCTCCGCCGTCAACATCTCTTCCAGCGCCAAGTCGGGCGCGGCCTCTTCGACCGGCGCCTCGGCCACGGCCTCAGGCTCCGCCGCCGCCTCGGCCTGCAGCATCTCTTCCAGCGCCAAGTCGGGCGCAGCTTCTTCGACTGCGGCTTCGACCTCGGCCACGGCTTCCGGCTCTTGCACCGCTGCCTCGGCCATCAGCATCTCTTCCAGCGCGAAATCGGATGCGGCCTCCTCGACCGGCATCTCACCTTCGGCCAGCGCTTCGGGCTCCTGCGCCTCTGCTTCGGCTGCCGCGGGGGCAGGCATCTCTGCCGCCTCTTCCGGCACAGACTCGGGCTCGGCTTCGGGCAGCAGGTCGGCCAGCGCCGCCGCATCGGGCAGGACCTCGGCCTCGACCGCATCCTCCACCAGATCCTCGACATAATCGGGGATGGCGAAACTCACCACCGGCGCGGTCACGGCAGGCGCCACCAGCCCGGGCTGCGCCGCCACGTCCGACCGCAGCCGCATCAGCCGTTCCACCGCCGATTCGCTTGCCGCCGTCGCCACAGGGGCGACGCTGGGCGCGGTCGCCGGGGCGGGCTGCGCAACACTCTCGGGCGCCGTCGGCGGGGTCACCTCGGCCAAAGGCGGGGCGACGGGCGCGGCAACCACCGCAGGCATCATCGGCTCTGCCGGCTCCGAAGCCCGCAGGACCACGCCATTCTCTTGGATCTTCGCCTCGACTCGGCGCTGGATCTCGCGTTCGGCAATCCGGTGCAGCATCGCGGCATCGGGCGTCGGGGGTTCCGCGCCGAAATAGCGATCCTCCGCGGCGAGGTCGCGGAAATACTCCGCAATCGCCTTCATGGTGTTGAAGGGATCGTCGAACCCCTCCAGGGTACAGGAAAAGGTCCCATAGGAGACCGTAAGAATTTTACTCGCCCCGTTCATCGGATGCTCGCTTTGCCCAGGTTCGGTCCGTTCAATCTACGCTCGTCCTGATCCTTTTGATGGACAGATGGCGGTAATTTGAAGGATTGATTATGGCCCACGAACGCTCGACTTGCCTCAATTCGGAAAACAGTATCGCCATGAATCCTCCCATTGTTCAATCGTCTGATGGGGTGACTCTGGTCGGCGGTGCCCCAGTGTCCCGCGCGGCCTTCCAACTTGCGCTGAAACGCGCCCCGCGGTTGGTCGCGGCGGATGGCGGGGCCGACCGCGCGCTGGCCGCCGGGCACCGGCCCGAGGCGGTGATCGGCGATTTCGATTCGATTTCGCATGCCGCGCGCGCCTCCCTTGGCCCTGAACTGCTCTTTCCTATCGCGGAACAGTTGACGACCGATTTCGACAAGGTCCTGCGCTCTGTCGTGGCGCCCTTCACGCTGGCGCTGGGCTTCACCGGGGCGCGGATCGATCATGGTCTGGCGGTCTTCAACACTCTCGTCCGCCATGCCGACCGGCGCTGCCTCGTCCTTGGCGCGCGCGATGTGGTCTTTCACTGCCCGCCGCAGCTGACCCTGCGCCTTGCCCCTGGTGACCGGCTGTCGCTCTTTCCGATGGCCCCCGTCACGGGGCGCAGCACCGGCCTTGAATGGCCCATCGACGGGCTCACCCTCGCGCCGGACGGGATGATCGGCACCTCGAACCGCGTTGCATCGCGTGAGGTGCGGCTGGCCGTCGATGGCCCCGGCCTGCTGGTGATCCTGCCCCGCGCGCGCCTCGACGCCGTGCTCAGATCGCTTCTGGGGGAAGGGTGGCAGCCGCCGCCGCCCGCTTCGCCCTCGCGCTGATCCGTTCGCGGTGGATGATGTAAAGCCCGGATGACACGATCACCGTGATTCCCGCCCATGTCATCGCATTTGGGAAGTCGCCAAAGATAAGATATCCCAGCGCCACCGCCGCCACGATTTCCGTGTAATGCAGCGGGGCCAGCGTGGCCGAGGGCGCGAATTTCAGCGCATAGGTCATGCACATGTGGCTGACACCGGCCCAGAACCCCACGCCGAAAAGCCACAGCCAGTTCCACCCCCATGGCATCACCGGGTCCAGTTCCGCCCAGCCCGTGCCATCGAAAAGGAACATCAGCGGCACGCAGATCACGATCCCCGCCAAAGAGGTGTGCAACTGCATCGTCACCGGATGCATGTAGGCCGCCATCGCCCGCGTCACCAGCATGTAGAAGGCGAAGAAGAACGCCGTCCCCAGCGGCCAAAGCGCGACATAGCCGAAGGCCGCAAGCGACGGCTGAATCACCAAAAGCGCGCCGCCGAACCCCACGGCCGAGGCCGCAATCCGGCGTGGCCCCACCTCATCGCCAAAGATCAGGCGGCCAAGGATCAGCAGGATGAACGGCTCCACAAAGGCGATGGCCAGCGCATCGGCCACCGGCATCACCTTGATGCCCGACACGAAGCTGAAGGTCGACAGCATCAGGAACACCGCCCGCAGGAAGACGAATCCCAGCACCCGCGCATCCACCCGCCAGGCCAGCCCCATCCACAGCACGATAGGAAGCATCAAGGCGCCCTGCACCACGAAGCGCGCCGTGGTGATTTGGCCCACGGGGATGCCGTTCTCCGCCGCCAGTTTGGACGACACGTCCAGCAGCGGTGCAAGCGCGCAGAAGGAAAGCATCAGGACGATGCCGGGGAAGATGCGGTCGGGCTGTCGGCTCATGCCCTTGTGGCTATCCCCGCCCCCTCCCGCCGTCCATCGCAAAAGCGACATGGGGCGGCGCATCCCCCCTTGCCCTTCCGCCTCTCCCTGCGCACTCTCTGCCCATGTGTCACGGAGGTGTGGTGTGCTGGTTCTCCCCAAGGCCCGTCTTGTCTATCTCGCCACGCCCAAGACCGCTTCGCAATCGATCCGGGCCATGCTTGCCCCCCATGCCGAAACCCCCGAAACAGCGCGGCAGTTCCCGCATATGAACGCTGCCACCTATGGCCGACGCTGGGCACCTTTCCTTGCCGATGCGCTGGGCTTTGCCCCCGAAACCATCGCCGTGATGCGCGAACCTATGGAACAGATGGAAAGCTGGTTCCGCTACCGCCAGCGCGACGCACTCATCGGCCACCCAAATTCCACCCTAGGGGTCAGCTTCGCCGACTTCGTCGAAAGCCGTCTCGCCGATCCCCAGCCACCCTTCGCCGCTGTCGGGCGGCAAGACCGGTTCTTGGGCTTTCTGGATGGCGGCCCGCCGGTGACCCATGTCTTCGATTACGCGCGGCTCGACCTGCTCGTGGCCTTCCTGCAGGGCCGTCTCGACGCGCCCCTGTCGCTTGAGGCGCGCAATGTCTCTCCGCCCGCCAAGGCTGGCCCGCCCGACCTGCCGCCCGCGCTTCTCAAACGCTTCCACGCCGCCCATGCGGCGGAATTCGCGCTTTACGCTCGCGTGTCCGCCAACGGCTATCTGCTGACCCGCGGCTAGGGATCAGCAGTTCGGCACGTTCACGGCCAGCCCGCCAAGACTGGTTTCCTTGTACTTCTCGTGCATGTCCCGCCCGGTCTGGCGCATCGTTTCGATACACACATCCAGACTGACCAGATGGATGCCATCCCCCCGCAGCGCGAGGCTTGCCGCCGACACCGCCTTGATCGCCCCCAGCCCGTTCCGTTCAATACAGGGCACCTGCACCAGCCCCTTCACCGGATCGCAGGTCATGCCCAGATGATGCTCCAGCGCGATTTCGGCCGCGTTTTCCACCTGTTCCGGCGTGCCGCCCAGCACGGCGCAAAGCCCGGCCGCCGCCATCGCTGCCGCCGACCCAACCTCGGCCTGACAGCCGCATTCGGCGCCGCTGATGCTGGCATTGTGCTTCACCAGCCCCCCGATCGCCGCCGCCGTCAGCAGGAACTCCCCCACCCGGCTGGATGACGCCCCCGGCACATGGTCCAGCCAATAGCGGATCACCGCAGGCACCACCCCCGCCGCGCCATTGGTGGGGGCCGTCACGACCTGCCCACCCGCCGCGTTCTCCTCGTTCACCGCCATCGCATAAAGCGACATCCAGTCGTTGATCGTATGCGGCGGCGTCATGTTCAGCCCGCGCTCGGCCATCAGCGCATCATGAATGCCCTTGGCGCGCCGCCGCACCTTCAACCCACCCGGCAGGATGCCTTCGCCCACCATCCCGCGCGAGATGCAGTCGTTCATCACCTGCCAGATGCGCTCCATCCCCCGGTCCAGATCGGCAGCAGAACGGAACTTCACCTCATTCGCCCGCTTCATCGCAGCGATGGACAGTCCCGACGCCTTGGCCATCGCCAGCATCTCATCCGCCTTTTCGAACGGATAGGGCACATCCGCCCGCGCCTTCGCCTTGCCGCCCCCGGCCTCGGCCAACTCCCCCGCTGTCAGCACGAAGCCGCCCCCGATGGAGTAGTAGGTTTCCTCCATGATCACGTCGCCCTGCGCGTCCGTGGCCTTCAGGATCATGCCGTTGGCATGGCCGGGCAGGGCGGGGCCATAGTCGAACACCAGATCGCGGCCCGGATCGAAGGCCATCTCGCCTAAGCCCGGCACCTCGATCACCTTGCGCGCCTTGATGCCCTCCAGCGTGGCCTCGGCCTTCGCCGCGTCATAGGTGGCCGGCTCAAACCCCGCGAGGCCAAGGATCGTCGCCCGATCCGTCGCGTGCCCCACCCCGGTAAAGGCCAGCGACCCATGCAGCGACGCGCGCAAGCCTTTGAAATGGAAAGGCGACGCGCGCATCTTCTCAAGGAAACGCGCCCCCGCCACCATCGGCCCCATCGTATGGCTGGAGGAGGGGCCGACCCCCACCTTAAACATGTCGAAGACGGACAGGAACATGCGGGATCAGACCTCCGGATCGCTGAAGAACCGACCGCTCAGCCCGTTCGCCGTTGCTGCGCGCACTGTGGCAGGCCGCGCCTCGCAGGCGGTGGCAATGGCCGCCAGCGCCGGGAATTCCTGCGCGGAAATGGCAAGATCGGGCGCCCAGGCGAAGGCCCGCATCCAGCGCAGCAGCATGGAAATGTAGATGCCCAGAACCCCGGGCTGATCCGGCGACAACCAGCTTGGCCGCGTCGCCGCCACCGCCTCCAGCGCCGCCATCCGCTCCACCAGCCGCGCGCGCGCCGCCTCGGCCACGAGGCGGGCATGCTCCTCGCTGATCCGGTAGGGATGGATCAGGTCCATCACCGACGTATGCAGCCCGTTATTGACGAAGACGAACCATGACAGAAAGGCCGCACGGTCGCTGGCCCCCTGCGCCGGGGCCAACCCGTGCCGCTCGCCAAGATAAAGCAGGATCGCCCCCGTCTCGAACATCGTCCCGTCGGGCGTCTCCATCGCGGGGACAAGCCCCATCGGATGCCGCGCCAAATGTTCCGGCGATTGCAACTCGCCCGCATCCAAGTCCAGAAACACCGCCTCATAGGGCACGCCCGCCTCTTCCAGCGCGACATGCACCGCCAGATTCGCGAAATCCGGAACACCGAAGAGCCTGTACATCCACCACCCCCGCTGATTGCCGCGCCAGAATGCGCCGCGCCACCATGCCACGTGCTGCGGAAAGCGACATCCGGAAAGCATATTCCGCACAAGATCCTGCCGATCTTCACCGCCCGTTAACCCCGCGCCGCCATCCTCCACCCCGTGAACCTCTAGAACGGAGATGTCATGCGCGCCCTTCTTCCCCTCCTCCTCCTCGCGGCCCCCGTCGCCGCGCAGGAGGCGGCCCTCCTTCCCGCCTCTCTGCCGTCCGAGGTGGCGGAGGCCATCCTTGCCCGCCCGGACCGCTTTGCCACCATGGCCGCAGACCTGATCCACGGCCATGGCACGGGCGGCACCATCACCCCCGCCGCCATCGAAACCGCCATCGCGCTGGACCGCGCCTTTTATCGAACGCGCGCCCTGCGACCCTTCCACGAATCCGATCTTGATGCCGACGGCACGCTCACCACGCCCGAAGTGACGGCCCGCGCCGCCACCCTCTCGCCGCCCGCCCGCGCCCGGCTGATGCGCGACCACGCCGCCGCTGATGCGGATGGCGACGGCACTCTCTCGCCCCCCGAACTCCGCGCCCATGCGGAGGCAGAGGTCGCCCGCGCCTCCCGCCCCCTCGACGAAGGGCTCATGCGCGCCACCACCGCCTTCGATACCGATGCCGACGGGCAGACGGGCCTTGCCGAACTCACCCTCGCCCTGCAGCCACTTTCCACCACCGACTGACCGTGTCGCAGGGCGCGGGGCGGCATTTCGCCCTTACGCGCCCCGCCCGCATTGCCTATAAGACGGGGCAAGCCGTGAAGGAGATGCCCCATGCCCGCAGAGCTTTCCCCCATCGACAAGGCGAAATTCGTGGCCGCCAAGCGCGCGACGGAATTCGTCGAGGATGGCATGAAGCTCGGCCTCGGCACCGGGTCCACCGCCGCATGGATGGTGCGCTGCCTTGCCGAACGCATCCGCGAGGAAGGCCTGCGCGTCACGGGCGTGCCCACCTCCACCCGCACCGCCGAACTCGCCGCCTCGCTGGGCATCCCGATCACCTCGCTCGACGATGCCAAATGGCTCGACCTCACCATCGACGGGGCGGATGAGTTTGACCCCAACCTCGCCCTTATCAAGGGCGGCGGCGCGGCCCTTCTGCAGGAAAAGATCGTCGCCACCGCCTCGGACCAGATGATCGTCATCGCCGACATCGCCAAGGAAGTCAGCCAACTTGGCGCCTTCCCCCTCCCGGTGGAGGTGATCCCCTTCGGCTGGCAGACGACCAAGGCCCTTATCGAGGAAACGCTGGTCTCCCTCGACGTCCTCAACCGCGACTGCACGCTGCGCATGAACGGCGACCGCCCTCTGGTCACGGATGAGGCGAATTATATCATCGACCTGCACCTCAAGCGCATCGGCAACCCCCGCCAGATGGCGCTGGTGCTGAACCAGATCCCCGGCGTGGTGGAAAACGGCCTCTTCATCGACATCTGCGATATCGTGGTGATCGGCCACGGCGATGGCCGCGTCACCGTGCGCGACATCAATCAGGGCACGGAAGGCGAGGATTTCGTCGAATTCGTCCCCTCCGACAACATCTTCGCGGATATGGAATGACCTTCGACACCGATCTCTTCGTGATCGGCGGCGGCTCGGGCGGCGTCCGCGCCGCGCGCATCGCCGCTGCCGAAGGCGGTGCCCGCGTCATGCTGGCCGAGGAAAGCCGTATGGGCGGCACCTGCGTCATCCGGGGCTGCGTTCCCAAGAAGCTGATGGTCTTCGCCTCCGCCTTCCCCGACATGATCGAGGATGCCGCCGCCTATGGCTGGCGCGTGAAACGCGACGGTTTCGACTGGCCGAAATTCCGCACTGCGCTCGAGTCGGAATTGACCCGGCTGGAAAGCGCCTACCGCTCCACCCTCCGGAACGCGGGCGTCACCATCCAGGATGCCCGCGCCACCGTGGTCGATCCGCACACCGTCCGCCTCGCCACGGGCGAGACGTTCACGACCAAGCACATCCTGATCGCCACAGGCGGCTGGCCCTTCGTGCCGGATATCCCGGGCAAGGAACTGGCCATCACCTCGAACGAGATCTTCCACCTCGACACCCTGCCGGAACGCGCCCTCGTGGTGGGCGGCGGCTACATCGCCTCCGAATTCGCCTGCATCCTGCACGGCCTCGGCGTGAAGGTCGCGCAATACTATCGCGGCGCGCAGATCCTGCGCGGCTTCGACGATGAATCCCGCGGCCATGTCGCCAATGCCATGCAGGCCCGCGGCATCGCCATCCATTGCGGCACCGACGTGATCCGGCTGGAGAAAACCGCGACCGGCATCCGCGCCGTGGCCACCGATGGGTCCGAGTCCGAATTCGACCTCGTCCTCTACGCCACCGGCCGCAGGCCCAATTCCGCCAGCCTCGGCCTTGAAGAGCTTGGCGTTAAATTCGGCCGCAGCGGACAGATCATCGTGGATGAATGGTCACAGACCGCTGTCCCCTCCATCTATGCCGTGGGCGACGTGACGGATCGGATCAACCTCACCCCCGTCGCCATCCGCGAAGGCCATGCTTTCGCCGATACCGTCTTTCGCGGCGTGCCGACGCGCTTCGACCACGACCTCATCCCCTCCGCCGTCTTCACGCAACCCGAGCTTGGCAGCGTGGGCCTGTCGGAAGAGGCCGCGCGCGACATCGAACCGATCGAGGTCTATGCCGCCGCCTTCCGCCCGATGCGCACCCTTTTCGCAGGCCGTCAGGACCGCGTGCTGATGAAACTGATCGTGAGCCAGTCCACCCGCAAGGTGCTGGGCTGCCACATCGTCGCACCCGAGGCGGGCGAACTGATCCAACTAGCCGCCATCGCCATCCGCATGGGGGCCACGAAAGAGGATTTCGACCGCACCGTCGCCGTCCATCCGACCATCTCAGAGGAACTGGTGACGATGCGAAAGCCCAGTCGAAGGGACTAGACGCATGCAGCCGCCTGCTTGATTTTGGCGCGCGCATACACAGTTAAAGCCGGACAGAAAGAAAAAGGGTACGATCAATGGCAGGAAGCGGAGGTCCGTGGGGCGGCAGTGGCGGCCCCGGCGATGACGACCGGAACAATGGCGGGCGTGGTGGCGGCGATGATCGCCGCAACGGCAACCGCAGGCCGGGCGAAGCCGGCCCGCAGATCCCCGAGATCGACGAGATCATGAAAAAGGGGCAGGAACAGCTGCGCGTCCTCATGGGCGGGCGCGGTCGCAACGGCGGCACCGGCGGCGGTGGCGGCGGCGGACGCGACCCGAACGGCCCCATGGTCACCAAGCAGGGCCTCCTGCTCGGCGCTCTGGCGGCGGCGGGCCTCTGGGCCTTCATGTCCTTCTACACGGTCCGTCCGGAAGAACGGTCGGTCGAACTGTTCCTTGGGGAATTCTCGGCCGTCGGCAATCCCGGCCTGAACTTCGCCCCTTGGCCCGTCATCTCGGCCGAGATCGTGTCGGTGACGGGCGAACGCACCACCGATATCGGCGCCGTGGGCGACGGGGCGGTGGGCGATGGCCTGATGCTGACCCGCGACCAGAACATCGTCGACATCGGCTTTCAGGTGGTCTGGAACGTCTCCGATCCGGCGGCCTTCCTCTTCAACCTCGCCGATCCCGACGACACGATCCGCGCGGTATCGGAATCCGCGATGCGCGACATCATCGCGCGGTCGGAACTTTCGCCCATCCTCAACCGCGACCGGGGCGTGATCGCCTCCGATCTTCAGGCCGGGGTGCAGGCCACGCTCGACAGCTATCAGGCCGGCATCAACGTGATCCGGGTCAACCTGCAGCGCGCCGCGCCGCCGCGCGAAGTCATCGACAGCTTCCGCGAAGTGCAGGCCGCCCAGCAGGAACGCGACCGGCTTGAGAAAGAAGCCGACGCCTATGCCAACCGGGTGACCGCAGGCGCACGGGGTGAAGCCGCCCGCCTTCTGGAAGAGGCCGAAGCCTACCGCGCGCAGGTCGTGAACGTGGCACAGGGTGAAGCCTCGCGCTTCCTCTCGGTCTACGAGGAATATGTGAAGGCGCCGGAAGTGACCCGCCGCCGCATGTATCTGGAAACGATGGAAAAGGTGCTGGGTGGCATGAACAAGGTCATCCTTGACGGCGTCGCCTCTGGCGAAGGCGGCGGTCAGGGCGTGGTGCCGTTCCTGCCGCTCAATGAACTCAACCGTCCGGCCCCTGCCGCAGGTGCCGCCGCGACCGGAGCGACAAACTGATGAAAAGCGCGATCCTTATTCCCGTCGCAGCCATCCTCGGCGCTGCCGTGCTCTCCTCGCTCTTCATCGTGGACGAACGCGAAAAGGCGCTGGTGCTGCAATTCGGTCAGGTCAAGCAGGTGAAGGAAGACCCCGGTCTGGGCTTCAAGATCCCGCTCATTCAGGAAGTGGTGCGCTATGACGGCCGCATCCTCGGCCTGCCCACCACCCCGGTCGAAGTCACCATGCTCGACGACCGCCGCCTCGTCGTCGACGCCTTCGCGCGCTGGCGCATCACGAACCTCGTTCAGTTCCGCGAAGCAGTGGGCGCGGGCGGCGAGGTGCAGGCGCTGCGCCGTTTGGAAAGCATCATCAACCCGGCGATCCAGCAGGTTCTGGGCTCGGTCAACTCCAACCGCGTGCTGTCCGAAGACCGGACGTCGCTGATGAACCAGATCCGCGACATCGCCCGCGCGCAGGCCTCCAACCTTGGGATCGAGGTGATTGACGTCCGCCTCACCCGCACGGACCTGCCGGAACAGAACCTCGACGCGACCTTCGCCCGGATGCGGGCCGAACGCGAACGCGAAGCCGCCGACGAAGTCGCCCGCGGTGGCGAAGCCGCGCAGCGTGTCCGCGCCAGCGCCGACCGGACGGTGGTCGAACTCACCTCCGACGCCCGCCGTCAGGCCGACGTCATCCGAGGCGAGGCCGATGCCGAACGCAACGCCATCTATGCCGAAGCTTTCGGCAAGGATCCGGAGTTTTTCGCCTTCACGCGCTCCCTCACCTCCTACGAGCGGGCGCTGCAGCCGGGCAATTCCTCCATCGTCATGCAGCCGGATAGCGAATTCTTCGATTATCTGCGGTCTGACGGCGGGCGCGGCAACCCGCCCGGCGGGGCAGCTGCTGTTCAAGAATGATCTGGGTCCTTCTGGGCCTCGGCCTTGTGCTTGTGATCGAGGGGCTGGCGCTTGCGCTGGCCCCTTCGCGTATCAAGGCCGTGCTAGAGTTTCTGGCCGCCCTTCCGCCCGACCGCGCCCGCCTGATCGGTCTTGCCGCGATGGCCCTTGGCACGGCCTTCCTCTGGCTCGCCTTCGGCCTGATGGCCTGAGCGGCGGCCCACGCCCCATTGGCCCTTGAAACATTTGCCCCCACGGGTTCACATGCTGTTGAGAGGGCGCGACCCGGTTTGCATTGCGTTTCGCGCTGCCTACCTGATGATCGGTAACGTGCTCCGCCGCCCGGCCCTTTCCGCGGCCAGCGCGGCACCGTGAAACGAAAGGAGTTCGGAGTGCATCCCTCAATCCCGTCCCCGGCGGCCCGCCTTGCCGCGGCACCACGTGCTGTTCCCCGCGTCTTCCTCGCGCTCGCGCTGGGCATGTCGCTCGCGCTGGGCTCCGCGCTGGACGCCTCCGCGCGCGGCGCGCCAGAAAGCTTTGCTGATCTTGCCGAACAGATCAGCCCCTCGGTTGTGAACATCACCACCTCCGCCATGGTCGCTGCCCCCACCGATGGCGGCCCGATGGTTCCCGAAGGCTCTCCGTTCGAAGATTTCTTCCGTGACTTCATGGATCCCGAAGGCGGCCCCGGCGGCCCGCAGGAACCCCGCCGGTCCGAGGCGCTGGGATCGGGCTTCGTCATCTCGGAAGACGGCTACATCGTCACCAACAACCACGTCATCGAAGGCGCGGACGAGATCGAGATCGAATTCTTCTCGGGCGACCGTCTGAAGGCCGAAATCGTGGGCAAGGACCCCAAGACCGACATCGCGTTGCTGAAGGTCACCTCCGACAAGCCGCTGCCCTACGTCCAGTTCGGCAATTCCGACCTGATGCGCGTGGGCGACTGGGTCATGGCCATGGGCAACCCGCTGGGTCAGGGCTTCTCGGTTTCCGCAGGCATCGTTTCGGCCCGCGGGCGCGAATTGTCGGGCACCTATGACGACTACATCCAGACCGACGCCGCCATCAACCGCGGCAACTCGGGCGGCCCGCTCTTCAACATGGACGGGCAGGTGATCGGCGTGAACACCGCCATCCTGTCGCCCAATGGCGGCTCCATCGGCATCGGCTTCTCCATGGCCTCAAACGTGGTGACCAAGGTCGTCGACCAGTTGCGCGAATTCGGCGAAACCCGTCGCGGCTGGCTCGGTGTTCGCATTCAGGACGTGACGCCCGACGTGGCCGAGGCGATGGGTCTGACCGAGGCCGCCGGTGCCCTCGTCACCGACGTGCCCGAAGGCCCGGCCCGCGACGCGGGCATGCAGGCGGGCGATGTCATCACCACCTTTGACGGCACCGCCATTGCCTCGTCGCGCGATCTGACCCGTCAGGTGGCCGACAGCCCGGTCGGCTCTGCCGTCCCGGTTGTGGTGCTGCGGGAAGGGGAATCGATGACCCTCTCCGTCACCCTCGGCCGCCGTGAAGAGGCCGAGGCCGAAGAGGCCGTGCCCGCCGCCGCCGAAGCCCCGGCCGAACCGCAGAACCTTGAACTGCTGGGCCTGACCCTCGCCCCCGTGACGCCCGAGATTGCCCAGCAGCTCGGCCTGCCCGAAGGCACCGAAGGCCTTGCCGTCACCGCCGTCGATGCCGCATCCGAAGCTTATGGCAAGGGCTTGCGCGAAGGCGATGTGATCACCGAGGCGGGCCAGCAGCCCGTCGCCCGGCTTGAGGATCTGGAGGCGCGGGTGACCGAGGCGCGCGAGGCGGGGCGCAAGTCGCTCCTGCTCCTCGTGCGTCGGGCGGGCGACCCGCGCTTTGTGGCGCTGGCGATCGAAGAGGCCCCGGCGGAACAGTGATCCCGCCCGTCTGTGGCAGGGAAGGGGCGGCGGGCCAACCCGCCGCCCCTTTTGCATCTACAGGTCGTCCAGCGCGGTGGGCAGCAGCCCCAGATCCCGCGCCGCCGCCAGCGACAGAAGCGGGCTGTCCAGCCCGCGATCCGTCTGGAACCGACGCACCGCATCCCGCGTGCCCGCATCCAGCGCCCCGGTCAGCGGCAGCAGATAGTATCCCCGCGCCTTCAATGCGCGCTGCAGGCTCGCCACGAAATCCACCGTATAGTCACTGGGGCAGGGCGCGCGGAACCAGACCTCTTCACGGTCGCGCAGCATCCGCGTGCGCGTGTCGGTGCGATAGGTGGCGGGCGTGATCACCCGCCCCTCGGCATCTCGCTTCTCCGCCGTCACCACGACCTGCTCCGTCACCGTTTCGATCACGGCAGGCGTCACGTCGCTTTCCCAGCAGGCCCCTTCGGGGCGCGCAGGCGGCCCCGGCCGATCCAGCCGCACCACCTCTGCCGCCAGATCCACCTGACCCGGCGCCTTCGGCGCGCCCGGCCCCTGACAGGCGGCCAGCGCCACCACCGCAAGGCCAAGACCCAACACTGCCTGCTTCATGTCCCCTCGCTGCCCGACCGCCCGGTTCCCCCGGATCACGGCTTGGCACCATAACGGCAAACGTCCCGCCCCGAAAGACCGCAGGGGCCGCGCTCAGGGCTGATCCCCCGCCCGCACCCCGTCATGCCGGAAATCCGGGCGCAGAAGCTGATCCAGCATCGGCGACAGATCCTCGATCCCCTCGGCCACCACATGCACCACCCCGGCCTCGCGCTGCACCCGGCCCGTGACGCGCAGCATCCGCCCCGCGATCACCGCGCGGCGGAACCGTTCATAGACCTTCGCCCAGACCACCACATTGCAGGTGCCCGTCTCATCCTCCAGCGTGACGAAGATCACCCCCTTCGCCGTGCCCGGCCGCTGCCGTACCAGCACCAGCCCCGCCACGCAGACCCGCGCCCCCACCGGCGGTTCGTCCAGCCGCGCCGCCACCAACGCCGAAGGCGGGCGCGGCCAGCTTCCGGGCGCACG
>VYLE01000650.1_pt1 | contig 14917 bp, 12 predicted proteins | sample 5114391 | NCBI WGS metagenome assembly VYLE01 (sample SAMN12291771, study PRJNA351875) | freshwater metagenome | isolation source: freshwater lake | place: USA: Michigan, Kent Lake | collected 2013-08-15
GCCAGACATAAAAGTACTTGCCGGGCGCGCTGGGAATCTCGAAGCCGAAGTAGGGCGCATCGCGCGAGATGTCCCATGCGCGCAGGCCGCCTTCGGCATCCAGCCACTCGCGCAGTTTCGCCTTGACGCCCGGCAGGGCGACGTCGCCCGCCAGCCACTCGCGCAGGAAAGCATCGAAGCGGCCGACCTCGAAGAAATAGTGCTCAGAGTCGCGAATTTCCGGCGTGCTGCCGGACAGGATCGATTTCGGTTCCTTCAGGTCCGTCGGTGCGTAAGTGGCGCCGCAGACTTCGCAGTTGTCGCCGTACTGGTCCGCGGAGCCGCAGTTGGGACAGATACCCTTGATGTAGCGGTCGGGCAGGAACATGCCCTTGGCCGGGTCGTAGAACTGCGCCACCGTGCGGCGGCTGATATGGCCGCCGGCGTCGAGGCGCTGGTAGAACTGCTCGGTCAACGCGCGGTTCGCCGCGGAGTTGGTCGAGTCGTAGTGGTCGAAGGCCACGCCGAAGGCGGCGAAATCGCGCTCGTGGCTGGCCTGGATGCCGGCGATGAAGGCTTCAGGCGTAACACCGGCCTTCTCCGCCGCCAGCATGATCGGCGTCCCGTGGGTGTCGTCGGCGCAGACGAAGTACACCGTATCGCCGCGCATGCGGCGCGCCCGCACCCAGATGTCCCCCTGGATGTAACCCACCAGATGGCCCAGATGGAGGGGGCCATTGGCATAGGGCAGGGCATTGGTGACCAGGGCAGTACGGCTCATGACGGGCTTCACAACGGGGGGCGGCGATTATCGCATGGTCGGGTGGATGCCCTTTTCGCAGGCCTGAAATGCAACAGGCCCGGCATTGCCGGGCCCGTCGTGCCATCGGATCCGTCCGGGATTACTGGCGGACCCAGGTCTGCGACTTGCAGATGAAGGCGATGCAGCCGGACACCTCCAGCTTCTTGCCGCCCTCGATCAGTTCCATCTTGGACTTGTAGATCTTGCCTTCGTCGGGCTTGAGGATGGTGCCGCCGGCGTACTCGCCGCCACCTTCGGCCTTCATGTCCCGGATGATCTCCATGCCGGTGATCGGCTTGTTCTTGCGATCGTCCTTGCACTTGTCGCAGGTCGGATTCGGCTTGCTCGGGTTGATCAACTCGACGATACGCCCACTGATCGTGCCATTGGCCGCCTGGGTGATCTCGACGAAGGACTTCGGCTTGCCGGTCTCGCTGTCGATGGTCTTCCAGCGGCCGACCACCGGATCGGCGGCGGATGCCACCAGCGACAGGGCCAGCAGCGGAGCGGCCAGCATCACGGCCATCAGGGTCTTGCGCATGTTCCCCTCCCAGGGATGTAGGTCAGGCCCGCCGGCAACGACCGGCGGGATGACGCCTGTTATACCGCATCCGGAGGCGTATGGAAGCTGGTCAAAACGAAACCCGGCGCGAGGCCGGGTTTCGTTCAGAGAGCAGAACAGAGGCAGATCAAAGTCCGCCGCCGCCGCAATCCTTGGCCAAGTAGTCGTCGATGACGCGCAACTGGTCACCCATGATCTTGCGCGTCCAGGCGGGGCCGTGGGCGTAATCCTTGATCTCGTGATAGACAACCGGCTTGCCGGCGGCCTTCGCTTTCCTGACGAACCACTCCGACTGTTCGATCGGCACGATCTGGTCGCGATCACCGTGGTAGACCATCAGGGGAATCTGGATCTGGTCGGCCTTGTCGAGCGGGCTCAGGCCTTCCACCGTGGGCGCCTGCGCCTGGCGGAAGAACGGATTGGTGTAGTAGCGCGCCCAGATGCGCTTGATGTCGGATACGCCAGCGCCCGCGATGGAGCACTTGTAGAGGCCATTCGGACGCACGGCCGCCGCAAAGCTCGAATAACCGCCGTAAGAGAAGCCGAACATGGCGATGTGGCCGGGCTGAGCGATCTTCTGCTCGATCAGCCACTTCGCGCCGTCGTCCTTATCATCCTGCATCTTCTGGCCCCACTCGGCGTCGCCAGCCATCCAGAGCTTGCGGCCCCAGTCCGCGGAGCCGCGGAACTGCGGCTGCAGCACCGCCATGCAGCGCGACACCATCAGCGGCACCCACATGGAGCCATCGAAATCCAGGTTGTCGCGCCCCCAAGGACCACCATGCGGGTGGACGACCGTTTTCCAGGGGCCCGCACCGCACAGTTCGGTATTCGGGGTGGTCAGGATGCCGGGAATGTCCAGGCCGTCCCGGGCCTTGTAATACACCAACTTGCCCGTGCCCAATGCGCGGGGATCCAGCTGCGGGTAGGACTTCGCCAGCAACGAGAGTTGGCCGTTGCGTGCGAGGTAATACTCCGGCGGGCGCGCAGGGCCGGTCACCGCGATCAGCAGCGTCTTCATGTCGCGACTGCGGCTGACAAGGCGATAGTTGGCTTCACTGTCGTACGCGATGTTGGCGGATTCGCCGGTTGCCGGGTCGACCACGCGCAATGGAGCCGGCGCGATCTTGAGCGCTTGGCGAAGCCCTTGATCCAGCGCCTTCATGTGGCCCGACGTCCAGATGATGTCGTCGCCGCGCGGTCCCGCATAGCTGAGGCCCATTATCTCGCCGTAGCCTAAGCCCTCGACGCCGCGATGACGATTGATCAGCACGTTGCTGGCGTCGAACATCTTGTTTTCGAACAGGATCTCCTTCCGCTTCCGCGCTGCGATGTCGTACTCGTAGATCACCGCCTTGTCGCGGCCTGTGTTGCTCAGCAGGAAAGCGATGTTGGCGTCGTCGGCAAAGCCGATGACCTGATTGATGTCGCGGTCCTTCACGTGCGAGCGGAAGTGCTCTTCCCAGGCGTTTGTCGTGACGTTACGGAACTCGGTGGAGATGTAGGCGCCAGTTCCGTCGAGGTCGTTGCGCAGCCGCGCACGCAGTTCGCCGTTGAGGTCGGTAATGTAGCCGGCCACGCGCTCTTCCGTATTTTGGATGCGGCGCGAGGTGAAGTTGCGAACATTGACCTTATAGACGTCGCCCGAGTTGTTGCCCGACCCACTGATGACCAGGATGTGGTCAGGATCGTTAGGCAGCGTGTCGAGGACGCTGGCATTGGACAATGCCTTCATGAGTTCTTCGGAACGGCTGGTGGCGCGTTCCTGAGGCAACGGTTCCTTCCATTGCTTTCCCTCGATGTCGGTAATGAAGAACTTGTTGACGAAGGTCTTGGTGACGCGGTCCACACGCAGGTCGTATGGCTGCCACAACGACACCGCCAGCAGGCCGTCCTTGATGAAGGACACCGAAGAGAACTTCATGCGGTCGCTACCGATGCGCGTCGGTGGCTTGTCGAGCGCATCGGTCCGGTAAACGACGATGACGCGGTTCTCGCCATTGGCTTCGAGGCCGGCGATACGCGAACCATCCGGAGATACCGAAAGGCTGGTGAGCGCCGGAAAGGCGGCCAGTTGATCGATGGTGGGCACGGCGGGCGGTGCCGCGTGCGCCGAGCTCGCAAGCAGCGCGGCTGCGCCTGCTGCAAGGGCAATAACGACTGCTCTCATAGCGAATGGATCCCCATGGATGGTGCCCGTTAGATTAAACGGAAACTGAGCGGTGTGCGCGCAATGCAAGGGACATTGTTGCAGTGGGAGGCGCACGGATTATCCGCGCTCGGAGCGGCCACCTGAGTGATGGGCAGCAGCAAACGAGCGGCAAAAAAAACCGCCGCTCCGGAGAGCGGCGGTTTCGTTCACTGCTTAACTTCGGATCAGAAGTCCTTCGTGAAATTCACGAAGAACGTACGGCCAAAGTAGTCGTAACCGCTATACAGCGACGCATTGCCGACACGATTGACGCCGGTACCGTACGAGACGCTCGGCGGTGCCTTGTCGGCGATGTTGCGGACGCCGCCGGTGATCGCCCAGTCGTCGCCGGTGTACTGCAGCGAAGCGCTGTGCAGGAAGTAGTCGTCCGTTTCCATCAGGTAGGTGTCGCGGTAGTCGGTGTCAAAGTACTTTTCGTAGTACTCGTAACCGTTGATCGCATCCACCCAATCCAGACCATAGCGCACGCGCCAGTTACGCAGCTTGTACGACAAGTCCAGCTGACCGGTGAACTCGGGCGCGTTGAGGCTGCCCGCGTAGTCACGCACCGGGTCGCCCGGGAACGTGGCACCGGCCTGCTCCAGGTAGTGCGAGATCTGGGCCGTGGCACGGAACTCGCCCTGGCCGATGTCGCGCACGTAGCGGGTGGTGAAGTCCCAGCCACGCACCTTGTCCATGGACACGTTGATGTAGCCCGTCGTGACGCTCACGGTGTTGTTAGCTGCGCGATTAACCAAGTTGCAGAAACCAACGCCGGCGTTGAAATCCGAAGGGTCGCTGCCGTAGCACAGGTTCAGCACCTGGGCGCCGGAGGGCCTTGCCACGCCGTTGTTCACCTCAACGTCGTAGTAGTCAGCGGCGAACGACAGGTCGCCGAACCACTCCGGGAACTCAGGCTGGATGATGACGCCGGCGGTCAGCGCCTTCGAGGTCTCGGCGATCAGACCCGTTTCGGCGCCGCCACGCGTCAGCACGGTGATGCTGCCGGTCTGGTTGAAGTTCTGCGGAAGCCCTGCGGCGGCGCAGTTCGCACGGATGTTGGCGTTGTCGTCCTGACCCCAATTGTTGCAGGGGTCGCCATCGGCCGAGGTGAAGCCGCTGGTGGCACCCAAGTACTGTTCGAACAATGCGGGCGCGCGGAACGAGGTGCCACGCGACGCGCGGAACGACAGCCAGCTGACCGGCGTATACAGCAGGCCGACCTTCCAGGTGGTGTCATCGCCGTAAGAGTCGTAGTCGGTGTAACGACCCGACAGGTTGACCGTCAGCTCCTCGGCACCCGGGAGACCCGACAGCAGCGGCAGTTCGATTTCGGCGAAGGCTTCCTGCACCGAATCCTTGCCTCGGGTCGGCATGGAGGCGGTGAAGTTGTAGGTGTTGTTCGCGATCGAGTTCGGATCCGGCGTGTCATCGATCTCCGCACGACGGTACTCGACGCCAAACGCCGCGTTCACCGAGCCATACGGCAGGTCGAACAGCGGGCCGTTGACGCCGAAGTTGACGGTCGATTCGGTATACAGCGTATTGCCGTGGGTGACCTGCATGATGTAATCGCGGTATCCCTGCGGTATGTTGCCGCCCAGCACGGCCGCGCTCAGCACCGGTGCCGCCACGCAGCCATCCGAGGTGTCACGGCAGCGGAAGCCACCGGCGCCATCGGACACGACGTCCAGCGATCGGGCAATGCGGTTGGTCAGGCGGTTCTCAACGAAATAATCCGCATCGGAACGGGCGTAGCTGGCGTAGCCATCGTAGCTCCACTCGGAACCCAGATTGCCGCGCAGGCCGGCCGTAGCACGGTAGAAGTCAACTTCCTGCGAGCTGTTGTACAGGCCCCAGCCGACGAAGGCGCGCGCCGCGACGTTGCGTCCGTTGGTGGAGCCATCGGCCGGCGCCAACATGTAAGCGGGCAGGAACGAATAGGCGCCGAGCAGCGGGCTGCCGGCGGCGTAATCGATGGTGTGCTGCAGATAACCGGTCTGGCTCGACTCACGACGGTGGGCCAGCAGTTCGAAGTACAGCTCCGCATCGCCCATCGCGTTGAGGTCGATGCCGCCCTGCAGGAAGCCAGTGTAGTTGGTGGTCGGCGAGATCAGCGATTCCTTCTTCATGCGCGGGTCGAAGGTGTCGCGGCCATTGATGTCGACGCCTTCGAAGCCCGGCAGGTCGCCGTCAGTGATGGAAGCGTTCGGACGCCAGCGGTTGAAGTAATCGAAGCCACCCAGCGATGGCAGCACTTCAGGTGCGTACGTGCCGTAATAGCCCAGATTGCCCAAGCCGGGACGACCCAGCAGGTAGGCGGTACCCAGCGTGTTGATGGTGACGCCGCCCGAATCCAGGCCCCAGCACTTCGGCTCGCCGGTCACCGGATCGATGTAGTCGTTAGCGCCATAGCGGCCATCCGGGCCGCGGCCGTTGAGGTTGCGGGGGCAGTTGCTGGCCCAGCCCTTGTCACCCAAGGTCATCTCGGTGCGATCGTAGATCTCGAAGGAGCCCGATACCCACCAGTTGTCGCTCGTCTTGCCCATCATTGCCGACCAGCGCGTTTCGTCGCCACCACCGTTCTGGACAGCGTTGTGCTGGAATTCGACCGTGGCACCGTCGACCTTGGTCTTGGTGATGATGTTAACCACGCCGGCCACGGCGTCCGAGCCATAGATCGACGACGCGCCGTCCTTCAGGATTTCGGTACGTTCAATCATGATGTTCGGCAGCACGTTCAGATCGGCGGAGCCGACCGAGCCGCGCGAGCCGGCCGGCGCCACGCGGCGACCATTCAGCAGCAGCAGGGTGCGGGTCGGGCCGAGGCCGCGCAGCGACAGCGTATTGGCGCCGGGACCGCCATCGGTGACGTAGCCGCCGAACGCGTTGTTGATCTGCTCGGAACCACCGGTCACGGTGTTGCTCTGCAGGACGGCCGCCGTGGAGTTGAAGCCGGCGAGGGTGGTTTCTTCGCGGTTGATGAACTGCACCGGCGACACAGAGTTGAACGTGTCCTTGGCGATGCGCGAACCCGTGACGGTCACCTGGGTCAGCGTGGTGGTCTTGGAAGAGGAGGTTTCCTCCTTCTTTTCTTCCGTCTGATCGGCGCTATCCGTGGCGTTCTGGGCATACGCCGCGCCTACCGGCAGCAGCAGCGCAGTGGCAAGTGCCAAAGAGAGAGGGTTCTTATGGGGCCGGTTCTTGAGGCGGCTGCTTGTGGGCATCGGGATCTCCATTGAAATCAGCGAGTTAACAGAATTTCAGGCTCTTCCCCAGAGCGCTGGTAACCGACTGTAACACTAAATTCGCGCTGAACACCATGATCTATTAACAATATTTTTCCGACACGTGAACGTCTTTGATTGTGACTTAGGTCTCATGTGGCGCGGGAGGGGCGGACTGGAGGGGGCACACGGGCCCGTATAGACTCGCTCGCATGAGCAATCGATCCAGTTCCACGGCGGCGGCCGCCGCCTCAGCCGTGATGCGAGACATTACCCAAGGAAACGCGCTGCTTAGGCAGGGAAAGGCCGATGAGGCCATCGAGTTTGGGAAAAGGCTTCTTCAGGCCCATGTCTCTGAACCACGCGTCTTTGCCTTCCTGGCGGAAGCCCATCGAGTAAAGGGTGATCTGGAAGGCGCCATCGGCTGGATAGACCAGGCGATCCAGGCCAGTCCCGATCCCCAGCACAAGATCAAGAAGGCATGGTTGCTCTCACGGCTGCTGCGTCGTGACGAGATCCTGTCGCTCGCGGACCAAGTCGCTGCCCAGGCAGGGGACGACCGGATGCTGCGCTGGCAGTTGGGCAAACTCTATTACCACCACAACTTCCTGCGGGAGGCGATCGGGCAGTACGAGCATGCGCTCGCCAGCGGCCCAGACAATCCCAGCTGGCGGTACGATCTTGCCATCGCACGCTTCTACGCAGGCGACGCGGACAATGCGGAAGCGGACCTCAACAGCGTGCTGCAGGCATCTCCACAGGCGGGGGCGGTCATCTACCTGCGGTCCACGCTTCGCCGCCAGCGGCCGGACCGGAATCACGTGGCGGATATCGAGTCGCGGTTGAAGGCGCCTTTCCGTACTCCAGAAGACGAAGCGGGTGCGTTGTATGCCTTGGCCAAGGAACTGGAAGATCTCGGAGAGCATGACAAGGCCTTTGCCTCCCTGCTTTCAGGCGCCAAGAAGAAGCGCAGCGCCATCCAGTACGACGCCGCCGCTTTCAGCAAGATGACGGAGGAGATCCGGGCGGCGCAGAACGCGGCTGCCATGGCCGTGCCGGCCCCTGGCCACGAGGAAGAAGGTGCGATCTTCATCCTCGGCTTGCCGCGCACCGGTACGACGCTGGCGGAACGCATCCTTTTGCAATCCGGCAAGGTGAAGGATGCGGGCGAGCTGATGGATTTCGGCTTCCACCTTTCCGCTGCTACACAACGGGTTCGCTCGGACATGCCGGACGTTGCGCCCATCGATGCGACGATGAAGTCGGACTTCGCGGCGATCGGCAGGGCCTATATGCAGGGTGCCAGGCAGATGGCATCGGGCAGCCAGCTTTTCATCGACAAGCTGCCCGCCAACTATCTGTACTGCGGGATGATCCACAAGGCTTTGCCGAAGGCAAAGATCATCCACTTGGTGCGTGATCCTTTGGACAGCTGCTATGCGATCTTCAAGACACTGTTCTTCAATGCGTACGATTTCTCGTACGACCTCGATGAGCTGGCGGATTACTACATCGCCTATCGCCGCATGATGAAGCACTGGCATGAAATCCTTCCCGGCGTAATCCTGGATGTGCGCTATGAGGACCTCGTGGCTGACACCGAGGCACAGGCCAGGCGGATCTACGACTGGCTCGGACTGGAATGGACGCCTGACGCGTTGAGCATTCCGGACAGTAAAGTCGTGTTTGCAACGGCCAGTGCCGCTCAAGTGCGCGAACCCGTGCATACGCGGTCGGTCCACAGTTCGCGCAAGCACGTGGACAGCCTTGCTCCCCTGGTCCGTAAATTGACGGATGCGGGCTTTCTTGAAGTATGAGTCCGGCGGCGCCTGCCGCAGTGTGATGATTTGAGAGTGTCATGTCTCCCATTGTTTCCCACGCCGTTCAGGCGAATCTTCGACCCCACCCCCGCATCCGCAACGTCATCGCCGTCGGTTCCGGCAAGGGCGGGGTGGGCAAGTCCACGACCTCGGTGAACCTGGCGCTGGCCCTGGCGGCCGAGGGCGCGCGGGTGGGGGTGCTGGATGCCGACGTCTACGGCCCCAGTGTGCCGGCCATGCTGGGTCTGTCGGGCCGGCCCGAGAGCCATGACAACAAGTCGATCGAGCCGATGCGGGCGTTCGGGGTCGAGGCCATGTCGATCGGGCTGCTGGTCGACCAGGACACGCCGATGATCTGGCGCGGCCCGATGGCCACCTCGGCGCTGATGCAGTTGTTCACCGACACCCTGTGGGGCGATCTGGATTACCTGCTGATCGACCTGCCGCCGGGCACGGGTGACATCCAGCTGACCCTGGCGCAGAAGATCCCGGTGGCCGGTGCCGTCATCGTCACCACGCCGCAGGACATCGCCACGCTGGACGCCAAGAAGGCGCTGAAGATGTTCGAGAAGGTCGAGGTGCCGGTGCTGGGCATCGTCGAGAACATGGCGATGCATACCTGCTCCAACTGCGGACATGTCGAGCACCTGTTCGGCCAGGGCGGTGGCGAACGGATGGCGGCGCAGTACGGCGTCCCCCTGCTGGGTTCGTTGCCGCTGGACATCACGATCCGCGAGCAGGGCGATGCCGGACGGCCCGTCGTGGTCGCCGCGCCCGATTCGCCGGTGGCCCAGGCCTACCGGCAGACCGCGCGGGTGATGGCGGCAACGCTGGCGCAGCGGCCGCGGGCCAGCGTGCCGATCGCCTCCTCGCTGGTGTGACCGGCTGACGACGCAGACGGCGGGGCGGGGCCCGCCCTACAATTCCCCGTCCACCGCGCCCGGCGCGGCTTTGTTCCCCAGACCAGGATTTGCATGAGCATCAAGAGCGACCGTTGGATCCGCCGCATGGCCGAACAGAAAGGCATGATCGAGCCATTCGAGCCGGGACAGGTCAAGCAGGCCAACGGCCAGCGCATCGTCAGCTACGGCACCTCCAGCTACGGCTACGACGTGCGCTGCTCGCGCGAGTTCAAGGTGTTCACCAACATCAACTCCACGATCGTCGACCCCAAGCACTTCGACCCCAAGAGCTTCGTCGACATCGAGGCCGACGAATGCATCATCCCGCCGAACAGCTTCGCGCTGGCGCGCACGGTGGAGTTCTTCCGCATCCCGCGCGACACGCTGGTGGTCTGCCTCGGCAAGAGCACCTATGCGCGCTGCGGCATCATCGTCAACGTCACCCCGCTGGAGCCGGAATGGGAAGGCCACGTGACGCTGGAGTTCAGCAACACCACGCCCCTGCCGGCGCGCATCTACGCCAACGAAGGCGTGGCGCAGATGCTGTTCTTCCAGTCGGATGCCGACGACGTCTGCGAGACCAGCTACAAGGACCGCGGCGGCAAGTACCAGGGCCAGACCGGCGTGACGCTGCCGCGTACCTGAGCCTCCCTCGATCGCATTGAAAGGAATCACGATGCAGACGCCCCCACCGATGCCGCAAGACCCTTACCGCGCTCCCGACGCCGATGTCGTCGGTCCGCACGGCGTGGGGGCACCGGATTCGGAGTTGCGCTGGCTGCGGTTGGCCGCCGTGCTGATCGACGGCTGCATCGGGCTGGTGGTGATCGTGCCGCTGATGTTTGTCGGTGGCTACTGGCAGGCGGCGTTCGAAGCGGGACGGTCCGGGGGTTTCGGGCTGATGCCGCTTGGCACGACGCTGCTATGGGCCGTGATCGGCTTCATCGTGTTCGCGCTCATCCAGGGCTACCCCTTGCACGCGACCGGCCAGACCTGGGGCAAGAAGCTGCTGTCCGTCAGGATCGTCGATTTGCAGGGCAACAAGCCTTCGTTGGTGGACCTGCTGGTCAAGCGCTACCTGCCGACGCAAGCCATCGCCAATATCCCGTGCCTCGGCATGCTGTACGTGCTGGTCGATTCGCTGATGATCTTCCGCCAGGACCAGCGCTGCCTGCACGACCTGATCGCGGGCACGCGCGTCGTCCGCGCCAACTGATCTGGCGCGGCCGGTCAGTGTTCCGCGCCCGCAGCAAGGCGGGCATCCGTTCGCGTCTTCAGCGCGACCTGTACCGCCAACCGCACGGCTTCCGTCACCGTGTCCACCGCCAGGCTGGGTGCGCCGGGATGCGCTGACGCCTGCGCGGGCGAGTAGGGGATATGGATGAAGCCCGCCCGCACCGCGCGCTGGCGGCGCAGCGCATGCATCAGTCCATAGAACACGTGGTTGCAGACATAAGTGCCCGCGGTCTGCGAGATCTCCGCCGGAAATCCCGCTGCCGTCAGCGCCTGGCGCATCGCCTTGATCGGCAGCGTCGAGAAGTAGGCGGCCGGGCCCTCCGCTATCACGGGAAGATCGATGGGCTGCTGGCCCGTGTTGTCGGGAATGCGCGCGTCGTCGACGTTGATCGCCACGCGTTCGAGTGAGAGCTGCGCACGGCCGCCGGCCTGGCCGACACCGATGACGAGGGCCGGCCGCGTTTCCTTCAGCGCCGCACGCAGCGCTTTCAGCGACGCGCCGAAGGCGACCGGCAGTTCACGCGCCACGACGCGATGCCCCGCGATACGCGCGCCCTGGAGCGCGGACACGGCCTGCCAACTGGGATTGACCTGCTCGCCGCCGAAGGGTTGGAAGCCGGTCAGCAGCACGGTGCGTGTGGTCGTCATCGGATCTCTCGTGGTCAGGCGATCAGCGGAAACACAGCCACGCCATCAGCAACACGTTGGTGCCCATCAGCCACAGGCCGGTCGCGGCTTGCGCGCGGATGACGCCGTACTGGTCATCGAGTTCGAGCAGGACGGCGGGCACGATGTTGAAGTTCGCCGCCATCGGCGTGAGCAGCGTGCCGCAATAACCGGTCAGCATGCCGATGGCACCGAGGACGGCGGGATCGGCGCCATGGCGTTGCACGAGCAGCGGCAGGCCGATGCCGGCCATCATCACCGGGAACGCGGCGAACGCGTTGCCCATGATGATGGTGAACACCACCATGCCCAGCGCGAACGCCAGCAGGCAGGCCATGCGGTTGTCGGCCGGGATCACCATCGACACCAGTGACGCCACCGATTCGCCCACGCCGCTGGCGGCGAACACGCCGCCCAGCGTGGCCAACACCAGCGGCAACAGCGCGGCCCAGCCCATCGTGTCGAGCAGTCGACGTCCTTCGTCGGCCGCCCGCAGCGCGGGTTGCCGGGTCACGAACACGGCGACCATCGCGGACACCACGCAGGCCAGCGCCAGGCCGGTCAGGGTCAGTCCGGTCTGGCCGAAGACCATCGTGTCGCCCACCTTCAGATGCGGGCCTGCCAGGACGATGGCGATCGTCAGTACCGGGATCAGCAGCGCGGGAATGAAAAGCCGGTGGCCAAGGCGCAAGGCGGACGCCAACCGTTCGGACGCCGGCGCTTCCTCCAGCGGCTCGCGCCGCATGCGGGTCGCCAACAACGCGAGCACCAGCACGGCGGCACCGGCGATCTGGGCCGGCAATGGATCGCCGGCCTTGCTCGCGCGCAATACCGCATCGCCGCCCGCGAACAGCGCCGCGATCAGGCCCCAGAACGCGGCATGCGGATAGCGCCGCTGGCGCAGGTTCTTCCAGCCCGCATAGGCCAGGAAGGCGGCGAGCACCAGGTAGAAATGCTCAGTCGACAGCATCGGCATCCTCTCCGCCAACTGGCGTCTTGCGGTCCAGCCGGCGCTGGAACAGTACGATACGCACCGCATGGATGACGAAGGCGGCGATCGCCGTCGGCAGCGCCCACAGCGCGATCTGCAGGGGTTCAAGCTGGATGCCGTGCTGCGCGTAGAAGCCCTGGATCAGCAGCACCGCGCCGAAGGCCAGGAATACGTCCTCGCCGAAGAAGCGCCCGATGTTGTCGGTCGCCGCCGCCATCGCATGTACGCGCTGGGTTTCCTCGCGCGTGAGCGGTGCACGCGTCTTGCCCGCGGCGGACTCGGCCATCGGGGCCAGCAGCGGGCGCACGGTCTGCGCGTGGCCGGCGATGTCGATCAGGCCGACCATGCTCAGGCCCTGTCGCACCAGCAGGTAACCGGCGAGCAGGCGCGACAGCGTCAGGCCGCGCAGTCGTTCGATCCAGCGCAGCGCGTGTCCGCGCAGGCCGGCACGTTCGAGCAGTCCGATGGTCGGCAGCGTCAGCGCGAACATCAGCAGCGCACGATTGGAGACGAAGCTTTCACCCAGCAGCGCGAGGAGTTCCGGTATCGACTTGCCGGCCGCCAGGCCGCTGACCAGGCCAGCAATGACCACCACGATCACCGGGTTGAAGCGCAGCACGAATCCCGCCACCACCACGGCGATACCCAGCAACGGCCAATAGCTCATGCGAGACGCTCCATCGTGCGGACGTCGAATCCCGCGGCTTCGATCGCATCGCGAAGACCACGTGCGAAGGTGGCGGCGTCCGCGCGATCCCCATGCAGGCAGATGCTGTCCGCGCGCAACGCAATGGCTTCACCCGTACGCGTCACGACGCTGCCGGCGTCGAGCATGTGCGTCACCTGCGCGACCGCTGACGGCAGGTCTTCGATGCTGGCATCGGCCTGCGTGCGCGGGGTGAGCGTGCCGTCCGTCTCGTAGCGTCGCTCGGCGAGGGCCTCGTGCGCGACTCGCAAGCCGAGCCGCTCGCCCGCCTGGGTCAGGGCGCTACCTGACAAGCCGTAGAGCACCAGCCCCGCATCGTGGTCGTGCACCGCGCGCGCGATGGCATCTGCCAGGATCGGATCGCGCGCGGCCTGGTTGTACAGCGCACCGTGCGGCTTGACGTGGTGCAGGCGCCCATCGGCGGCGCGGACGAACCCGTCCAGCGCGGCGATCTGGTACAGCGTCAGCGCATAGGCCTCGTCAGGTGTCAGGGCATGGGCGACGCGGCCGAAATTCTCGCGGTCCGCGTGCGATGGGTGCGCGCCGATCGCGACGCCCCTCGCAATGCACAGCGCCACCGTGCGCCGCATGGTGTCAGGCGAACCGGCATGAAACCCGCAGGCGATGCTGGCCGAGCTGATGTAGGGCAGGATCGCGGCATCGTCGCCGCAGTCTTCGCCCAGGTCGCAGTTGAAGTCGATGGTGCGCATTATGACGAGCCTACCGCAGCCTCATGCGCGCTGGGCGATGGCCAGGCGCAGCCGTGCCAGCCGATGCGCGTGTTCAAGCGCCAGTGTGCGCGCCTGTGCGGGCGTTACCGGCTCGAAGTGCACCGGTTCGCCAGGCCGCAGCTGCGCTGCCCGCCCGAGATCGCCTGCGATCACATGACCCAACCGTGGGTAGCCGCCCACGGTCTGCGCATCGGCCAGCAACAGGATCGGCTGGCCGTCAGGCGGCAGTTGCAGCGTGCCGACGGCGACCGGCTCGGACACGCCGTCCCCGCCGCCGCCGGGAAGTCCGGTACCGTCGAGGCGCACGCCCTGCCGGTTGCTGTTGGCATGCGTATGCCACACGTGTCCGGTGAGTTCCCGCGCGGAAGGGTGCGAGGACGGCAGATAGCGGAGCACATGCCGGTCGGCCGTCCAGGGATCATCCACATCGATCCACCATGCGGGGAACGCGGGTCGACGTGTCGCCTTGGCAGGTGCGGCGTCGCCGATGGAAAGACGATCACCGGTCACCAGGGCACGTCCGTCGTGGCCACCAAAGCCGCCGAGCAGGTCGGTGCTGCGGCTGTCCAATACGACCGGTCCGTCGATGCCGCCCGCCACCGCCAACCATGCGCGCAGGCCGTCGCGCAGCGGTCCGAGCGACAGCTCGCCCGCAGGCAGGTCCAGCGGGCGACCCATCGGCAGCGGATCGCCGTTCCACGTGGCCTGCATCCCGCTGCCGGTGAGCGCGATGCGACAGGCGCGCGGCAATCGGATGCGCGGTCCCCGCACTGCGATCTCCAGCCCGGCGGCCTGTTCGTCGTTGCCGACCAGGCGGTTCGCCATCGCCAGCGCAGCGGGATCCATGGCGCCCGCGCGTGCCACTCCCAGATGGCGCCAGCCATGGCGGCCCTGGTCCTGCACGGTGGTCTGCACGCCGGGTGACAGCACCTGCCACGCGGTCATGCCGCGGCTCCGAGGCGATCGAACGTGGCGGCATCGATCGGGAAGAAACGCACCTGATCGCCCGGCTGCAGCAACGCCGGCTCGGCGCGGGAGGTGTCGAACAACACGCGCGGCGTGCGCCCCAGCAAGCGCCAGCCGCCGGGGCTCGCACGCGGATAA
>VYLE01000651.1_pt1 | contig 14887 bp, 17 predicted proteins | sample 5114391 | NCBI WGS metagenome assembly VYLE01 (sample SAMN12291771, study PRJNA351875) | freshwater metagenome | isolation source: freshwater lake | place: USA: Michigan, Kent Lake | collected 2013-08-15
CGGCAGCAGAGGCCGAAGCGGCTGCTGCTGCGGCGGCGGAACAGGCGGCGCAGGCGCTGGAAGACACGGCAGCAGCGGCGGGTGAGGCTGCCGGGGCAGCGGTTGACGCCACGACGGAAGCAGCGGGCGAAGCGGCGGCGGCCGTGGCCGATGCGGCAACCGATGTGCAGGCCGAGGCGGCAGCCGCGCTTGATCCCGCGAATTTCGATGCGGCGCGCATCTCGGCATTGATCGATGCGTCGCAGTTGGATGCCTTGAGCAAGACCACGCTGAAGGCGGCGGTCGAGGCGGCAGCGACGAACCCGGCGCTGGTGCAGACGGCGGTGGATCAGGTCCGTTCGGCGCTGGGGCTTTGACCGGCGGACCCGGGGGGAAGGACTTCCCCCCGGACCCCCCTTGGATCCAGATGCCGTTAGGTGCTGCCCGGCTTCGGCGTTTTATTGAGTATTTGAGCCAAGATGAAGCAAAAGGCCGCGCAGGATGGTTCCGGCGCGGCCTTATCTTTTTGATCGGGTGAGGGCGTCAGATGCCGTCGCCGACAAAAGCCTTTTCGACCACGAATTGCTGGGGATCGGAATTCGCGCCTTCGGTGAGGCCGAAATCTTCGAGGATCTTCTTCACGTCGACATTGAAGGCGAGGGAGCCGCAGACCATGGCGCGGTCTTCCGCAGGGTTCATCTTCGGCAGGCCGAGATCGGCGAAGACCTTGCCGGAGGTGAGGTTGTCGGTGACACGGCCCATCTGATGGAACGTCTCGCGCGTGGTGGTGGGGTAGTAGCGCAGCTTGTCGCCCACCAATTCGCCGATCAGGGGGTCATCCTTCAGGCTTTCGACCAGTTGGCGGCCATATTCAAGCTCGGCCACCTCGCGGCAGGTGTGCATCATGATGACCTGATCGTATTTCTCGTAGGTCTCGGGTTCGCGCATGAGCGAGGCGAAGGGCGCAAGGCCCGTGCCGGTGGCGAGGAACCAGAGCCGCTTGCCGGGAAGAAGCGCGTCATGCACGAGCGTGCCCACGGGCTTGGGGCGCAGGATGATCTCATCCCCCGGCTGGATATGCTGCAGCTTTGACGTCAGGGGGCCGTCGGGCACCTTGATCGAGTAGAATTCCAGCTCCTCATCCCATGCCGGGGAGGCGATGGAATAGGCGCGCAGGAGCGGTTTGCCGTTGTCGCCCAGAAGGCCGATCATCACAAACTCGCCCGAGCGGAAGCGGAGCGATTGGGGCCGGGTGACGCGGAAGGAGAAGAGACGGTCCGTCCAATGCGTGACCCGCGTCACGGTCTGCGCGTCAGGCAGGTGCGGCTTGGCCGTTTCGGTTCTGGCGGGGGCGTCCATCGTAGCACCTTGTTCGGTCATCGGTTTCGGGTCCGGGCATAAAGCAGGATGCGCCGCGCCGCTAGGGCGCGGGGCGTCGCAGGGGAAGGGGACGGTCAGGCGCGCAGGCGGGCTTGATAGTGGTGGTCCTGCCAGTTGGCGCGGAAGGCCCATTGGGGGCTGGGCTGCCGGGCGGCGAGGTCGTCGGAGATTTCCACCTCGTCAAAGCCCACGCGGCGGATCATCGCGTATTGGTCGGCGATGACATGGCCCACAGCCCGCAGGCGGCCCGTATAGCCCAGCATCCGCAGGCGGCGCGCGATGGTGAAGGCGCGGCCGTCGTTGAAGGCGGGGAAGGCCACGCGGATCAGGCAGAGGTCCGCAAGATGCGGTTGCAGCGCCGTCGGGTCGTCGGTGTTCGACAGGTCCACCGCGCCCTGATGGGTGGCGAGGTCGGCCAGTGCCACGATGGGCGCGGCCCAGTCTTCGGGCGCGAAGCCGGTATCGGTGACGATCACGGTCATGCCGCGTTCTCCTTCGTCGTGGTGCGGACGGGCTTGCCGTCGATGAAATGGATGCCGCATTCGGTCTTTTCGCTGCCGCGCCAGCGGCCTGCGCGCGGGTCCTCGCCGGGTTTCACAGGGCTGGTGCAGGGGGCGCAACCGATCGACGGATAGCCCTTGGCCACCAGCGGGTGGCGGGGCAGGCGGTTTTCGACCATGTATTCTTCAAGATCCTCGCGCCCCCAATGGGCGAGGGGATTGACCTTAATGCGGGTTTCGCCTTCGGCCTCGAAGAACTCCACCTGATCGCGGGTCGCGCCCTGATAGCGCTTGCGCCCGGTGATCCAGCCGTCGAAATCGGCCAGCGCGCGTTCCAGCGGTTCGATCTTGCGCACCGCGCAGCAGGCATCGGTGTTGAACTGGTGGAGCGTGCCGTCCGGGTCTTCGAACGCGACCTTGCCGGGATGGGCGCGGATCGTGCGGATGTCGCAGAGCGCGAGTTTCTCGGCCAGTTCGCGTTGGTAGTCGAGCGTTTCGGGGAAGAGCATCCGCGTGTCGATGAAGAGGACGGGCGTTTCCGGTGCGATGACAGAGACGAGGTGCAGAAGCACCACGGATTCCGCCCCGAAGGAGGACACCAGCGCCACCTTGCCCAGATCGGCATCCTTGAGCGCATGTTCCAAGACCGCGGTCGCGCCGTGGTGCTTGTAGCGTGCGTTCAAGAGGGCGACGCGGTTGGCGACATTGCCCTCCGGGGTGGAAGTGTCACGCGGCATCCTTTTCGCCTTCCTCGCCGTAGAGCGCGGCCTTGAACGGGGCGATGCCGGTGCGGCGGAAGGTGTCGAGGAAGGTTTCCTCGGGGGTTTCCCGCACCTCCAGATAGGCGCGCACGATGCGTTCGATGGCCGGGACGATTTCGTCATAGGCAAAGCCCGGACCCGTCTTTTCCCCGATGGCCGCCGTTTCGGTGCCGTCTCCGCCCAGCGTGATCTGGTAATTCTCGACCCCCGCGCGGTCGAGGCCGAGAATGCCGATATGGCCCACGTGGTGATGGCCGCAGGCGTTGATGCAGCCCGAGATCTTGATCTTCAGGGGGCCGATCTCATGCTCCAGATTCAGCGCGTCAAAGCGGGTGGCGATCTCTTGCGCGATCGGGATGGAGCGGGCGGTTGCAAGCGAGCAGTAATCCATCCCCGGGCAGGCGATGATGTCGGAGATGAGGCCCACATTTGCGGTGCCGAGCCCCGCCTGCACTAGTGCGGCATGCACTGCGGGCAGGTCCGATTTGTGGACATGGGGCAGGATGACGTTCTGTTCGTGGCTGATCCGGATCTCCGAATGGCCATAGCGTTCGGCCAGATCGGCCATCAGGCGCATCTGGTCGGCGGTGGCGTCGCCCGGGGTTTCGCCATGGGCCTTCAGGCTGATGGTGACGATGGCGTATTGGGCGTTGCGATGGGTGGCGAGGTTCGTGTCGGCCCAAGACCGGAAGGTCGGGTCGGCGCTGTAGAAGGCGTCATAGGCATCGGTCGGCGCATTGCGGAAGGCGGGCGGAGCGAAGGCCTCTTCGATCTCGGCCAGCAGCTTTTGGTCGTTGCCGCCGAAGAGGGGGCGCAGCTCGGCAAAGCGGTCTTCGATCAGGCGGGTGATTTCTTCCTTGCCAGTCTCGTGCACGGTGATCTTGATGCGCGCCTTGTACTTGTTGTCGCGGCGGCCAAGCGTGTTGTAGACGCTGAGCACGGCTTCGACATAGGGCAGCAGGTCGGCCTTTGGCAGAAACTCCCGCACCGTGTGGCCGATCATGGGCGTGCGGCCAAGGCCACCCCCGACGATCACTTCGAAGCCCGGCTGTCCTGCCGCATTGCGGACCATGCGCAGGCCGATGTCATGGGCGCGGGTGACGGCACGGTCATTCGGGCTGCCGGTGATGGCGATCTTGAACTTGCGCGGCAGGAACTGGAATTCCGGGTGGTCGGTCGACCATTGGCGCAGAAGCTCGGCCACGGGGCGGGGATCTTCGATCTCATCCGCGGCGGCGCCGGCGAAATGGTCGGCGGTGACGTTGCGCACGCAGTTGCCCGAGGTCTGGATGGCATGCATGCCGACATCGGCCAAGGCCTGCAGCATCTTCGGCACGTCTTCCAGCTTCGGCCAGTTGTACTGGATGTTCTGGCGGGTGGTGAAATGGCCATACCCCTTGTCCCATGTCTGGGCGATATGGGCCAGTTGGCGCATCTGGCGGGGGTTGAGCGTGCCGTAGGGAATGGCCACGCGCAGCATATAGGCGTGGAGTTGCAGGTAGAGCCCGTTCATCAGGCGGAGGGGGCGGAATTCCTCTTCGGTCAGCGAGCCGTCGAGGCGGCGTTCCACTTGGCTTGTGAATTGCGCGACGCGTTCACGGACGAAGGCTTCGTCGAATTCGGAGTAGCTGTACATCTGCGCGGCCTCTGGGTTCTGTCATCGGGCGGGGTCTTTGCCCCGGGCGGTGTGGCGTGGCGTAGCGTGGGGTGGGGTTCACCCCCATCGCACCGGTCAGGCGTAGTCGGCCTGCTTGCCGTGGTTGTAGTTCGAGGGGCCGCGGGTGCGGAATTCCTCGCGGAAATGGGTGGGCTCGGGGCCGTTGGGGCCGGGCTTGGCATCGGCCAGATAGACCCCGACGACCACCAGCTTCTGCGCGCTGGCATGCAGGAGGCGCATCTGGGCATGCGCTTCGTCCTCGATCAACTCGGCCTCGTGGTGGAAGGGCGACCAGCGGTCGTCTGCGGTCAGATAGACCACGTCGCCTTCGCGGAGGCGGTTGGCGGTCACGATCTTGGGCGTGAAGCGGCGGCTCATGCGGTGGCTTCCTTAAGCTCGGTCAGCGCCAAGGCGGCGCGACGGGGTTCAATGCCGTAGAGGAGGACGGCGGGGCCTGCGGTCAAGGCCACCGCATCGGGCAGGGTGGCGAGTGTGGCTGGCAAGACGCGCTGATCGGGGCGCGAGACGTTTTCCACCACGGTGACGGGCGTGTCGGGGGAAGCGCCATGCATCATCAGGCGGCCTTGCAGGAAGCGGGCGGTCTTCTTGCCCATGTAGATCGCGGCGACTTCGCCCGGTCGGGCCATGCCGCGCCAGTCCTGTTCGGCAAAGCCATCCATGGCATGGCCCGTCACGATGCGCAGCGCACGGTTGCGGCCACGTTTCGTCAGGCCCTGACCGATGGCAGCGGCGGCAACGGTGGCGGAGGTGAGGCCGGGCAGGATGGCGTAGGTCAGACCCGCGGCCTCCACCGCCTCGATCTCTTCGTCCAGACGGCCGAAGATGCCGCAATCGCCGCCCTTGAGGCGGACGACGCGCGCGCCGGTGAGGGCTTGGGCCACGATGGCCGTGTTGATGGCGGATTGCGCGGCGGAGGGGCCGAAACCTTCCTTGCCCATGTCGATACTGGTGACATGGGGCGGGATGAGGGCCATGACCTCATCCCCCACGAGACGATCATGGATCACGACATCGGCGGCCTGCAGCGCGCGGAAGGCGCCCAGCGTCAGATGCGCGGCGGCGCCGGGGCCTGCCCCCACGAAGGTGACGGCGGCGGAGAGGGGCGCGAAGACAGGCAGGTCGGTCATGGCAGGGTTCCGCTGTTTGTGCGGTGGAATATAGGAGATTTTCCCTGTTTCGGGCCATACGCCCTTGCAGATAAGGATGTTTGTTCCGATATTGCCCTGCACGGGAACAGGTTTCCGCAAAAACGGGGGATTTGGCGAATGGCGGTCCGGCTGGACGATATGGACAGGAAAATCCTTGCCGAGTTGCAGGTGGATGCCGAGCAGTCGCTGGACGAGATTGCGCGCAAGGTGGGGTCTTCCAAGACGCCCGTCTGGAACCGCATCCGCCGGATGAAGGAGGCGGGAGTCATCACCCGGCAGACGGCCATCCTTGACCCCGAGGCCTTGGGGCTGGAGGCGTGTTTCTTCGTGCTGATCCGCACCAGCGAGCATGAGGCGGAGTGGCAGCGCAAGTTCCTGAAGGCGTTGCGCGAGCGGCCCGAAGTGCTTGAGGCGCATCGGCTGGCGGGGGACATCGACTATATCCTGAAGGTGCGGGTGAAGAATGCCCGGGCCTATGACACCTTCTATCAGGCACTGATTTCCGAAGTGCGGATTTACAACGTGACCGCTCTGCTGAGCATGGAAGAGATCAAGGCGACGACGATGCTGCCCGTCTGATGGCGGGCAGGTCTAGAAGGCCACGAGCATCATCAGGATCACCACGAGTTCCAGCCCGTGCTTGGCCAGTTCGAAGGGCAGGCCATACCATTCCTCCAAGCCGAAAAGATCCTTTGAGACGAGGTGCATCAGAAAGATCAGCCCGGCGCCCAAAAGCGTGAGGCCCAGATCGACGGACAGGTATCGGGGCAGGCGCAGGACGCGCCTGACTCCGATCAGCACGCCACCCATTCCAAGGCTGATGACGATGGTCGACAGGAAGGATAACAGCATGGCGTACCTTGGCCAGAGGACGGTCCGACCGACAGTTGTTCGTCGGGGCGCGGAGGGCAATCCGGCCCTTGGTCAGAAAACTGTTCTAAAGTATCGGTTTCACACCGCCCGGTCCTGCCGCAACGGCAGCGCGGTCAGGCCGTGGAAGTGGTAGACATCGGCATAGCGCGGTTTTGCCGCAAGCTGCAGGTCGGGCAGGCGGGCAAACAGGATGGGCAGCGCGATCTGCAGTTCCAGTCGCGCCAAAGGGGCGCCGACGCAGAAATGCAGCCCTGCGCCGAAGCTGGCATTGGGTTTCGCGATACGACCGGGCAGAAACTGCGCCGGCCTTTCCCAGACTCCGGGGTCGCGGTTCGCGGCGGCCAGCAAGAGCCCGACCTGATCGCCGCGGCGGAAGGTCTGGCCCATGACCTCGGCCTCTTCATAGCACCAGCGGGTGAAGAGATGGAGCGCGGGGTCGAAGCGCAGGATTTCCTCGACCGTCGCCTCCACATGTTCGGGGGATAGGGCGCTGGCGGGGGTCTTCGTCTCTAGCAGCGTCTTCACCCCGTTGCCGAGGGTGTGAACCGTCGCTTCGTGCCCCGCGTTCAGCAGCAGGATGCAGGTGGTGATGAGTTCGTCGGTCGTCAGACGGTCGCCTTCCATCTCTGCCGCGATGAGATGGGTGATCAGGTCGTCGCGGGGATCGCTGCGGCGGGCCTCGACATAGCCGCGCAGGAAGGCGCCGAAGTCTTGCGTCGCGGCAACGGCGCGGTCTTCGCTCGTGCGGGTGCGCCCGGCCATGTACATGCCCACCATCGCATTGGACCAGCGCAGCAGGTCATCGGCCATGCTCTCTGGCACGCCCAGAAGGCGGGCGATGATGATGACGGGGAGTTTCTGGGCGAAATGCGGCAGCAGGTCGAACTCGCCTTCCGGGAGGGCGTCGATCAGGTCATGGGACAACTGGGCGATTTCCGGCGCGAGGGCGGCGATGCGGCGCGAGGTGAAGGCGCGCAGGACGAGGGCGCGCAGGCGGGTGTGGCGCGGCGGCTCCAGCTCCAGCATGGAATGCGCCTCGACGGCGTAGAAGGGGCGCAGGTGATCGGGGATGGCGGGCGCGCATTCGGGCGGGGCTTCGCGTCCGAAGCGGCGGTCGCGCAGGATGGCGTTCACGGCAGCAGCGGCCGGGGTGCAGGTGAGGCCGTAGTCCTGCCAGTGGAAGAAGGGGCCAGTGGCGCGGGCGCGGTCGTAGAACGGATAGGGGTTCTGGACGAAGGCCGGATCGGTGGGGGATTGCGTCAGGGTCTGCATCGGGCGGATCAGCGGCGGGTGACGGGGATAAGCCCTTGGGCAACAAGGACTCCGATGGCGACGAGGGCAGCGCCGAGGGCTTGCACCCAGCTCCAGTCCCCGCCCAGCGCCAGCATGAAGACCATCACGTAGAAGGGCGTTAGGTTGATGTGCAGCGCCGACATGGCGATGCCGAGGCTGCCCACGGCGATGATCCAAAGGAGTTGGCTGATGGCCAGCCCGCCGATGCCATAGATGGCCAGCGCCGAGAATTCGGTCAGGCCGAAGACCGAAAGATTGGGGCCGGGAAAGCCGAAGGCGAGGCTGATCACGCCGAAGGCCGTGCCCGTAACGGCCGCGCCGCAGACGGTCAGGCTGGTTGAGCCGAGGGGCGACAGGCCGGGCAGGGCAGTGACAGTCCAGCGCGAGGCGAGGGTGAATGTGATGACCGAACCGAGGCAGAGAAGCGCCCCGATGCCAAAGCCCAGACCGCCGTCGAAATTGCCCGCGGCAAGGATGCCGCCCACGATCGAGAGGAGCAGGCCCAGGACGATGCCCAGCGTAAGCTTGCGGCCGTCAAGGAGAATTTCCAGCGTCATCCCGATCAGCGGCATGGCCGAGGACACCACGGCGGCCATGACGGCAGAGGTGCGCGTCTGACCGAACACGAGAAGCAACGCGCCCAACGCGAGGAGCGAACCCACCATGATGCCCCGCCCCCAGTTGGCGTGGCGCAAGGCCTGCGTGCCTTCGACCAGCCACCAGACAGGCAGCAGGAAGGCTGCGGCCAGCACCATGCGGGCGGCGTTCAGAAGGATGGGCGGCAGGGGCTGGGGGTCGGCGCGGATCAGGACTTCGGCGGCGGGGAGGGCGGCGGCCCAGATCAGCATGGACCCCATGCAGATCAGGTTGGCCGAGAGGGGGGAGCGGGCGGGAGAAAGGGCGGTCATGGAATGTCCTGAATCACCCTTGCACCTTCCACCGGCGCAGGGGGCGGGGCTGTTCCGGGGGCGACGTGAAAGGGCGCGATCAGGCGGCGGAGAGGGCCGAAACGATGGCGCCGAAGTCGGCGGCCTTGAGGCTCGCCCCACCTACAAGCGCCCCGTCCACATGTGGGACGGCAAAGATTTCCGTTGCGTTGGAAGGCTTTACGGAGCCGCCATACAGCAGCGGAACATCGGCTGCGGCAGTGCCGATGCGGGCGGTGAGGCGGGTGCGGAGGAAGGCGTGGACCTCGGCGATTTCGGCGATGGTCGGAGTGCGCCCGGTGCCGATGGCCCAAACCGGTTCATAGGCGATCACCAGATTGGCGGCGGTGGCATGGGCGGGGACGGAGCCGTGAAGTTGGGTTCCCACCACGTCGAGGGTGCGGCCAGCATCCCGCTCGGCCTCGGTTTCGCCAATGCAGACGATGGCGATCAGGCCTGCCTTGATCGCGGCTTCGGCCTTTGCGAGCACCTGCGCATCGGTTTCGCCATGGTCTGTGCGGCGTTCGGAATGGCCGAGAATCACGTGCGAAGCCCCTGAATCCACGAGCATTTCTGCCGAGATGTCACCGGTGTGGGCGCCAGACGTCTTGGCATGACAATCCTGCCCGCCGACCTTGATCGCGGTGCCTTTCGCCACGTCGGCCATACGGGCGATGAGGGTGGCGGGGGGGCAGAGCAGGACGTCGCAGCGGGGCGCGGGATGGGCCTCAGCCAGTGCCGACACCTCGGCCAAGGCGGCAGCGGTGCCGTTCATCTTCCAGTTTCCGGCGGCGAGTTTGCGCATCTGTCCCCTCCCGTGGTGCGAGCGCAAACAGCGTTACGGGGAAAGGGGTTGCAGGAAAAGGGGTGTGCCGCGTTTTGTGCCGCAAACTGTGCAGCAAACTGTGCATACAAATTTGCGCAGAGAACTGCGACATGGAAGGAGTTTTGTGCGTCCGTGCAAAGATGTCAAAAATCTTCGAAGATTTTTGCAAATTTCTTCGAAGAAATTTGGGCTGCTTTAGGCGGCGGGCTGGTCCTTGAACTTGATGGACTCGCCGCAGCCGCAGGCCTCGGCCACATTGGGGTTGTTGAAGTGGAAGCCGGATTCGAGGAGCGATGTCTGATAGTCGATCTCGGTCCCGAAGAGGAACATCTGCGCCATGGGGGCGATCATCACCCGCGCGCCGTCCTGTTCCACCACCTCATCCATCGGGTTGACGTCGGCGACATAGTCCATCGTGTATTCCATGCCCGCGCAGCCGCCCTTCTTGACGCCGATGCGCAGCCCTGCGCTGCCCTGCTTTTCCATCAGGCGCGCGATCTGGCGGATGGCGGCGGGGGTAAGGGTGACAGCCTGTTTGCCGGGAATGCCGAACATGGGGGTTCTCCTTCGTCACGCTTAACTTAAGGCGGAAAGGCAGGAATTCCAAGCGGGGGTAGGGTGGCCATCAGCGCCAGCGTCGCCCAGGCCGAAACGAGGGCCCAAGCGAAGGAAGCGAGCGTGCCGATGATGACATATTCCGACAGCTTCGCCTCTTCCCGCACGGTGCCGAAGCGGAGAACGGATTTCGCTGCGATGAGGAAGCCGATGCCTTCGGGCAGGCCGCCGAGGATCATCAGGAAGATCAGCCCGCGTTCCAGCTGGCCGATGGCACGGCCACCATTGGGCAGGCCGTCCAGCGTGATGATGGCGGCCCAAGGAGCCATGAGATGGCCGATGGCGAAGCCGCCCGCGCGGACGGTCCAGATCGCGCCTGCAGCGAGGGCCATGGCAGTCGGCAGGGCGGGGAGGCCGCCCCAGAGGCCGGAGGCGAAGAGGCCGGGGACGAGGGCTGCGGTCAGGGCGATGGTGGCGAGGTGGGCCGCCTGATCCAGCGCGAAGGCTGTGGCGTCGCTGCGACGGGAGGCGAGCTTTGCCCCATCGATGGCGGCATGAGCGGCGGCGAGGGCGAAAAGGGCGGGGTGCAGGCTGCCCGTGGCGGCGATGGCGGTGCCGAGGACGAGGGCGATGTGGAGGGCGAACCAGAGGGGCTTGCGCTTCTCGGCGACCATGCGGTCGGGTTGCAGCAGGAAATCGGCGGCGACATGGGCGACGAGGAGGGCGGCAAGGGTTTCAGTCATCGGTCACGCCGTCCCCTTGCCACTGGTCCCACATCTGCAAGGCAGCCGTCCAAGCCGCTATCCCTGACCCGTCGAAGCGCGCCTTCCAGGCCTGACGGGTCAGGCCCATCCGGGAGGCCCATTCTTTCTGTGTCCGGTCCACGGGATCAAGCCATTCCGCGACGACGGCGGCCTGACCGGCGGTCCAGCGGGCAGACTGCCATTCCGCAAGGGCGAGGGTGGCGGGAATCCAAGCCGGAAGGGTGGGGCCGCCCGCCACAGCCCAGCGCGTGTTGCGTGGCATGTGGTCAAGCGCGCGGCCCGAGCGGGTGAAGGCGGTTCCCGTCGCGCCGGACAGATCACCTGCCCGCAGGCGGGCCACCGTTCCGAAGCCGATGGCGAGCCGGGTGGTGAGGCCCGTATCGGCGGCGGCGAGGGCGGCGGTCATGTAGAGGGCGATGCGGAGGGCGGATTGCGGCTGTTCCAGCAGGATCTGCCAGCCATCACCCCGGAAGCGCGTGAAGTGGAGGTTGCCCTGCCAGCGACGCGCGGCGTGCTCGAGAGCGGAGATGGCGGCATCGGCCTGCTGCGGCGGCAGGCTTGTGGAGCGGATCAGGTCGCCTGTGAGGACGGCATGGATGTGGTCATGGGGCATGCGTAAAGAAAAACCCTTGCATCGCGACAATGCAAGGGAAAAGCTTTGCGTTCCGGAAATGCAAGGGAAAACCCTTGCGTTTTGGTCACATGAAGCCGAGTTCGAGACGCGCCTCGTCGGACATCATGTCCATGCCCCATGGGGGATCGAAGGTCATCTTCACGTTGACGGATTTGACGCCCGCCAGCGGTTCCACCGCATCGGCGACCCAGCCCGGCATTTCGCCCGCGACGGGGCAGCCGGGGGCGGTGAGGGTCATGGTGATGTCCACCTCATTCTCGGCCGAGATGTCGACGGTGTAGACGAGACCGAGGTCGAAGATGTTCACCGGGATTTCCGGGTCATATACGGTGCGGCAGGCCTCGACGACGCTGTCGTAAAGCGGGTGGTCGGTGGTGGAAGGGGCGATGAGGGGCGCGCCTTCGATCTTGTCCGCAGTGGTCATGGCAATCCCGGTCGGTTGTTGAGTGAATATATAGGGATTACGCGGAGCGAGGTCCAGCCGTCTGAACGGATCAGTTTGCGGGCAGGGGGATGGGCTCTGCCCCCGGTTCCAGCTGCCATGTGCCGTTGGCGGCAAGGGTCTGCCAGTCGCCCGTGGTGCCGTCGGGCCAGAGGATGCGGATTTCGGCACTGGTCGCCGTGCCGAGGCCGAAATGGTGGGGGACGAGGATGCCGCCGACATGGCCGCCGCCCACTTGCACCTCGCGTTGCATGACCTTGCCGTCGGGGCGGCGCAGTTCAATCCATGCGCCGATGGCGTTGCGGTTGGGGCCCGGCAGAACGAGGTCGAGCGCGATCCAGTTGCCAAGGCCGGTGCCGGTGTTGCGCCAGAGCTGGGAGGGTTCGTTGCGGTTGATGGCGATCATGTCCAGAAGGCCGTCGGCATTGAGGTCGACCAGCGCGCCGCCGCGCCCTTGGGCCATGGAGGCGACCCCGGCCTTGTCGCCGGATTCCATGAAGGTGCCGTCAGCGCGGCCAAGGAGGAGGTTGTTGGGATCATCCTCGGCGAAGTCGGGCATGGCCCAGACATTGCCCTTCACGACATAGAGGTCGGACAGGCCGTCATTGTTCACGTCGCCGAATTGCGCGTGCCAAGCGGTGGAGGGGCGAAGGTCACCGCCCGTGTAGGGGCGGTGGGCGGTGACGCCGGATTTAAGCGCGATGTCGCGGTAGCGGGGCAGGGGCGGGCCGTCGGCGGGGATTTCGGCCAGCGTTTGCAGCTTGTTATCAGCCATGGAGGTGAGGAAGAATTCGGGGAAGCCGTCGAAATTGACGTCTTCCTGCGCGATGCCCATGCCCCAGATGCGCAGGCGCTGCCAGCCTTCTTTTTCTGTGAAAAGGCGGGGGGGCTGGCCCGGTTCGACATGCCAGAGCTGTTCCTGCCCGCCCTTGTAATATTCGCGGTCGTTGGAGACGCGCAGATCGGGGGTGCCTTGCCTGTCCCAGTCGGTGAAGAGGATGGATAGGGCGCAATGGCCGGGTTCCAAGGGAAGCGGGGCGTCGTAGCCTGTGCCCTGGGCGTTCGGGCGGTAGAGGTGGTTGGGGGTGCAATTGCCCCAAGGGAAGGCCTCTTGCGCGCGGTCGATATAGGTGCCGATGGCGAGGGTGGGGAGGGTCGCGCCCCTTTCCCATGTGGCGGCGAAGGCGGTGGACCAGAGATCGAGCCCGTCAAAGCCCCATTGAGCGGATGCATCTTCGAATTGGCAGTCGCCAAGCCCGCGCATCAGCTGGTCGGGGCCGACGCGGAGAAGGGCGAGGTCGAGCGTGCCGTCACCGTCGATATCGAGCGGGTAGGCGCCGGAGACGGCGGTTTCCTCCAGCCCCGAGGACTGCGGGGTGAAGGCGAGGGGGCCTGCAGGGGCGCTGGCGTTGACGAAGAGCGCGGCGGGATTGGTGCCGCCGGCGGCGAAGATGTCGGGGCGGGCATCGCCGTTGCAGTCGAAGACTGCGGTGCCACCGCCCACCATGAATTCCCATTCGCCGGTGAAGCTGTGGGCGAAGCCTGCGGGGGCTGTTTCTTCGGTGAAGGGGGCGATGGCGGGGTCCTGCGCCAATGCGGGAACGGGAAGCAGGGCGAGGAGGAGGGCGGCACGCATGGGGTTACTTCCAGGTCTGAAGGGCGTTGACGAAATCGCCCACGCAGGCGCCTTGGGACAGGCCGAGGTCGATGGCGGCGCGGAAATGGATCCCGCCGTAGAGGCGGGAAATGCCCGCCTCATTCGCCGCGGTCCAGAAATCGGGGAAGTCGCGGGGGGCGAGGCCGTCATCGACATGGGTGCTGTCGGTGAAGGCGAAGGGTTCGCCGAAAACGGCGGTCAGGACCTGCGCGGCCGCGCCCGATTGGGTGGAATGGCCGGAGGGGTATTCGGGGAAGGGGGGCGTGTTCAGGATCGGCTCCCATTTCGGGTCGATCACGCGGCGGATATAGGTGATGGGACGCAACAGGTCGTATTTGTATTTGTCGCGCCAGTTGACGATGAAGCCATCCGAAACGGCCATGCCGAGGCGGACGAGGGCGTTCACCTGGTCCTCGATCGGCATCCGGTCGCGTTCGGCGATCTGGAAGATGATCGCCACCCAATGGCCGGGCGGGGTGGGCGAAAGCATCGGGTCATCCGACCAGAAGCGGGCGATGGCCTTTTGTTCATCGGTCAGGGACTTTGACACCTCGTAGACCTCCATCGCCTCTTTGTAGAAGGGGCTGGACGGGTCTTCGGAGTAGGCGGGGGGCGGGGGCAGGGGGCAAGCCTCGCCATCGGGCAGGGTGAGGGGGCGGTTCTTGCCCCATGCGGGAAGGAGCGGTGCCTGTTGCAGCTGGATCAGGTTGGTGGGCACCCAATCCTGCGGCTCGTCCCCCAGCGTGTAGGTCATGGGGAAGCCCATGTTCTCGATCACCGCGCCGCCATCGGTGGCCGAGGCGGCGATGATCGTTTCGGCCAGCGCGATGCCGTAAGCCTGCGACCGGGCGAGGGTGTCGGGGTCCACCCCTTCGGCAGTCAGCGTGCCGAGTTGCTTGGCGAGCGCGGCCTTGGCGCGCTGTCCGGTGGGGCCGGTATTGGCGAAATAGACCTCGACCGCGAGGCCGAGGGCGGCGTTGAGGACCACATCCTCGTCATAGGTTGCGCCTGCCTCGCGGGGCGGGGCGGGGGGCAGGCCGTTGACCTGACCGGCGAGGGTCTGGAGGCGGTCGCTGCCCGACGCTGTCGCCTCATAGGCGATAAGGGCGGTATAGGCGAAGGAGCGGCTGGCGACCGGCGGAGTCTGCGTGGGCGTGTGGCGGACAAGTTCGAGGATCATCCGGTACCAGGTGCCCAGCACCTGCGCGCGGTCGTCACTGGCCTGCGCGGGAAGGGGTGCGAACAGGCAAAGCGCTATCGCAAGAGTTGCAGTAAACCCTTTGAATATGTTCATTATTCCCCCCGAGGCATGGGCCTTTGCGGCCTCTGGCGTGGAGGGAAGCACGGCGCGGGTTCCCGTGCAAGGAAAACCCGCGGCACGGTGTCGGGGCGATCAGAAGGGGATTTCGTCGTCCATGTCGGAGCGGCCGCCGCCGCCCATGCCGCCGCCGCCGCCGCTGCGGGCGCTGCC
>VYLE01000652.1_pt1 | contig 14881 bp, 17 predicted proteins | sample 5114391 | NCBI WGS metagenome assembly VYLE01 (sample SAMN12291771, study PRJNA351875) | freshwater metagenome | isolation source: freshwater lake | place: USA: Michigan, Kent Lake | collected 2013-08-15
TCGGCCGCGAGCGGCGGCGCGGTCTCGGCCTCGGGCGGAAGCGGCGGCGGCACCGGGATCGTCGGCGCCGGCATGTCGCGCCGGGCCTGGACGGGCATCTGCGGCTGGGCCTGCCGCTGCGCGGACAACAGGGCCTCCAGCGCATTCAGCCGCCGGCGCAGTTCGCCTGCCTGACTGAGCGCCTTGATCGCGACCAGGAAGGCGACGATCGCAACGATCACCGCGAAGTCGTTGAACATACCGTAGAACATGCAGCCTCCAGCCAATCGGCGCGCGGAGGCCGATCACGCAGATTGGTCTTGTCGAGCGCGCAAGCTGCGCGCAAGTCCGCCGCGGGCCCGTCCACAGCAAGTCCTGACGGCCGCGACAGGGCGCGGCCGGTAGCCCGCCTGTCTGTGTCGAGATCACGCTGGATGGTTCGACCGGCGCGCCCGTGCGGGCGGGGGGCGTCTGCAGGGACGGCCGGGGATCGGCTCCGGCGGGCCTTGCAAGTCCATGAGTGTGTTCCGGGCCGGCAATGGTTCAAGCCTCGAGCGACCCTGCATGCGAAGCGGCGGCGCAGCGACGGCAGATGCGCTCATTCCAGATCGATCACGAAGGGACGGCCCTCCACCATCATCGCGCCCGGGCCCATCTCGTCGAGCGCGCGCAGCATGCGGCCGTTGCGCCCCAGCGCGCGGTCGGCGAGGCCGACGATGCGCCGGTTGGGCGAGGCGATCGGCGAGGCCGCGCGGATCTTCCTCGCGATCTCGATCTCGTCGCGCTCCGGATTGAGCGCGCAGACGGCGGCGAAGGCGCTCGCGGTCGAGCGGCTGATGCCGGCATAGCAATGCACCACCATCGGCGCGTTGCGATCCCAGCCGCGCACGAAGTTCAGCACCTGCTCGATATGCGCCTCGGAGGGCGCGACGAAGCCGTCCATCTCCTCGGTGATGTCGTCCATCGACACCTTGAGATGGTTGGCCGGCAGCACCGAGAGCGGCCGCGCCACCTGCTCGACATTGGCCATCACCGTCAGCACGTGGCTCGCCCCGGTGAGGCGGACGGTTTCGGGCAGCGCGGCGAGGGAACAGACGTGGATCATGGCGGTCCTTTCTGTCGCGATTATAGCGGGCGCCGGAGGGTGGGCAAAGGCGCATCGCGCCGTGCCCACCAGCTCGCGCACCGCACCGTCCGGTGGGCACGCTGCGCGTTGCCCATCTTGCGAATTCACGCGAACACCGCGCCGAACCGCTCCAGAAACTGCTTTTCGGCCCGCGCGGCCGTCCAGGGCGTCAGATAGTCGCGCCGGACGCTGTCGGAGAGGCCGGGATCCTTGCCGAACAGGCGTTTGGCCTCGCTGACGCCGAAGCCGGCGAGTTCGGTCGCCTCCAGATAGGCCGCGCCGCGATCCGCGGCCTTGATGGCGAGCGTGATCTCCTCCGGCAGCTCCGGCGGCAGGCCGAAGCGGATATGGATGGCGCCGAGCAGGCGCTTCTCGACCGCCTTGTAATGGCCGTCGAGCACCGCCTTGAACGGCGAGATCATGTCTCCGATCACGTATTCGGGCGCATCGTGCAGCAGGGCGGCGAGGCGCAGGCGCTGGTCGGCGCGCGGCATCTCGTGTCGCAACACCGTCTCGACCAGCAGCGTGTGCTGCGCCACCGAGAAGATGTGCGCGCCGGTGGTCTGCCCGTTCCAGCGGGCGACGCGCGCCAGGCCGTGCGCGATGTCGGCGATCTCGATGTCGAGCGGGGAGGGATCGAGCAGGTCGAGCCGCCGCCCCGACAGCATGCGCTGCCAGGCGCGGGAGGCGGCCTTGCGCGCGGACTTCTTCGTCGTCATTTGGTCTTGAGGCGCGGCTTGCGCTGCGTCCTGCCGCAGCTCGCATGGCAGTGGCAGTCGACGAGATGATCGTTGACCATGCCGGTCGCCTGCATGAAGGCGTAGACGATGGTCGGGCCGACGAATTTGAAGCCGCGCCCGGCGAGCTCCTTCGACATCTGCACCGAGAGCGGCGTCGAGGCCGGCACGCTCGCGGTGGTCTTGAACTGATTGACCTTGGGCTTGCCGTCGAGGAAGTCCCACAGCAGCTTCGAGAATCCCGGCCCCTTCTCCATGATGTCGAGATAGGATTTCGCGCTCAGGATGGCGCCGTCGATCTTGGCGCGGTTGCGCACGATGCCCGCGTCGTTCATCAGCGCCTCCACCTTCTTCGCATTGTAGCGCGCGATCTTCTCCGGCTGGAAATCGTCGAAGGCCTTTCGGAAATTGTCACGCTTGCGCAGGATCGTGATCCAGGACAGGCCGGCCTGGAATCCGTCGAGCATCAGCTTCTCGTAGAGCGCCCGGTCGTCATATTCCGGCACGCCCCATTCGGTGTCGTGATAGGCGACATAGAGCGGATCTTCCCCCGGCCAGGGGCAGCGCGTCTTGCCGTCGGGATGCAGGCGAGCGGCGCGGCTCATGCGGTGGGCTGCTTGCTCGGAATGCGCACGGCATCGGGGTCCGCGAGCTTGAGCGCAAGTCCGCCGGCGGTGAGCGGCTGACCGGCATCGAGCGCGTCGGCGACGCGGTCGAGCCGCAGCAGCGCGATCCCCTTGCCTCGCGCGGACGAGCCCATCGTGCCGACCTGCTTGTCGCCGGCGAGAACGCTGGCGCCGGGTTCCGGCGAGAGATCGTCGAGCAGCACCTGCACGGCGCGGGTACGGACGGTGCCGCGATGCTGCATGCGCGAGACCACCTCCTGGCCGACATAGCAGCCCTTGTCGAAATCGACGCCGGCGAGCCGGTCCATGTTGGTCTCGTGCGGGAACGCATCGCTGTACATGAAGTCGAGCCCGCCGCGCGGCGCGCCGAGCGCGATGCGGTGCGCGTCGTACTCTTCGGCATCGACCAGTTCGGCGCCGATCAGATCGGACAGTTTCTGCTTGAGGTCTTCGGGGATCAGGATGCGACAGCCGAGCTGCGCGTTCCGAGGGTCGGCGAAGGCGAGATCGGGCTGGACCGCGGGCGATCCGTCCCAGGCCGCGAGCACGCCGAGACTGTCGGAGAGGTTTTCCACAATCGCCTTGGCGCGCAGCTTGTAGAAATTCAGCTTGGTGGCAAGCGTGTCCGCCAGCGCCTTCGGGCAGTCGATCAGGAACCCGCCGCCATGGCCGGCGGGCGCTTCCGTGATCAGGAAATCGGCGATGATCTTGCCCTGCGGCGTCAGCAATGCGCCGAATCGCCCCAAGCCGGGCTTCAGCCTGTCGAGATCCGTCGTGATGAGGCCGTTGAGGAAACTGCGCGCATCCTCGCCTGAAACCTTGACCACGCCCCGGTCGGGAAGAAAGGCTGCTTTCATGCGAAAATCTCTTGCGACATGGTGTTCCGGAACGTAAGCCCGCAACGCACAAACGACAAGACCTCGGGCCCTGCGCCCAAGGGATGAGATCAAGCGATGAGAGAGGCCTTTCAGCCATGACCCAGCGTTTCGATGTGATCCTCAAGGGTGGCACCGTGGTCAACCAGGACGGCGAGGGGGTCCGCGACATCGGCATCGCGGGCGGCCGGATCGCCGAACTCGGCTCGCTGTCGCAGGCCTCCGCCGCGGAGGTGATCGATTGCAAGGGCCTCCACATCCTGCCCGGCGTCATCGACACGCAGGTGCATTTCCGCGAGCCGGGGCTCGAGCAGAAGGAAGACCTCGAGACCGGATCGCGCAGCGCCGTGATGGGCGGCGTCACCGCCGTGTTCGAGATGCCGAACACGTCTCCGCTGACCGTGACCGAATCCACTTTCACCGACAAGGTGAAGCGCGCGCATCACCGCATGCATTGCGATTTTGCCTTCTTCATCGGCGGCACCCGCGAGAACGTGCAGGAGCTTCCCGTGCTGGAGCGCGCGCCGGGCTGTGCCGGTGTCAAGGTGTTCATCGGCTCGTCCACCGGCGCGCTGCTGGTGGAGGACGACGACAGTCTGCGCCGCATCCTGCAGGTGATCCGCCGCCGTGCGGCGTTCCATGCCGAGGACGAGTATCGCCTCAACGAGCGCAAGCCGCTGCGCGTCGAGGGCGATCCGCGCTCGCATCCGGTGTGGCGCGACGAGGCGGCGGCGCTGATGGCGACGCAGCGTCTCGTCAGTCTCGCCCGCGAGACCGGAAAGCGCATCCATGTGCTGCACATCTCCACCAAGGAAGAGATCGAGTATCTGCGCGACCACAAGGACGTCGCCTCCTGCGAGGCGACGCCGCATCATCTCACGCTGGTCGCGCCCGAATGCTATGAGCGGCTCGGCACGCTGGCGCAGATGAATCCGCCGGTGCGCGGCGCCGATCACCGCGCCGGCATCTGGCGCGGCATCGAGCAGGGCATCATCGACGTGCTCGGCTCCGACCACGCGCCGCATACGCTGGAGGAAAAGCAGAAGACCTATCCGGCGTCGCCTTCCGGCATGACCGGCGTGCAGACGCTGGTGCCCTTGATGCTCGACCACGTCAATGCCGGCCGCCTGTCGCTGACGCGTTTCGTCGATCTCAGCAGCGCCGGCCCCGCGCGCCTCTACAACATCGCCTGCAAGGGCCGCATCGCCGCCGGCTACGATGCCGACTTCACCATCGTCGACCTCAAGCGCAGCGAGACCATCACCAACAAATGGGTGGCCTCCAAGGCCGGCTGGACGCCTTACGATGGCGTCCGCGTCACCGGCTGGCCGGTCGGCACATTCGTCCGCGGCCGCCGCGTGATGTGGCAGGGCGAACTGGTGACGCCCGCGCAAGGCGAGCCGGTGCAATTCCTGGAGACGCTGAAGCCGTAAGATGGGCATTGGGAGGCGCCTACACTCCCTTGCGAACGCAGCGCGATCGCATACGGATTTTACCGGGATCGTGGGCTTGCTTCGCCTCTCCCGCTCGCGGGAGAGGCCGACGCGCCCCGGGCGATGCGAAGCATCGTCCCGTGCGCGGCGGGTGAGGGCTCTCACCACTCGGGGGTTTCCTCTGCAATTCTCAACAATCCCATTGCTGAGACAGCCCTCTCCCCAGCCCTTCCCCGCACGCGGGGGAGGGAGCTCAGCGCGGATGCCGCCACACAGTACACGCCAGATGCGATTGCCCTGCTTGCGAACGGGAGACAGTTCGATGTCAAAGCCCACCGCCCTCATCACCACCGACCAGCTCGCCGCGATCCTCGGTGATCCAAATCTCCGCATCTACGACTGCACCACCTACAACGAACCCGTGCCGCCGGGCAGCGACGTGCCGTATCGGGCCGTGCCCGGCGACAAGACGTTCGCGGAAGGTCACATCCCCGGCGCCGATTTTCTCGACCTGCAGGGCGAGTTCTCCGATGCGTCCGCAGCGCATTTCTACATGATGCCGGACGTTCCCCAGCTCGAGATGGCGTTCGGTCGCCACGGCCTCGATGCGTCGAAGACCGTCGTGCTCTACAGCATCGGCACCATGATGTGGGCCACGCGGTTCTGGTGGATGCTGCGCGCGCTCGGCGTCGATGCGCGGGTGCTCGATGGCGGCTTCGACAAATGGAAAGAGGAGGGGCGGCCGGTGGAAATCGGTGCGCCGAAAACCTATCCGGCCACCATCTTCAGGGCCGCGCCGCGCGCCGGCCTGTTCGTGGACAAGGATCTCGTGCGGGCGCGGATCGGCGATCCCTCGACCGTCATCGTCAATGCGCTCGGGCCGCAGTTTCATCGTGGCCTCGAGCCGAGCCGCTATGGCCGGCCCGGCCGCGTTCCCGGCAGCGTCAACGTGCCGGCCGCGGCGCTCACCAATACGGACAAGACGCTGACGTCGCTCGCAGATGCGGAAGCGAAGTTCGTCGCCGCAGGCGTCACGCGCGACAAGCAGGTGATCTGCTATTGCGGCGGCGGCATCTCGGCGACGATCGACCTGCTGCTGCTGACGCAGCTCGGCTACGACAGGCTCGCGCTCTACGACGCCTCGATGGGGGAGTGGGCGCGGGATCCTGCGCTGCCGATCGAGACCGATTAGCGGACGCGATGCGTCGCGCTTACTGCCTGGCGAGCGTGACCGAGAATTCGCCGTTGCGGATTCGGCTCGGGAAACCCTCGACGAACTTGGCGACGGCATCCTCGCCATAGGTCCCGACCAGCTCGGCGAGCGCCGCGAACAGGCTGGCCTGTGCCAGGCAGTCGCCGTCGACGCCGTCATGGCGCGCCTCGGCCCAGGCCTCGTTGAGATAGCTCAGGGCGGCCTGCTTCTGCTCATGATCGGGCAGCGGCGCGCGGGCGGGAGCGTAGGAAATCGAATGGCTCATGAAACTCGATCAGGCTGGGGCGCGATCCACGGCGATGCGCTGCGGATGAGGTGTAGCACGGGTGTTAACGACCGCTAGGCCACATCTTTAAGAACGGTTAATGGCGGTGGACAAAGACGGCGACACAGTTCCTCGCACCGTCCTTCACGGGTGCGCGCAGACGAAGGAGGCGCTCAGTTCGCGTAGCGCGCCGTCAGATCGCGCGAGATCTTCGAGCCTTCCTCGATGTAGCGGCGGATCGCCACCGTCGCGGCCGGCGTGCAGCTCCGATAGGTCTGCTGGAAACCGTTATAGCCGCGATTGAAGCCGGCGATCATGCGGGTGCGCCGTTCGCCGGAGGGCGTTTCGGCGTCGATCAGCGCCTGCATCTCGTTGCGCCATTTGTTGCCTTCATTGGCCCCGCAGATGCCGCGCAGATAGTGCAGGCCGCCGAGGATCTCGGCCAGCCGCTGCAAATCGGCGTCGAATGGCGCCGCCACGTCCTGGGCCCGGGCGGGCACCGGGGCGCAGGCGAGAATCAGGGCGAAAATGGCCAGAAATCGCGTCGACATCGGCCGGGTGTATGCCCCCTCGTGGCTGTGGACGCAAGGTGAGCCGTCAAGGTGCGATCAGCCGCGCGGCGGCGTGGATGACCTCCTCCAGCCCCCCGGTCAACTTGAGGTCGCCGAGGCCTGCCACGGCATCGGGGGCGACCCAGCGGAAATCGTCGAGTTCGTCGTTGAGAGCGGGTTCCCCGGCCGTCCAGCGGGCGGCAAAGGACATGATGAGGTAATGACCGGCGCCGGCTGCGGCCGGCAGCACCTCGCGCCAGCCGGCGAGGCCGCCGATCTCGATCGCAAGGCCGGTTTCCTCGTCCACTTCGCGCGCCAGGGCCTGGTGCAGCGATTCGCCGAACTCGACCCGGCCGCCGGGCAGCGAATAGAAGCCCTTGGCGGGGGAGCGGGCGCGGCGGACCAGCAGCACCTTGCCGTCGCGGAAGATCGCTGCGCTGACCGCGAGCTGGGGATGGCTGGGTTGGGCGATGGCGGACATCCCGGTGCCGGCCCGGCTCAGTTCGACATGATCGAATCGACGTCGGCGTCGGCGCCGCCATGGATGATCCCGCCGCAGGCGGCGATCAGCGGCTGGACCCAGAGCGTGGCCTGCTCGGCGAGCCGAACCCGGGTCGAATCCTTCTCGACCTCGCGCATGGCCTTGCCGACCGCCGTCAGGATCGAATGGAGGGTGTTGACGATGTTGTCGAACTGGGCCCGCACCGACGGGTCGGCCTTCTCATAGGCCTCGATCGCCAGATCCTTGGCCTTGAAGTTCGAGGCGGTGAAGTGTTCAGCATAGGACAGCGGCGTCCAGGTCAGGAAATCCTCGGCGCATTCCGGCATGTCCGGGATCATCTCGAGCAGCATCACCGCTTCGTTGAAATGATTCAGATAGTCTGTGGCGAGCCCGGTCCGCGGATTGATGTTGGCCACGCGCAGCCGCTCAGCCCAGGCGGCCGCCTCGGGGCCCGTCTGTTGATGCGCGCGCGCGAGTTGGGAGGCGGTTGAGCTCATTGGCTGCAGTGTTAACGTTCGGGGTTAAAAGGTCCTGAACGGACCCTATAGGGATGGGCTGGGATGTGTGGACGCTTCGTCATAACTTCGGCGCCTGCGGCTTTGCGGCAACTGTTCGGCTATGTCGAGCAGCCCAATTTTCCGCCCCGGTACAATGTCGCGCCGACCCAGCCCATTCCGGTCGTGCTGGCCGAAAATGGCGGCCGGCATTTTCGCCTGATGCGCTGGGGCCTGCTGCCGGGCTGGGTCAAGGATCCCAGGGGCTTCACGCTGCTGATCAATGCCCGGTCCGAGACGGTGCTGGAGAAGCCGGCCTTCAAGCGCGCGATTCGCCGCCGGCGCGGCCTGGTCCCGGCCGACGGCTATTTCGAATGGAAGGCCGAGGGTGGTCGGAAGCAGCCCTTCTTCATCCACCGCGCCGACGGCGAGCCGCTCGGCTTCGCCGCGATATTCGAGACCTGGGTGGGTCCGAATGGGGAGGAGATGGACACGGTCGCGATTGTCACGGCCGCTGCCGGCGAGGATCTCGCCGCGCTGCATGACCGCGTCCCCGTCACCATCAGTCCGCGCGACTTCGAGCGCTGGCTCGATTGCGGCCGCGACGAGGTCGACGCAATCCTGCCGCTGCTGAAGGCCCCGCGCATCGGCGAGTTCGCCTGGCACCCGGTCTCCTCCCGCGTCAACCGCGTCGCCAATGACGATGCGCAACTGGTGTTGCCGATCAGCGCGGACGAGATGGAGGCGGAGGCCGTGAAGCCGAAGAAGGTGGCGCGGAAGGCGGCGGCTGGATCGGCTGATGATGGGCAGGGGTCGTTGTTCTAGCCAAGCTCGTGCGTCTTGCTCCGCTGTCATCCCGGGTTCTCGCGACGCGCGCCCCGGGATGGCGAGGAGAGTGTGAAGCGCTGCCTTCAGACAATCTCCCGCGCTCGTAACCCCGCGATCTCCGCCGCATCAAACCCCAATTCGCCCAGCACGGCATCCGTATCCGCCCCCAGCTCCGGCGCCATCCGGTCCAGCCTGCCGCCACCATGGGCGAGCTTGAAACCACTGCCGGCGAAGCGCAGCCGGCCATAGGGCGTGTCCAGCTCCTGGATCGCGCCGCGCGCGGCGATCTGCGGATGATCGATGATCTCCTCGACCTTCCAGATGCTGGCGCAGGGCGCGCCGGCGTCTTCCAGGATCGTCTCCCATTCGCGCGCGGGCCTTGCGGCCAGCGCCTGCTCGATGATGGCGCGCAGCGCCGTCTCGTTCTCGTTGCGGGAAAACCAGTCGGCGAAGCGCGAGTCGGTCAGCGCGTCCTCGCGGCCGAGTGCGCTCATCATGGCGCGATACTGCTTTTCGTTGTTGACGGCGAGCAGGATGTGGCCGTCGCCGCATTTGAACAGGTTCGCGGTCGTCCTGCGGCTCACCGCCTGGTTGCCCGACAGCGTCTGGCGATGGCCTGCGACCGACCAGTCGGCGATCTGCCCGGAGAGGAACGCCATGGTGGCCTCCAGCATGGAGACGTCGACGAACTGGCCCTTGCCGGTGCGGTCGCGCTGGTACAGCGCGCTCGAGACGCCGAAGGCGGCGGTGGCGCCCGAGAGCACGTCGCAGACGGCAAAGCCCGCGCGCGTCGGTCCGGTCTCGGGATGGCCGGTGATGGCCATGATGCCCGACAGCGCCTGCATCTTGCCGTCATAGCCGGGCCGCAGGCGATCCGGCCCGGTCTGGCCGAAGCCGGACACGGCGCAATAGATCAGCTTCGGATTGATCGCCGAGAGCGCCTCGTAGCCGATGCCGAGCTTGTCCATCACGCCCGGGCGGAAGTTCTCCATGACGACGTCGACGCGCGCGGCGAGCGTCTTCACGATCGCGATCGCCTCGGGCTTCTGCAGGTCCAGCGTCAGGCTGCGCTTGTTGCCGTTGACGGCCTGGAACGCCGGCGCCAGCCCGCGATCCGCCCATTCCCGGCTGAGCGGCGTGCGACGCATGTCCTCGCCCTCGCGCCGTTCGACCTTGATGACGTCGGCGCCCAGCAGCGCAAGCTGGTAGCTCGCATAGGGCCCGGCCAGCACTTGCGTGAAATCAAGGATCTTCACGCCCTCGAACGGTCGCGTCACGCCTCTCTCCCCATATGATTGTTGGTGTCGAAGGACGTCAGGCGGCGCGGTTGCCGCGCGCGATCTCCTTCTGCTTGTCGAATTCGGCGCGGCGGCGCGCGAGCTCTTCGGGGCTTAGCTGCGCCACGTTGTTGTAGTCGAGCTTCCAGGACGCATCCTCGCTCCAGCGCAGCGGCGACTGCATCGTCGTCTGCGGGCCGCGCGCGCCTTCCAGCAGTTGCAGCGCGAGCTCCAGCGTCTGCGCCTGCGAGGCGATGTCGTGCGGCTTGCCGGCGGAATTGCCGAGCGGGAAGTCCGAGAACAGGAAGCGCGGCACGGCGGCGTGCTCGATGATGTCCTTGGCGCAGCCCATGATCACGGTCGGGATGCCGTTTCGCTCCAGGTGCCTTGCCACCAGAGCGGTGGTCTGGTGGCAGACCGGGCAGTTCGGCACCAGCACGGCGACGTCGACCGCATCAGCGAGGCAGCGCGCCAGGATCTCCGGCGCGTCGGTGTCCAGCGTGACGCGATGGCTGCGATTGGTCGGCGCGCCGAAGAAGCGCGGCGCCACCTCGCCGATCCGCCCCGCCGCGGAAGCCTTCAGCAGCTGCGGCAGCGGAAACCAGGTGCCGTTGTCGGTGGCGGTGGTGTGCTTGCGGTCATAGCCGATGTGCGAGATGCGCAGATCGTGCGTCTTGGCGGTGTCGCCGTCATAGACCTCGTAGAACTTGGCGCTGCCATTATAGGCCGCGCCCGGGCCCTGGTCGCCCTTGGCGGGATCGAACGGCGCGGCCGTGGTGATGATGGTGACGCGCGATTTGTTCAGCGGCTTCTTCAGCGGCTGGAACGGCGCCTCGGTGTAATGCGCCCAGCGATACGGCGTGGTGTAGCCGATCGCCGCGTAATATTCCCGCGTGCGCTGCATGTAGGGGATCGGGGAATCATGGTCGGGCGCAAAGCCGAATTCGTCGTCGCGCGGGGCGGTCATGGGCGCGTCTCCTGCTGTTTCGAGCGTGGTTGAATGAGACAGTAGTGTGTGCCTGCGTATTGCTCAACGGTGGGCATGACAATTCAGCAACGCGAAATTGCCTGCCGAGCGGGCAGCGCGTGAGACGCACGGCACGAACTGTCTGAACGGCGCAACATGCGTCGGAGATCTGGCGCGCCACGTCCGTTTTCGGTGATTGCGAACTTGCCAGGAACGATGGTCCCTTGCAGGTTGCGGCGCACCAATGGAAGTACTGCGAAGTCATCTGCTTCTGGCTTCGGCAACATCACGCGTTCGTTACATGTCAATCCGTCTCTCTGAAGCGCTCGCCTCTGCCGCATTGGCAGCGTGCCTTGCGTCGTGCATCGCGCCATCGGCCAGGGCAGATGCGGCGCCCGTCGGCTTCGGCCCGGCGAACAGTTCGGGCTGGCTGGCCGGTGCGGTCGCCGGGTACAATTGGCAGAAGGGCAGGATCGTCGTCGGCATCGAGGCCGATGCATCCTGGACCAGTCTCAGGAGCGAAACGACCGGAACGTTCGTCGATCCGTCGTCGCCGAATTTCGTATTCCCCTCGGGGGACACGATCGCCCGCATCGACTGGTACGGCACAGTGCGGGCGCGCGTCGGGTTCGTCGCCGGATCTGTCCTGTTCTACGGCACCGGCGGGCTTGCCTATGGCAATGTCAGCCTGAGCAACCGATACGATCTCGGCGCCAGCGGCAACGCGGCGTCGGTGGCGCCGCTCAGCTCCCATGTGTCGAGCGTCAGGGCCGGCTGGGTCGCCGGCCTCGGCGCCGACTGGATGCTCAGCCGGAATCTGATCGCCGGTCTGCAATACCAGTATGTCGACCTCGGCACGGTCGGTCTCGGCGAGATGGTCGCGCCGGCGCCGTTCGTGGGGACCAGTTCGTCCCGCGCCAGCGTGCATGCGCAGTTTCAGACGGTGACGATCAGCCTGAGCTACAAGTTCGGCGCGCCTTCCGGTCCGTCGCAGGCCAATGCGAGCATGTGGGTCAAGGCGCCCCCGGCGGCGCCGCCGCCGGCCGATCCCTGGGCCGGCCTCTATGTCGGCGGACGGGCGGGCGGTGCATGGGGCAATCGCCTGCACGTCTCGACGCCGACCTACCAGCCGCCGACCGCGCCGCCGCCACCTCCGCCCCCGCCGCCACCTCCAACGACGAGTTGATCATGACCGCTGCCGGCCGACGGCCGGCGGCCGGGACAGGGCTGCCTCGGCTACCTGAAGATATGCAGCGCCGCGTATTGCAGCAGCATGATCGCCTTGGCATCGATGATGCGGCCGTCGGCGATCATGGCCAGCGCCTCCTCGATCGGCAGCTCCAGCACCTCGATGTCCTCGCCCTCATGTTCGAGGCCGCCGCCGGCGGAGACGCGCATCGACGGATCGTATTCGGCGACGAAGAAATGCAGCTTCTCGGTCACCGCGCCCGGGCTCATGAACGCCTCGAACACCTTGTGGACGTGCTGCAGGCGGTAGCCGGTTTCCTCCTCGGCCTCGGCGCGGATGCGGTCCTCGGGCGAGGCGTCGTCGAGCACGCCGGCGGCGGCCTCGATCAGGAGATCGTCGTGGCCGCGGAGCCAGGCCGGCAGGCGGAACTGGCGCACCAGGATCACGCTGCGCCGTTCGAGATTGTAGGGCAGCACGGCCGCGGCGTTGTCGCGCTCATAGGTCTCGCGCCGCTGCGTCTGCCATTCACCGTCGGCGCGGCGATAGTCGAACGTCGTGCTCTTCAGCGTCGTCCAGCCGTCCGAGAGCACCTTCACATCCCTGATGCGGACGCGGTCGGAGATCGTCATGACGGCGCGCGCCCGTCGAGCCATTTCTGGAACATGACCGAGGTCGATTCCTCGAAGCCGAGCGAAGCGTAGAACGCGCCGGCCTGATCGTTCTCGCGGCGGACCAGCAGCTGCAGCTTGGGAATGCCCGCGGCGCGCAGCCAGTCCTCGGCCGCTCGCATGATGATGCGGCCATAGCCGCGCTTGCGCGTGTCGGGATCGACCGCGACGTAGTAGACCCAGCCGCGATGGCCGTCATGGCCGACCATGACGGTCGCGACGATGCTCCCGCCCTCGCGGGCGACCAGCACGGCGGAATTGTCGCGCCGCCGCGCCAGCGCGATGTCGGCGTGGGGATCGTTCCAGGGCCGCGTCAGCCCGCAGCGCTGCCACAGCGCCACCACCGCTTCGACATCGGCATCGCCGATCGGGTCGATCGCAATGGTTCTCACAGCACCTTGCCCGGATTCATGATGTTGTTCGGATCGAGCATCGCCTTGATCGCGCGCATCAGCTCGATCGCGGTCTTGTCCTTCACCTCGGGCAGTTCGTCGCGCTTGAGCACGCCGATGCCGTGTTCGGCCGAGATCGAGCCGCCCATGCGCAGCACGATCTCGTAGACCACCGCGTTCATCTCGTGCCAGCGGGCGAGATAGTCGGCGCTGCTCGCGCCGACCGGCTGGCTGACATTGTAGTGCAGATTGCCGTCGCCGAGATGGCCGAACGGCACGGGGCGCGCGCCGGGGATCAGCTTCACCACGGCGGCATCGGCTTCCGCGATGAAGGCGGGCACGGCGGCGACCGGCACGGAGATGTCGTGCTTGATCGAGCCGCCTTCCGGCTTCTGCGCCCACGACATCTCGTCGCGCAGCTTCCAGAACGCGGCGCGCTGGCTGAGACTGGCCGCGATCGCGGCGTCGTCGACGATGTCCTCTTCCACGGCGCGGGTCAGGATCGCTTCGAGCCCGCCGGCGGCATCTTCGCGCGGCGAGGACAATTCCATCAGCACGTACCAGGGATGCCTGCCCTCGAGCGGCGCGCGCACGTCGTTGCCGTGACGCACCGAGAAATCCACCGCCAGCTCCGACAGCAGTTCGAAACTCGTCAGCGCATTGGCGGCCTCGCCTTGCGCGATCGCCAGCAGCTTCAGCGCCGCGGCCGGCGATTTCAGCCCGACGAACGCCGTCTCGACCGTGCGGGGCTTGGGAAACAGTTTCAGCGTCGCCGCGGTGATGATGCCGAGCGTGCCTTCGGCGCCGATGAAGAGGTTGTGCAGGTTGTAGCCGGTGTTGTCCTTCTTCAGCTTCGACAGCAGATTGAGCACGCGGCCGTCGGCCAGCACCACTTCCAGCCCGAGCGCCATTTCGCGCGCCACGCCATAGGCGAGCGCGGCGGTGCCGCCGGCATTGGTGGAGAGATTGCCGCCGATGGTGCAGCTGCCTTCCGCCCCGAGCGAGAGCGGAAACAGCCGGTCGACATCGGAGGCCTTCGCTTGCGCCACCTGCAGCACGACGCCGGCCTCGACCGTCATGGTATTGGAGGCGGTGTCGATGTCGCGGATCTTGTCGAGCCGGCGCAGCGACACCACGACCTCGCCATTGTGCGGCGTCTGGCCGCCGACCAGCCCGGTATTGCCGCCCTGCGGCACCAGCGCGATGCGGTGCGCGGAGGCGAGCTTGCAGATCTCCACGACCTCGGCCGTCGAGCCCGGACGCAGCACCAGCGGCGAGCGGCCGTGGAACAGGTTGCGCTCCTCGGTGACATAGGCCTCGATGTCGGCCGTGCCGGTGATGGCGTGGTTCTCGCCGACGATGCCGCGAAACTGCGCGATCAGCTCGGGCGCGAGCGGCGGAAGAGGGGGCGTGTTGATGTTCATGTCGTCGTCTCCCGTTCCGCGTCCTGTCTGCCGGGCATTCCGTATCCCGCGCTATCGCGCCACCGCCGCCCGGCGCAGCCGGTCGTTGATGGCTTCGCCGAGCCCCTGCTCGGGAATCGCCATCACCGCGATGCCGCGCGGTCCCTTCGCATCGAGCGCGCGAAGATGGCCGAACAGGTTGGCGGCGGCTTCATCGAGATCACCGGCGGGCGACAAATTCATGACGGCCGACGCCGCGTCAAGCCCGGGCAGCTCCGGCGTGCCGAACGCCAGCAGCGCTTCGCCCGGCGCCACATCCTGCGCGGCGAGCCGCACGCTCGCGCGCGGCGCGTAAT
>VYLE01000670.1_pt1 | contig 14878 bp, 16 predicted proteins | sample 5114391 | NCBI WGS metagenome assembly VYLE01 (sample SAMN12291771, study PRJNA351875) | freshwater metagenome | isolation source: freshwater lake | place: USA: Michigan, Kent Lake | collected 2013-08-15
AAATTGCCAACTTTACCCGATTAATTTCCCCTGAGCCAAACAACATTTCAGAATATACTAATTGGCAAGATGAAGACTGGCAAAAATTTTCATTAGAGCAATTTTTCAAAGAAGAAGATGAAATTGAATATTCCCTAGCAGATGCTCAAGAAATTTATGGCTCTTCGTTACTTGGTATGGTTCGATAGGGGGGCATAAATCGACTCAATCCTTATCTGGCAATAGATTTAATTGATTAGTTCGCTCCAGATCGCCAACAATTGACAAAAATTGCGGCAATGTCTGTCTCTATAAAGGTTTCATTCCTTATAACCCCGTCCATTGTATAAGACAAACCGAAGAACCTGTAATCGGGATTGAAATTCTTAATGCTTCTCGAAAAATCGAGAATTTTTCTCCGAATGTGCAGGTAGCTATTTCTTCTCGATAAAGGTGATCGCTGATCCTGTAGTGCGATCGCCGATCTGTAGGGTGGGTTGAGGTAACCAAACCCAACATTGCTTTTATTTCTTACCTTAATTTTTTGGGTTTTACTTCTACATTTTATTCCATACCAATATCACTATCAAAGATCAGCTTTTCTGAAGCTCCTCACATCTGATCATAAATTCCTTCTTCAACATAACGGTGAAAACTGGAATATTGCCAATCTTTCGGAGCGTTTACTAATCCATGATGCACGGTATTCGAGATGATTAACAAAATCTCAATAAAAAAACCCTTGACAAATCCCCGCACTTGACAGATACTTATATATATTATGGGAATCCGTGCCTGCCTGCGAACCCTCTTTTTTTAGGTTAGATAAGCGTCAAAAAAATAAAAACCTGATACCTGACCAGCACTAAACAGGATAGGGTATGACAACTAAAGACTTATACGAACAAGACTATCCTGCTTGGTTAGAAGAAACGGCCAAACAACTGCGACAAAGACAGACAGATGTATTAGATTGGGGAACCAACAGAGACATAAAGTAGATAGTTATCCCCTGCAATTACTCATTCATCTGCTTCTCTACCAATACCGGCCAATGTCTTTCCTACCGGCCAAATTCTGGTAGATTTTTTCAAAAAAACCCTTGACAAATCCCCGCCCTTGACAGATACTTATATATAGAATGGGAATCCGTGCCTGCCTGCAAACCCTCTTTTTTCAGGTCAAATAAGCGTCAAAAAAATAAAAACCTGATAACCAGTCCCTAACTACCTATAAGCTTTTCATCCAATCACTAATCAACCGGTTAACCTCTGTGGGAATTTCATCGTGGGGACAATGACCGGCAGTTAGATAATATTCTGTCAGAGAAGGATAGTATTGACGGAATTTGGCCCCGCATTCCCTAGTATTCATCCAAGGGTCCCCCTCACCCCATAACATCAACAGGGGACAGCTTAACTTTTGCAGGAGAATATCCACATTTTCCCCCCGGGGAGATTTAAACACAGAAGCAAAAACTTTGGCTGCTCCCGCATCCAGGGAAGGACGACGGATATCTTCTATTAACTGCTCGGTAATGGCACTGCGATCGAGATATACTTTCTCTAGGGTTTTGCGGATAGTTTTGGGTTGACGGGTATAGAGAAATAAGAGATAACTGGCCCAGGGTTGCACCAGCATCGATCGCAGTAATTTTTGTGCTAAATTAGGCTGACGATTGCTTTCTGTCTCGCTAAAGGGACCGGCACTATTGAGGAGAATTAATCCCCGAACATTCTCGGAATGATTAGCAGCCACACAGAGAGAAGCGTAACCCCCCAGAGAATTACCCGCTAAAACCGTCGGTTGGCCCACAACTTCCTTGATAAAATCGTTTAATTGTTGCTGCCAAAGACTGCCACTATAGACAAGATCCGGTTTAGCTGATCTACCAAATCCTAACAGATCGATCGCCCATACTTCCCATTCTGAGGCTAAACCTGACACATTTTTTCGCCAATGGTCGGTGGAAGCGCCAAAACCGTGGACTAATAGTAACGGGGGTTTTCCCGCGACTCTAGTACCCGCTTGCACATAGTGTATCGAATGTCCTTGCCATTGCCAATTTTGCCTTGTCGTCAGGGCAGCTGTATTCATCTGCTGTTTTGTTAAGTAATGTGAATAATTCTTAGTCTAACCGATTGAGAAACTGGAGACAAAGCTAGAGATTTTTGGCCAAACCCCTTGACTGAAAAGGGAACTTGACATATACTTATATATATAATGGGAATCCGTGCCTGCCTGCGAACCCCTCATTTTTGGGCAAATAACCCTAAAAAACACTCTCAAAAAAAATCTTGAGCGGGATTAATCTGCTGGTATGGGTGGCTAACCCCAGAGAATTACTCCTGAATCACTGGGACAGTTTTTTCCTAATTCCGATAACAGCTATGAAGATTTTGACGATTTTACAGGGATTAATCGACAAAAATCCCTTAACTGAGGCGGATCTAGAAGATTTACTAGCGATCGAATCCTTAAATTTTAGGGAGACTAACCCTCTGATCCTACAGGAAAGGGCGGAACTATTAACGATTCTCTGGCCGCGAGTCTGGCAAAAATGTCAGGAGTTAGGGATAAATCAGCCAAATCAGATTTTGATCAGCTGTTGGCGCTTCTGGATTCCCTGGGCGCTACAGCTACGCAGCCACGCAAAACCGTTGATTCAAGGCATTTTGGCCCCTCAAGGCACGGGAAAGACCACCATAACATCCATAATGTCGATTATTTTAGCCTATTTTGATTTAAAAGTAAATAATCTCTCTTTAGATGATATTTATAAGACCTATAATGAGCGAATAAAATTGCGTCAAAAGGATGAAAGATTGCGCTGGCGTGGTCCACCGGGTACTCATGATATAGAATTAGGAATTAAAGTTTTAGAACAGGTTTGTCAGCAAGAAAGTCCGATTTTAATCCCGCGTTTTGACAAGTCCCTGCATCGAGGACAAGGAGATAGAATTGCAGCGGAACAAGTGGAACGAGTTGATATTCTTTTTTTCGAGGGTTGGTTTGTGGGCATGAATCCAGTAGAAGAAACAGTCTTTGATCATGCCCCCGATCCGATTAATAGCGAAGAAGACCGACAATTCGCCAGGGATAATAATCAAAGATTGCGAGAATATCTACCCCTCTGGTCAAAAATCGATCGCTTACTGATTCTTTATCCCCTTGACTACCGTTACAGTTTAGAATGGCGACAGGCGGCCGAAGCAAAAGGAGGTATGAACCCATCAGAAATCGAGGAATTTGTCAAGTATTTTTGGAAAAGTTTACATCCGCAATTATTTCTCCCACCCCTGCTCAAACAAGCGCATCTAGTGGTAGAAATTAATCGGGATCATAGTCTGGGAAAAATCAGTTATCAGTAATGAGGGCATTACTTTTATTTATTATATTCTCCTCGCTCCTGTCTCCTGTCTCCTGTCTCCTGTCTCCTGTCTCCTGTCTCCTCTTTACCAACTGATAAAGCTTATGATTGAAGTCGAACATCTGAGTAAAATTTATGGTTCTACCGCGGCAATCAGTGACGTGGATTTTACCGTAGAAAAAGGAGAAATACTCGGTTTTTTGGGACCAAATGGAGCGGGAAAAACCACGACTATGAGGATTTTATCCGGTTATATTCCTGCCACAACGGGAACAGCAAGGATAGCAGGATACGATGTGCATCAACAATCCTTAGAAGTGCGTCGTCGCATTGGTTATCTTCCCGAAAATCCCCCCTTGTATCCAGAGATGACCGTGGAAGGTTTTCTTGATTTTGTGGCGCGGATTAAAGGCATCTCATCGGGGGATAGAAAAGCGCGGGTAGATTTAGTTTTAGGTAAATGTCAGTTACTAGAAAAAAGAAAAGTTATTATCCGCAAGTTATCCAAAGGTTATAAACAGCGTGTGGGAATTGCCCAAGCGATTGTACACGATCCACCGGTAATTATTTTAGATGAACCGACAGTAGGATTGGATCCGAAACAGATTATCGAGGTGAGAAATCTAATTAAAAGTTTAGCGGGAGAACATACAATTATTCTCTCCACTCATATTTTACCAGAAGTGAGTATTACCTGCGATCGAGCGACAATTATTAATCGGGGTCGCATCGTAGCCAATAATATTACTACCGCTACCCCTGCTGGTTCCAGTTATGAAATTGAGATCGAAGGTGATAGGGATTCCCTGTTAGAAATCCTTCAACAAATGCCGCAAGTCGAGCAAGGGGCAAAAGTCGGCGATAATCTGCTCAAAATTGTTGGTCAAGCGGGGACAAACCTAGGGGCAGAACTTGCTAGAATAGTTGTCAACAATGGTTATAACCTATTAGAAATGCGTCGCACGCGTAAAACCCTAGAAGACATCTTTCTGGAAGTAATCGGCAGCGGGGAAAGTAACCAGCAAGAGGAGAGACATGATCAATAATATCTGGGCGATTTTTCGCAAGGAATTTCAAAGCTATTTTACCGCCGCCAATGCCTATATCATTATGGGGATATTTTGGTTAGTAGCAGGATTTTTCTTTAACTCCCTTCTCTACGGCATTATTCTCGATATTGGTATCCAAGAACAATCGGGATTTCTGGTAGCCAGAGATACGGTGTCTGAATTTATGACCACTTTCATCGGCATTATTTTATCCTCTTTATTGTTGGTAATTTTGCCGGCTCTGTCTATGGGATTATACGCAGAGGAAAAAAAACAGGGAACCCTAGAACTTTTAGCCACTTCTCCCCTGACTAATTGGAGTATAGCCATCGGTAAATTATTGGGAGTGTTAGCCTTTTTTACCGTGATGATTACCCCCCTCTGGATTTACGAAATAGTGGTTTTTAGTACCGCAGTTCCCCCAGTAAATATAGCCAGTATTTTACTAGCTCATCTAGGATTAATTTTACTGGCAGCGGCCATCCTAGCCATCGGGATGTTTATATCTTCCCTCACCAATAGTTCTATCCTTGCTTACATCATCACCTTTATCACCATCTTATTTATCTGGATACTGGATGTAATTGCTAACAATGCCGAAACCTTCTTTCGAGATCGCATCGGAGGAGAAGTGGGAGAACAGATCGGATTTTTCCTGAAAGAATTACTATCCCATCTATCTTGGTATCAACCCTTTAACAATTTCGTGCGGGGAATTTTTGACAGTAGTAGTTTAGTCATCCTCCTCAGTTATATTCTGCTGGGAATCTTCCTAACTACTCAAGCGATCGAAGCGGACCGTTATCAAAGAAACTAACTATGAGATCCTGGCAAAAATACGGTAAATTTCTCTATATACCCGCCCTATTTCTGGGTAGTGCCGGCTTAACCGTGGGGTTAATCTCCGGTCAATGGTCATCCCTCTCTCTGGGGTTATTAATTGCCGGAGCTATTTTGTTTCTAGGGTGGCTGTTGTTATTAGTAATCACTTCCAAAGACTTTTGGCAAAAAAGAAGTACCCGCACCGGCACTCAAACCCTCATTACTACTATTATTGTCCTCAGCGTTATTGGTTTAATTAACTTTCTCGCCCTCCGTTATCCCTATCGAGTTGATTTAACCGAAAACCAAATCTTTAGTTTATCCCCCCAAACCGAAAGACTATTAACCAATCTGTCAAAACCCGTCAAAGTCTGGATTTTTTCAACCCGGGGAATCAGTGGCAACGAAGAGGAACTTTTAGCCAATTATCAACGCAAAAACCCCCAATTTCAGTACGAGATAGTTAATCCCGAGAAAAAACCCAATATTGTCCAAGAATTTAAAAAACTAGCTGATGATAATCTGTCTAGAGTCTATCTACAGTATGGTGACAAAAAACAACCTCTAAAAACTATTAGTGAAGAGGAAAGTCTCACCGAAGCGAAACTGAGTAACGCCATCGAAACCGCTAAAACCGATCGCACTTTAACCGCTTACTTTCTGCAAGGTCATGGAGAAAATGCCATCAAAGAACCTCAAGGGGGTTTAGGACAAGCAGTCAATAGTTTAGAAGCAAAAGGTTATCAAGTAGAACCACTTAATCTAGTGGAACGTTCCACCATTCCCAATAATGCCGATGTCATTATTATTGCCAGTCCCAAAAGAAAAATATTTCCCCAGGAAGTCACCGCTTTAAAAAACTATCTTGAGCAAGGGGGCAAAATTTTATTAATGATTGACCCCCAAACCGAAACCGGATTAGAACCCTTATTAACCCCTTGGGGTGTGAAACTGGATAATCGGATTATTATTGATGCTTCCGGTGCCGGGGAAATTATCGGTTTAGGTCCGGCTAGTCCCATTATTACCAATTACGGCAATCATCCGATTACTCGCGATTTTGCCAACGGTATTTCTATCTTTCCCTTTGCTCGTCCTATCGCTACCGTTCCCATCGAAGGAATTGAAGCCGTATCTTTAATGATTACTAATGATAAAATGTGGGCTGAGAGTGATTTAAATGATCAGAATCTCCAGTTTAACCCTGAAAAAGATTTAGCCGGCCCCTTTGATCTAGGAGTTGCCCTGACGGGAAAAAAAGGTAAATTAATCGTGATTGGTAATGCCAGCTTTGCCAGCGATGGACTGTTTGAACAACAGTTAAACGGAGATATATTTTTAAATTCTGTGCAGTGGTTAGCCAGTGGTGAAACAGCCACCTTATCTATCCGGGCCAAGGAACCAGAAAATAGAAGAATCAATTTAAATCCCCTGCAAGCTAACGCTATTTTTTGGATAGCGATGGTAGTGATGCCTTTAGTAGGATTTACCCTAGCTGGATTGACTTGGTGGCAACGTCGTTAATCGAGTTAGAATCTAGAAAAATCATCTCTCTTATTCCCCTAACTGCCATGACCACAACCCAAACCATCCCCCAATTGTTGACTTTTGATGACTATATCAATCAATATCCCGATGATGGACAACAATACGAATTAATCGCAGGAAAATTATTGCCCATGATGCGACCGATCGGAAAACACGAAGAAATTGGCGGATTTGTTTCTGGAACCCTATTCTTAGAGATAAATCGGCAGCAATTGCCCTATTTTATCCCTAATACTGCGGCAGTAAAACCCCTTCGACCCCATACAGGTTATCTACCCGATATTATTGTCTTAGACAGAGAAAATCTAGTTAACGATCCCTATTGGGAAACCGCTTCCTCAATTTCTCTGGCAACATCAGCTAAATTAATTATTGAAATTGTCAGTTCCAATTGGCGAGATGATTATCTGAAAAAATTCGACGACTACGAACAATTAGGAATTGCCGAATATTGGATTATCGATTATTTAGCCAAAGGTTCGGCCCGATATATCGGCAGCCCCAAAGAACCCACCATTTCTATCTATCAATTAATAGATGGAGAATATCAAGGTAATTTATTTAAACAGGATCAACGTCTTATTTCAGGGATTTTTCCAGAGTTAAACCTCACTGCTAATCAAATTTTTCGTGCTAGAGCTTAAAGAAAAACCCGTATTTTTAGATTAATTACTATTTTCCACCGTGGGAAGAGGAGAAGGTGATAAAACAGGAGGAGCGATCGGTTCAATTTTATCCTCATTAACCGGGGGATTAATCACCTCTGGAACAGGGGAAGGGGAAGGAGAAGGGGAAGGAAGGGGAGAAACTTGAGGACTTGGATCTGTTTCAGGAAGAGGAACAGGAATAGGAATTACTTCTTCTGGGGTGGGACTAGGAGTTAATTCTGGAGTCACTTCTGGACTAGGAATCACCTCTGGGGTAGGAGTCGGGGAGGGAGTAGGAGTCGGGGAATAAATGGGAGTCCGTTGACGAGAAGGTCGTCGGATAGGGGGAAAATCTTGGGAGGGAGGAGGAATGATTTCAGGACTAGGAGAAGGTTCAGGGGTTGGTAATGGTTCAATTTCCTCATTTTTGGGTAAAAGAGCCATAAATCCCCGATATCCTAGGGCAAAAGCCCCAATTGTCACCGCAAAAATCAGCAAAATCCACAGCCAAGGATTCTTTTTTTCCCCAGAATTGGGTTGAATAACCACAGTGGGGGAGACGGTTGGTTTTGGGGGTGTAGAGGACTTTAATCGGGGACTATGGGGAGAAACCGCGATAGTCGGTTGGGTGGACAAATCGGGGGATATTTCTGCCAAAGCTGCCAACATTTCCCTGGCAGTAGCAAACCGATCCCGGGGATGAAAACGGATCGCTCGATCGATTACCATAGCTAAATTAGGATTAACATTTTCTGCCTCCTGTCGCCAGAGAATTTCCCCCGTGCGCGAGTCAGTTTCTAGATATTGGGGAGTTTTTCCCGTTAATAAAAAAATCGCCGTTAAGCCTAGGCTGTAAAGGTCACTAGAAAAGACCGGTCTCCCGGCAGCCTGTTCCGAAGCCATATAACCGGGGGTGCCAAGGGCGATCGAATAGGCACTTTTTCCCGTAGGATCGAGTAAGGTGGCGACTGCCTCTTTCATTACCCCAAAATCGATTAAAACGGGCAAATTATCACTATTTCTTAAGATAATATTATCGGGTTTCACATCCCGGTGAATAATGCGGCGACTGTGAATAAAATCAAGAACAGGCAGTAAATTCTCCAAAATCGTCCGCACTGCTGAGGAGGATAAATTTCCCTGTCGTTGCTGTTTTTGGGTTAGTGTCTCCCCTTCAATCCACTCCTGCACCAGATAGAAGTGATTATCTTGGGCAAAATAACCGTATAAACGGGGTATTTGGCGATTTTGTTCCCCCAATTCCTCTAAAACGCTTGCTTCTTTCTGAAAACGTTCTTTTAACCATTCTGGCATCCCCTCACTTTGAATAGCCGGCTGCAATTTTTTAATCACACAGCGCCGTTGAGAAGGCATATTCGTATCGATAGCGATATAAGTTTCCCCAAATCCCCCCCTAGCAAGGATACTAACAATTTGGTAGCGATTGTTTAAAAGCACTAGATTCATTACCCTGAGAGTGCAAGCGTGGTCATAAATTGTTCCTAGACTAACATTCTTTCGTTAAGGAAAAAGTCAAGGGAAAAACTAGAGTCAAGTCTAAGGAATCCAGCGACGGATTTTCGTCCACAAAGGTGCATTATCTTGACTACTCATCTCCTGAAAACTTTGATAACAATCGTAGGCGCGATTAAGATGGGCGGTGATTTCTGTCGCATTGGGATGGGAATTGCGATCGGGATGCCAATAACACAAGAGAGTTTTATAATTGTTCTCAATCCGGCTAGTCGTGGTAAAAGGAGTAATCCCCAAAACTCGCCACCAAACGGGATTAGCGGACTCTATAATCATCACGGCCAAGGAACGGGGCGAAGGATAGAGAATTTGGGCGATTAATGACCAATCTGACCCATAACACCGCCGATAAACCGCTTTAACCCGCTCTTTTCCCAACTGTTCACAAGCTTGTAAATGCCATTGACGAAAATCCCTCCGCATCTGCTGATGAGTTCGCAAATCTCGCCTGGCAAATCTGCCCTCAGCTAGTTTATTAGTGCCAATAGTGTTAAAGTTACTATTAGCGATCGCTTTTAGATCCCAGTAAAGATGATAAAAAGGATCTTGACCCAAGGCGAGACTTTCCAGAATTTCCTTAGCGTAACCTCCAGCCGGATTTAACCGCAATAATTCCCCTAATTCCCGACAAAACTGCTCATTTTCGGGCATACCGCGCCATTGCCAATAGTTAACATCCGGTTTTGCCAGAGACTGCCTATATACACTGCGCCACACCTGCGGAACAGTACAGGCGATCGGGGTAGCCAAGGGAGTAGCCAGGGGACAAAATTGACCCTTTAAAGAGCTTTCAGGAGCATCTTCTAGTAAACAGGCAAGATGATAGGCGGGATGACTACGGGGCGTTTTTTGGTGGCTAATAAACCAAAAAGCCGTTAGAATGACAATTAAGTACAAGAGTAGAGAAAGAATTTGCTCCGCCATCGCAACTTTATAGTTAGTCTGCTCAGTTACCTGAAGAATTATAATTCGTGCTATGGTCGCTGAAAAGTTCTTTGTATCTCAGCTGATTGTCAGGAATCTACAAAACGGGGTGATATGTCGAAAGTTTCCCCATATCCTTACTCTGGTTATTCGGAAAGTTTCTGTATAATTAATAGTTAGATGGCTTAGGTTATAGGTTGGGGCATACTTGAAAAGTCTCTGTTCGAGTTCAAAAATTAAAGTGATCAGCACACCTGGAGCAATATGCTGCAATCAGAATCAAAAATTGCACTGCTAATTGATGCAGACAACGCCCCTGCATCAAAAATTGAGGCGATCATCTCTGAAATTGCAAAGTATGGAGTTGCCAATATTCGTAAGGCTTACGGAAACTGGAAAAGTCCTGCGCTGAAAGCTTGGGAGGAGTGTTTGCACGAATACGCTATTCGCCCCGTCCAACAGTTCGACTATACGAAGGGCAAAAATGCTACTGATGCTGCAATGATTATTGATGCAATGGATTTGCTGTATACACAACAGTTGGATGCTTTTGCAATCGTGTCGAGCGATTGTGACTTTACTCCTTTAGTGATGCGAATTTTGACAAATGGCTTAAAAGTCTATGGATTTGGCGAGAAGAAAACACCATTGCCTTTTGTTTATGCGTGTTCAACATTTTTATACCTAGAAACTATTGATCAAGCAGTAAATTCTGAGGAGACTTCCAAAGTTTCTGCAAGTGTTAAGAAAACTGGTAAAGAGTTGAAGCAAGACACCAAATTAATCAGTTTATTGAGGGGCGCGGTTTCTAGCACTCTAGACGATGATGGTTGGTCGAATTTGGCAGAGATTGGCGGACACATAGCAAATCAGACATCTTTTGACCCACGCAACTACGGATATGCAAAGTTGAGTGGCCTGTTCGAGGCTATTGACTTATTCGAGATTCAGCGAAAAAATAAGGCAGTCTTCGTGAGGAGCAAGCAAAAGAATGGCACTACTCCAAAAACGTAGTGCAGATCTAGTAGGATGCGTTCCCTAATGTAAGTCCTACCGCTGCAGCGATCGATTTTGGGGAACACACCATGGTCATTGATTAAAGTAAATGATAATAAGCTAAAAACGTCTAGGCACAGGGACGGACGGGAGTGCGGTCGGATATAGACAAATATGGGGGCATTTTACCTTACTTTTTGGAGCCGTGATCTGTGGGCAATATGACATGATTAATAGAAGAAACAGGGAGTAAAGAGCATGACTACCTATCAAGATGTTCGCCGGCAAGTTGAGAATCTCACCCCAGACGAGCAACTTCGCTTATTAAAAGAGTTAGCTGTAATGGTACGTCGCCCTATGCTTGTTAAGCCCAAGCATAGCATTATGGAACTAGAAGGACTAGGAAAAGAAATCTGGAATGGACTTGATGCTCAAGAGTACGTTAATCAGGAACGTGCCTCATGGAATGGCTGATGCAACTACAAGGTCAAGTTGTGGGGTTGGATACCGCACCACTCATTTACCTGATGGAGCAAAATCAGGCATATTTAGGGCTTGTGCGTGCCTTTTTTGGGGCGCTAAGTCGAGGCGAGTTTCAAGTTGTTACCTCTACGTTGACGCTGACGGAAGTTTTGGTGCATCCATTACGCTCAGGTAATGTAGAACTTGCCTGCCAGTATCGTGATATTCTTCTTGATCAAGAAAACTTAATTAGGGTTTGCGGCAAAAAGTTTGTTGGTGGGGTTAGGAGTCAGTAGCCGGTCGTCAGTAGCCGGTCGTCGGGAGTTTCAGGCTTTGTTGCCCTCTCTTTTTTGTACCAACTGATGTACTACAATAAGGATAATGCCAGGTTTTTGATGGTCCCAATCCGATTTTCGCAGCATGAACATCGGATTTTAACAGGTCAAAAGCCTTATTTTAAAAGGGTTTTACCATTATTCAGCAAACCCTAATTACTGTACCTATTTCCCTTGAGATTGCCGAAGTTGCCGCCCAGTTAAGAGCAAGACAAAACTTGCGAACTCCAGACGCAATCCAGATTGCCACTGCTATGGGAGAAGGTGCTATGTTTTTCTTGACCAATGATGCCCGTTTAGCTGCTGTCCCAGATTTAAAAGTTTTGGTTTTGGATGCTCTGTAACAGTACACCAATCTGGTAGCGTGCGTTCCTTAAACATTGATTTAAGCAAATGATAATAATCTAAAAACGTCTAGGCACAGCGAAGGACGGGAGTGCGATCGCTTATGATCGAGTTGTAAATTTTTGTTACGAAGTGCAGTCAGATTGAACAATTGGTGCTAAAACCTTGGGGGAAAGCTGATGTTATTTCGGCTGATTGTCAGGAATCTACAGAACGGGGTGATATGCCAAAAGTTTCCATATATTCCTACTTTGGTTATTCGGAAAGTTTCTGTATAATCAATGGTTAGCTGGCCTCGTAATATCACGATGTATCTGATTAGGAGCGATATTATGCGACTTAGTGAAAATTTTTTACAGCCAGCATTGTCAGATGATTTTTACTGGCTCAACGAGCCGACGCATTATCGTTTGGGTAATGGCTTGGAAATTTCTACAGATGAAAAAACTGATTTTTGGCAAAACACGCACTATGGTTTTCAAAGAGACGATGGGCATTGCTTATTGATGCGACAAGTTGGCGATTTTTCCCTAATGACCCAAGTAGAATTTCAGCCTCGGGAAAAATATGATCAATGTGGCCTAATGGTGCGGATTGACAGTCGGAATTGGATAAAAGTTTCCACGGAATATGAAAGCGAACAAGCTAGTCGGCTTGGTTCTGTGGTGACCAATTTGGGATATTCTGATTGGGCAACGCAAGACATTTCTTCACGATACCGCGAAATGTGGTATCGCATCAGTAAACGGGGGAGCGATTTTCTGCTAGAGAATTCTTATGATGGGCAGGCTTGGCTGCAAATGCGGATCACACACTTACACAAGATAGCCGACGATTGCCAAATCGGAGTGTATGCCTGCAGCCCGATAGGCAAAGCGTTTCGCTGTTGTTTCAAAACCTTGGAAATCTCAGACAATCAGTGGCTGGTAATACCAGAAGCCAGCTAATAACTGTATGCACCCGACTGGCACTTATGCGCCTTAACGCCTGGCTTGTTGTGGTTCACGGCTTGTCTGTCTTATGCTAGAGTTTCATAATTACCCAAAGCTAATGAGGCAAAAAATAATGACGGAGAAAAATAAGCCAGAAGAAGTTCAAGAGGCAATGATTTCAGTGGGAGTGGGTACAGCGATTGGAGCTAGTGCATCGGCAGTAGTTGGGGGTATGGGACTTGCTGTAGGAGGAACTGCTCTAGGCGTCGGCATGGCTCCAGTAGCAGCGGCAGGAGCAGTGGTCGGCACGGCAGTTTACGGAACCAAAAAAGCAATAGAAGAACAAGACGCAACGGCAATTGGAGCAGCGGCAATTGGTGCGGGTGCTGGAGCCGGTATATCAGCATTAGTTGGAGGTATGGGATTAGCAGTAGGGGGGACGGCAGTTGCAGTTACAATGGCTCCCGTAGCGGCAGTAGGAGCAGTAATTGGTTTAGCTGGGTATGGGATCTCTAAATTATTCACTGAGTAAGTAATGGCTAAACGGAAAAGACAGTCCCCCAATGCTGCTCAAAAATTAGTAAGAGGAGCAATTCGGGACTTTATTAATCAGCTTAATGGCATAGTTATTGAGCCGGAGATAAATACTCCTGTAAAGGGGACAGAGGCTTGGTATCGGGACAAACTGGCTGGGGAATTAGGAGGAAAAACCGAGGTTTACATTGATAAGGTAGGTAGAATAGATGTCTTAACTAATACAGAAATAATTGAAGTTAAAAATACAAAAGGCTGGAAATCAGCGATCGGGCAAATAAAGAGTTATGGACAGTATTATCCCAAGCATAAAATGAGAGTTCACCTATTTGGGAAATTGACTGAGAGTAAACTAGAAACTATTCAGAGAGTATGTAAACTAGAAGGTATAACTCTAACTTGGGAATAGTATGATCGCTGCTCTGGTAGGGTGCGTTCCCTGATGCGGGTCCTACCGCTGCAGCGATCAATTTTAAGGAAACCCAACATCCTTATCTGTTACTATGAAAGGGTATAATAAGCTTACTTTAAATCATCAAAGAGGTAACAAAACCTTAATGGAAAGTCGTATCCATATCCATCCAGATATTTGTAATGGAAGACCTGTTATAGCTGGAACCCGAATTCCTGTGCAAACAGTTATGGAATTTTTGGGAGCAGGGGATTCTATTGAAGAAGTCCTTGAAGAATATCCTTCTCTGAATCGAGAAGATATTTATGCCTGTATGCAATTTGCAGCAAGATTGATGGCGAATCACTATGAAGTCAGAAAAATTGCATGAATGGTTTTTTCTTCGATGAAAATTTACCAGCTAAAATCCTGTTCACTCCATCTTTACCGATCATTTTTAGGTAGGGTCTGCTGAAAAAGTTTGTTGGTGGGGGCAGGGTGTGGGGTGTGGGGTGTGGGGTGTAGGGTTTTACCGATTTTGAGGTAGTCAGTTACCTAATTTTCAGGGAAAAAGTCCGATCCCTCCAATGGTCGGCACTTTTTGAGGAAAAAAAAGTCTAAAAGCCTTATCCAACAAGGTTTTTAGATTTATTCAGCAAGCCCTAGGTAGAATTCCAAGGGATACGGAAATTTGGCAATATCCAAAGGATAAAAAACTGGTTATTGTTACGAAAGATGCGGACTTTTCTGATAGACTAATGCTAGATTTTTCCCCACCCAAAGTAGTACATCTCCGTTTTGGCAATATACGAAAACGCTAATTTCATCAGTTTTTAGCTCGTATTTGGCCACAGATTGAAGCTTTGGTCATCGAAAATTTTGGGTCTGAAACCCCGTCGTTCTACGACGGCTTTACCGTCAAATATTAGCACATTTACACGATATATGCTAGAATGCGGGATATGGAAAAAGCCTATTCGTTTCGATTTTACCCCACACCAGAACAAGAGT
>VYLE01000681.1_pt1 | contig 14876 bp, 10 predicted proteins | sample 5114391 | NCBI WGS metagenome assembly VYLE01 (sample SAMN12291771, study PRJNA351875) | freshwater metagenome | isolation source: freshwater lake | place: USA: Michigan, Kent Lake | collected 2013-08-15
CGAGTCCGCGCCCGACAGCGGCTCCCCCATGAAACTGCGCGACGGCGACGTCGTGATCGCGGCGATCACCTCGTGCACCAACACCTCCAACCCCGCCGTGATGCTGGGCGCCGGCCTGCTTGCCCGCAACGCCGCCGCCAAGGGGCTCAAGGCGCAGCCATGGGTGAAGACCTCGCTCGGCCCGGGCTCGCGCGTGGTCACCGATTACCTGCAGAAGGCCGGCGTGCTGGACGATCTGGAGAAGCTGGGCTTCTACGTGGTCGGCTACGGCTGCACCACCTGCATCGGCAATTCCGGCCCGCTACCCGACGACGTATCGGCCGCGATCGCGGCCGATGACCTCGTCGTCGCGTCCGTGCTGTCGGGCAATCGCAACTTCGAAGGCCGCGTGCATCCGGAAGTGAAGATGAACTACCTCGCCAGTCCGCCGCTGGTGGTGGCCTACGCGATCGCCGGCACCACCAACATCGACCTGACGACCGAACCGCTGGGCACCGGCAGCGACGGCCAGCCTGTTTATCTGAAGGACATCTGGCCGAGCAACAAGGAAATCGGCGACTTCATCGCCAGGACCATCGGGCCGGAGATGTTCGCGAAGAACTATGCGGACGTGTTCAAGGGCGATTCGCGCTGGAACAGCATCGCCTCGCCCGACGGCGACCTGTACGCATGGGATGGCGACTCCACCTACATCAAGAATCCGCCCTACTTCGACGGCATGTCGATGTCGGTTGGCAGCATCGACGATGTGCATGGTGCGCGCGTACTCGGCCTGTTCGGCGATTCGATCACCACCGACCACATCTCGCCGGCCGGCAACATCAAGAAGGATTCCCCCGCAGGTCGTTTCCTGATCTCGCGCGGCGTGGCAACGACGACGTGATGGTGCGCGGCACGTTCGCCAACATCCGCATCAAGAACTTGATGTTCGGTGGCGAGGAAGGCGGCAACACGCTTTATTTCGGCAACACGCCGCCGGAAAAGATGTCGATCTACGACGCGTCGATGAAGTACCAGGCCGACGGCGTGCCGCTGGTGGTGATCGCCGGCAAGGAGTACGGCACGGGGTCTTCGCGCGACTGGGCGGCCAAGGGCACCAACCTGCTGGGCGTGAAGGCGGTGATCGCCGAGAGCTTCGAACGCATCCACCGCTCCAACCTGGTCGGCATGGGTGTGCTGCCGCTGCAGTTCAACGACGGCGACAACGCGCAGTCGCTGGGCCTGGACGGTTCGGAAGTCTTCGACGTCACCGGCCTGCAGGACGGCGCGGCGAAGACCGCCAAGGTCACGGCCCGCAAGGCCGATGGTACGGCGATCGAGTTCCAGGCCAAGGTGTTGCTGCTGACGCCGAAGGAGGTCGAGTACTTCCGCCACGGCGGCCTGCTGCACTACGTGCTTCGCCAACTGGCGGCACGCAAGGCAGCGTGACGCTCGCGACATGGTAGATGCCATGCCCGCCGTCGCACGGCGGGCGTGGAAGCGACGGCGTTGCTTGCCGGTTTTCGCAGGGTTCTCCGTTGGCCCGTCATATCGGCCTGGAGACACCGCATGAAACTCGCCTGCCTGCTCGCATCCGCCCTCCTTCTGACGGCGCCCAGCTCGTGGGCAGCCGGTCCCGGTGCCGCCGAGGCCAAGCGCATCGGCGAGCAGTTCGTCGCGGCAAAGCCAGCAGGCCACATGGAGAGCTACGAAGCGACCGAGGCGGTCGCCGCCGACCTCAATGGCGACGGCCAGGATGAAATCGTCGTCCTGTGGACGATGTACGGCCCCACCTACTCGGACCACGGCGTCACGGTACTGGCCAAACAGGGCGCGCGCTATGTCGCGGCGGGTGAAACGCAGGATCCGCTGGGACAGGTCGACGGCATGACCGTGGCGGATCGCACCATCCAGCTAAAGACGAAATGGCCCGGCCCCAACGATCCGCGTTGCTGCCCCAGCGTCACCAAGACACTGCGCTATCGCTGGGCACCAGGAAAGCTCACAGCGGTGAAATGATCACTGCCCGCGTTCCCAGCGGGCGTGGTAGACGCGCCAGTCACCGTCTTCGCGTCGCCATGCCGTGGTGACGCGGTACGTGCCCGCCTGATTCGGCAACAGGCGTCCACTGCTCGAGGTCAGCAGCACATTGAACGCGACCTCTGCATTGTCGCCATCCACCCTGACATCCAGCGGCCCCGTGGTGGCGCCGATCCGCGCATTCATCAGCGTGTGGGCACGGATCATGTTGTGCAACGCAGCACGATCGATCCCTTCCTTGCCGGTGAATTCGGCACTGACCCCGTCGATGAAATCGCCTGCCTTGCCGGCTTCCACCGCCGCCTGCATCGCATCGAACTGCTGTCGCAACTGCGCTTCGGGCGTATCGCCTGCGCAGGCGGCGAGCGCCAGCGCGCAGGCAAGCAGCCATCCGCGTGCAATGAATCCGGTCTTCGCCATCGAAACCTTCGCCTTTTCCATCCGGAACGGTATGCTCCCAGCAGGCGCCATGTCCGGCGTTAGCCCATTGAACGCCGCGAGGCGACCCGAAGACCCTGGGGAGGGATTGGAACGATGAGTCAGGAACGTCCGTGGTTCAAGAGTTACCCGCAAGGCGTGCCGCAGCAGGTGGACCTGGAGCAGTACCGCTCCATCGTGTCCGTCTTCGATGAGGCCGTCGGCAAATACCGCGACCGCCCGGCGTTCCGCAACTTCGGCAAGACGCTGACCTACGGCCAGATCGACACGCTCAGCCGCCAGTTCGCGGCGTACCTGCTGGGCGAGCTGAAGCTCAAGAAGGGCGACCGCGTCGCCATCATGATGCCGAACTGCCTGCAGTACCCCATCGCGATCTTCGGCGTGCTGCGCGCCGGCCTGACGGTAGTGAACGTCAATCCGATGTACACGCCGCGCGAACTGAAGCACCAGCTGACGGATTCCGGCGCGAGCGTGCTGCTCGTCGTCGACAACTTCGGCAAGACCGCACAGGAAGCGCTGGCCGGCACGCAGGTCAAGCAGGTGGTCACCACGGCACTCGGCGACCTGGTCGGCTTCCCGAAGGGTGCGATCGTCAACTTCGTGCTGAAGTACGTGAAGAAGATGGTGCCCGATTACGACATCCCGGGTGCCGTGCGCTTCAAGGACACACTCACGCTGGGGCAGTTGCATACCCTGCCCGAGGTCGACATCGATTCCGGCGACATCGCCTTCCTGCAGTACACCGGTGGCACCACCGGCGTGGCCAAGGGCGCGATGCTGACGCACCGCAACCTGGTGGCGAACATGCAGCAGGCCGGCGTGTGGGTCGGTACCGGCCTCGACTACGGAAACGAAGTGATCATCACCGCGTTGCCGCTGTACCACATCTTCGCGTTGACGGCGAACTGCCTGGTCTTCATGAAGCTCGGCGGCCTCAACCACCTGATCACCAATCCGCGCGACATGCCGGGCTTCGTGAAGGAACTGAAGGCCACGCGCTTCACCGCGATCACCGGCGTCAACACGCTGTTCAACGGCTTGCTCAATACGCCGGGCTTCGACGAAGTCGATTTCTCCAACCTCAAGATGACGCTCGGCGGCGGCATGGCCGTGCAGCGCGCCGTCGCGGAGAAGTGGAAGAAAGTCACCGGCGTGACGCTGATCGAAGCTTACGGACTGACCGAAACCTCGCCCGCCGCCTGTATCAACCCGATGAACCTGCACGACTACAACGGCGCCATCGGTCTGCCGGTGCCCTCCACCGATGCCTGCCTGAAGGACGACGATGGCAATGTCGTGCCGGTCGGCGAAGTCGGCGAGCTGTGCATCAAGGGCCCGCAGGTGATGAAGGGCTATTGGCAGCGCCCCGAGGAAACCGCGAACGTCATGGACGCCGACGGCTGGTTGCACACGGGCGACATGGCGAAGATGGACGGCAACGGCTTCTTCTACATCGTCGACCGCAAGAAGGACATGATCCTCGTGTCCGGCTTCAACGTGTATCCGAACGAAGTCGAGGACGTGATCGCCGGACTGGAAGGCGTGCTGGAAGTCGCCGCGATCGGCGTGCCGGACGACAAGTCGGGCGAGGCGGTGAAGGTCTTCATCGTGAAGAAGGACCCGTCGCTCACTGCCGAACAGGTGAAGGCGTTCTGCCGCGACAACCTGACGGGCTACAAGCAACCGCGCCACATCGAGTTCCGCACGGAGCTGCCGAAGACCAACGTAGGCAAGATCCTGCGCAAGGAATTGCGCGAGCCCGCCAAGTCCGCCTGAGCCCTGTTCAGCTTCTTGGGAAAGGCCGGCCCTGTGCCGGCCTTTTCCTTTTGGTTCAGGACTTTAGGGTCAAATTCTAGACGCTCGTCACAAATATCGAGACCGGAGAGCCCTCCAAGGCGACGACTTGCCACAAGCGCGTGTGTGCACTGGATTTTAATTATTCGTTCAGGTGTAGGATCGGCGCGTGATGCCACCTGCGTCACATAAATCCGTCACCCGCTTCCCCTGCCGCGCGGGCAATACCCCTCCAAGGAGCTCTCCATGAACAACGTCGAAAAACTGCAGCGCACCCGTTCCTTCCCGACCATCCGTGTCGAATCCGAACCCAGCGGTGATGCGCACTGGATGTACATGCATTCGGATGTCGCGCCGGGTGTGCGTCCGTGCTTCCGCAGCCAGATGCTCGACGACGTGCTGAGCTTCATGAACTCGATCACCCTGCGCGAATCGCAGCGCCAGCCGGGCAAGCTGCGTCACCTGGTCGTCGCGTCTGATGCGAACGCCTTCAACCTCGGCGGCGATCTGGAGCTGTTCTCGCAGCTGATCCGCGAGAACAACCGCGACCGCCTGCTGAGCTACGCGCGCCGCTGCATTGATGGCGTGCACCACCTGAATACCGGTCTGGGCGGCGACGTGCGCACCATCGCGTTGATCCAGGGCGATGCGCTGGGTGGTGGCCTGGAGATCGCGCTGTCGTGCCACACCATCGTGGCCGAGGAAGGCGTGGACATGGGCCTGCCGGAAGTGCTGTTCGGCCTGTTCCCGGGCATGGGCGCGTACTCGTTCCTGTGCAAGCGCGTCTCGCCGCAGGTGGCCGAGAAGATCATCCTGGAAGGCAACATCTACACCAGCGATGAGCTCTACAAGCTGGGTGTGGTGGACGTGCTGGTGCCGAAGGGACAGGGTGCCGCCGCCGTGCAGACCATCATCGACAAGCAGCGTCGTTCGCCGCATGCGCACCTGGCGCTGAACGCCTGCCGCAACCTGGCGCAGCCGGTCGGTTACGACGAGCTGATGGGCATCACCGAAGTGTGGGTCGACACCGCTCTGACGCTCGGCGACAAGTCGCTGAAGATGATGGAGCGCATCGTCCGCGCGCAGGAAAAGCGGTCCATCCGCGCGGCCTGACCGTCTGCACCCCTGCTTTCATCGCAGGGATCTACAGGGGAAATCAGGGGGTTGAAGCGCGCTTAGCGTCTTCAAGGGCGAGTCCGGGTCACCGTACTCGCCAGGGACCTGCCACCGGCAGGTCTGCCGCGTCACCGTTCCGGTACCGTCTTCCACCGCCGTCGCGACGGCGGAAGCCGTATCAGGACGAGGTGCTTTCGTTGCCCTTCTCCACCGCATTGCGCACACGCTGCCGCGCATCGAGCGCGGCACGGCCGTGGCTGAGATGGGAATTGAGCGCCGCCAGGCGATGACGCCATTCACGCGTGATCTGCCAATCGGCCAGGCTCATCATTTCGCCCGCCGCCGCGGCCAGCTTCACCAGGCCGAGATTGCTGGCCACGCCTTTCAGTGCGTGCGCATGTTCGCGGAGATGTTCGCCATCGCCGCGCTCCATCGCATGTGCCATCGCGCCGATACAGCCATCGGCGTCGTTGAGGCACTGCTCGATGAATTCGCGTTCGAAAGCTTCGCCCATGCCAAGCGCGGTGAGTTCGTCCAGCACGCTGACGTCGAGCACGCCATCCGAGACTTCGGCGCGTGCCGGCATCGTCGATGCAGCCGTCGCACTGACGCGGCCCGACGTGGCGATGTCGGCCAGCGCATCGAGCAGCCGCGTGGCGACGACCGGCTTGGCGAGGAACGCGCGCGCGCCTGCCTGCTCGCAGCGCTGGATGGATTCGGGCGTGACGTCCGCGCTGAGGATCAGCACCGGCGTGCGGCTGCCGCTGCCGGCTTCCATCACGCGCAGCTGCTTCAACAGGTCCAGGCCGCTGAGGCCGGGCATGTGCAGGTCGCAGATCACCGCGTCGTAGGACGCGGACTCCAGCGCGTCGAGGACTTCCTCGCCGCCGTTGACGCAGGTGATGCGGTGGCCGGCCTTCTGCAGCAGGCGCTGCACGACCATGCGGTTCGCTTCGTGGTCGTCCGCCACCAGGATCTGCATGCTGCGCACACGGGCGCGGTGGCGCAGGAACGGATCGGAGAACGCGATGATGTTCTCGGCACTCGCCGTGTCGGGCTCTTCCTGCAGCCATTCGGCATGGCCATGCACGGCCGGCACCACGACGCGCTCGGGCACCGCCTCGAACGGCAGCTCCACCCAGAAGCAGCTGCCGCGCTGTTCGTGGCTTTCGAAGCCGATGGTGCCACCCATCGCCTCGGTCAGGCCCTTGGCGATCGTCGTGCCCAGGCCGGTGCCGCCGTAACGACGGGACAGGCTGACGTCGGCCTGCTCGAAGGCCTCGAACAGGCGCTCGCGCAGGGCCACCGGCACGCCGATGCCGGTATCGGTCACGGTGAAGCGCAGGCGCACCTGGCTGCCCTCGACCAGCGTCGGGGTGACCACAACGCGGACTTCGCCCTCGTCGGTGAACTTGACCGCGTTGCCGGCAAGATTCAGCAGCACCTGGCGCAGATGGCCGGCGTCGCCGCGCAGCTTCAGTGGGATCGTGTCGTCCACCAGGCCTTCGTAGCGGACCTGCTTGCCGCGCGCCTGCGGCATCAGGATCAGGCCGATGTTCTCGACCAGCTCGCGCGGCGAGAACTCGACCACGTTGAGCTTGACCTTGCCCGCCTCGATCGCGGAGATGTCCAGCACGTCCTCGACCAGTCCCAGCAGCGTACGCGTGGAGGCCTGGATCGTGGACAGGCACTCGCGCTGTTCGGCATCCAGGCGCGTGGTCGCCAGCAGTTCGGACATGCCCGCCAGGCCGTTGAGCGGCGTGCGGAACTCATGGCTCATGTTGGCCAGGAATCGGCTCTTGGCCTCGTTGGCACGGCGCGCCTCGTCGGTCGCCCGCGTGAGGTCGCGCAACAGGCCGGACAGGTACATCGGCACGGCGATCAGGCCCAGCACCAGACCTACGCCGAGCGTCAGGTTGCCGCGCCAGTAATCGTTCATGGCGACGACGCCGGCGAACGCCGTGCTGGCCATCGCCACCGCGACGACCAGATAACGGTTGCCGTAGCGCAGACCGTTGCCGACCGTGATCCACATCAGCACGACGTAGGCCCACGACAGCGGCTCGCCCATGCCGTTCATGGCCGCGGCCAGCAGGCCGTAGTCGGCGATCATGCCGAGCCCGCGACGGACGTGCGACTTGCCCGGCTGCCACAGCAGCCACGCGAAAATGCCCAGCCCGTTGATCAGGCCCGACGTGATGATGGTCAGGACGATGGTGTACTGGTCTGGCGGCAGCGCGGCGCGCGAGGACGGCAGCAGCGCGTAGACCAGGATGATCGAAATGACGGCGATGCGGATGGCCGCCTGGCCGTGCTCACTGTCGCCGCGATGCGCCAGTCGGGATTTCATCCACGCGATGGGATTCATGGCTCACTCCATCCCTGGACGGTTCTGCACCGTCGAGTAGCGTTCGCAGATGTCGTCGAGCCGCGCCCGCCCGCGGATCAGCGCGTCGACACATGCAGGATCGAACAGGCGGCCACGTTGCGCATACAGGTAGGCCAGCGCGGCATCCTTTTCCCAGGCCTTCTTGTACGGGCGCGGCGAGATCAGGGCATCGAACACGTCCGCAACCGCCACTATCCTCGCTTCCAACGGGATCTGCTCGCCGACAAGGCCATCGGGATAGCCGCTGCCGTCGTAGCGTTCGTGGTGGCGCAGCGCGATCACCGCGCCGGTCTGGATGAAGCGGTTCTGGCTGCCCGAGAGCAACTGGTGGCCGATCTTCGGATGGCGGCGCATGACATCGGTTTCGTCCGTGGTCAGCGGGCCCGCCTTCATCAGCACGGAGTCCGGGATCGCGATCTTGCCCATGTCGTGCAGGGGCGCCGCCATCTCGATGGTGCGCACCTCATCCTCGGGCAGCCCGAGCTGCTCAGCGATCAGGCCGGCGACGTGCGCCATGCGTTCCAGGTAGGCGCTGGTGCCGCTGTCGCGGTACTCGATGGCGCGTGCGAGGCGCGACAGGGTCTCGCGCTCGCGTTCCTCGACCTCGTGCATGCTGGACAGCAGGCGCTGCTCCAGCGACAGCGCACGCTGCTTGACGTTCTCCGACTGCTGGCGGAGCTGCAGCAGGTTGCGGCAGCGGGCACGCAGCTCGCGCGGACGGACCGGCTTGACGAGGAAATCGATGACGCCGGCTTCCAGCGCGGCCTGGCGGATCGGCTCGTCGCCGACCACCGTGATCAGGATGATCGCGATGTCGCGATGCATCGGCAGCCGGCGGAAGCGGCGGGCGAACTCCAGCCCGTCCATGCCCGGCATGCGGTAGTCCAGCAGCAGCAGGTCGGTGCGGTTCTTCTCGCACCATTCCAGGGCAGCCAGGGGATCGCCGAAATCGTGGACGGCCAGCTCGGACGCGATGTCCTCGATGACATGGCGCAGCATCGTGCGCGCAGACGTCTGATCGTCGACGATGACGATATTCAAAGCGTTACCCACCCCTTGGGGCCACATCAAGTGGCTGTCGGGCAAGGATACTCCGGCGGTGGCGGGGCTCGCATCCAACATGTCGGCAGTCCTGTTCGGCGGCACGGTCCCGGAGGGGGACCGTGATCCACGAAGGGAGCCGATGCGAATCACGGGGCCCCCTCCCCTGGACTCTATCGGCGCGGACGGCGGAATATTGACCGTCGTCCTGCGCGTGAAACCACGCAGGAAGCGTGCCAGCCGTCTCAGTGGCCTGTCGGGACTCAGCAACTTGAACTCCATCACGGATTTGCAGCCTTCCGGCCCCATCCGTGGTGGCCCGATCACCGGGAGGGCCCCGCCTGACGGCGCTCTCTCCCGCAGCAGTGGACCCGTCGCGTCATCCGGACGGGTGCGTATTCTGCCCCGCAGCGTCACTTGAAGGACGCACCGGGCCTCGCGTTCAGCCCTGGCTTTCTGGGCGCATGTAGGGGAACAGCAGGACGTCGCGGATCGAATCGGAGCCGGTCAGCAGCATGACCAGGCGGTCGATGCCGATACCGAGGCCGCCGGTCGGCGGCAGGCCTACCTCCAGTGCACGGATGTAGTCTGCATCGAAATGCATGGCTTCGTCGTCGCCGCCCTCCTTCGCCTGGACCTGGGCCATGAAGCGCGCAGCCTGGTCCTCAGGGTCGTTCAGTTCGGAGAAGCCATTGGCGATCTCCTTGCCGTTGATGAACAGCTCGAAGCGGTCCGTGTAGCCCGGCTGGTCGTCATTGGCGCGGGCCAGCGGCGACACCTCGACCGGGTGGTCGGTGATGAAAGTCGGCTGCACCAGGGTGTGCTCCACCGTCTTCTCGAAGATTTCGAGCAGCAGCTTGCCCCAGCCATAGGACGGCTTGACGTGGATCTTCAGGCGCTCGCAGTGGCGCACCAGGGCGTCGCGGTCGGTACAGTCGGCGGCGCTGATCTCGGGGTTGTGGTGGCGGACGGCCTCGTCCATGCGCCAGCGGCGGAAGGCCGGCTCCAGGTCGATGTCCTGCCCGTCCCAGGCCACCTGCCCGGTGCCGAGCACCTCATGCGCCACGTCACGGATCACGCCCTCGGTCAGGTCCATGATCTCGGTGTACGTGGCGTAGGCCTCGTACAGTTCGAGCATGGTGAATTCCGGGTTGTGGCGGGTGCTGACGCCTTCGTTGCGGAAGTTGCGGTTGATCTCGTAGACGCGCTCCAGCCCGCCGACCACCAGGCGCTTCAGGTACAGCTCCGGCGCCACGCGCAGGTACAGGTCCAGGTCCAGCGCGTTGTGGTGGGTGGTGAACGGCTTCGCCGCGGCGCCACCGGGGATGTAATGCATCATCGGCGTCTCGACCTCGAGGAAGCGCCGGGTGTCCAGCCATTCGCGGATCGCACGGATGATGCGCGAGCGCTTGATGAAGACCGCACGCGCTTCCGGCGTGACGATCAGGTCGACGTAGCGCTGGCGGTAGCGCTGCTCCACGTCGGACAGGCCGTGCCACTTGTCGGGCAGCGGACGCAGCGACTTGGTCAGCAGGCGCAGGGCGTCGGCCTTCACCGACAGCTCGCCGGTGCGCGTGCGGGTCAGCCCGCCTTCCACGCCGATGATGTCGCCGATGTCCCAGCCCTTGAACGCGTCGTAGGTCTCGCCCAGCGCATTGGACTGCAGGAACAGCTGGATGCGGCCCGACTCGTCCTGGATCTGCACGAAGCTGGCCTTGCCCATCACGCGCTTGGCCATCAACCGACCGGCCAGCTTCACCTGGCGTCCGCTGCCTTCCAGCGCCTCGCCGGACCACAGTTCGGCATCCTCGTACTGCGTCTGCAGGTCACCGGCGTAGTCGGTGCGGCGGAAATCGTTGGGGAACGCGATGCCCTGCCCGCGTAGCGCGGTCAGTTTGGCGCGACGCTCGGCGATGAGGCTGTTCTCGTCGACGGGGGGCTGCGGCGCGGCGGTCTGATCGGTCATGGCGGAGGCTGTCGGTTGGTGGCGCCGGGAACGCCCGGCCGGGGGATTGAAACGGAGCGATGCCGCACAGGCGGCGATCGCATCAGGCGTCGATGCGTTTGGAACCGGCTTCCAGGCCGGATTTCAGGCTGGCCTCGACGAACTCATCCAGGTCGCCATCCAGCACCTTCTGCGTGTCCGAACGCTCGACACCGGTGCGCAGGTCCTTGATGCGGCTCTGGTCCAGCACATAGTTGCGGATCTGGCTGCCCCAGCCGATATCGGACTTGGTGGCTTCCACCGCATCGCGCTCGGCGTTGCGTTTCTGGATCTCCAGCTCGTACAGCTTGGCAGCCAGCATCTTCATCGCGTTGTCGCGGTTCTGGTGCTGGCTGCGGCCGGTCTGGCAGGCGACCACAATGCCGGTCGGCACGTGCGTGATGCGCACCGCCGACTCGGTCTTGTTGACGTGCTGGCCGCCGGCACCGGAGGAGCGGTACACGTCGGTCTTCAGGTCGGCGGGATTGATGTCGATGTCGATGTTGTCGTCGACTTCAGGCGAGACGAACACGGAGGTGAAGCTGGTGTGGCGGCGGTTGTCGGAGTCGAACGGCGACTTGCGGACCAGGCGGTGCACGCCGGTCTCGGTCTTCAGCCAGCCGTAGGCGAAATCGCCCTCCACCCGCAGCGTGGCCGACTTGATGCCGGCGACGTCGCCGCCGCTGGCTTCCATCAGTTCGGTCTTCCAGCCGCGCGACTCGCACCAGCGCAGGTACATGCGCAGCAGGATTTCCGCCCAGTCCTGCGCCTCGGTGCCACCGGCACCGGCCTGGATGTCGACGAAGGCGTTGGAGCTGTCCATCTTGCCGGAGAACATGCGCTGGAATTCCAGCTTGTCGACGTGCCCGGCATAGCGCTCGACGTCGGCGACCACGGCATGCGCGGTGTCCTCGTCGTCTTCCATCTCCGCCAGTTCCAGCAGTTCGCTGCCGCCGGCCAGGCCTTCCTCGATGTCGCGGATGCCGTTGACCGTCTTGTCCAGCAGCGAGCGCTCACGGCCGAGCTGCTGCGCGTATTCGGGGTTGTTCCAGATGTCCGGGCTTTCCAGCTCGCGGTTTACTTCTTCCAGGCGCTCGCGCTTGGCATCGTAGTCAAAGATACCCCCGGAGCGAGGCCAGCCTGTCCTGCAGGTCGGCGATGCGCTGGCGGATGGGATTCAGCTCGATCATGGGTCGTGGGACGGGGGACGGAAACGGTCGGCAAGGATACCAGAGGCGCGCGCGACGCCGTGCCGGCAGGCCTCTTCTGGTACGGGACTTGCATCGCCGTGGGTGCGTCCTTCCGAGAGCCGTCCGCTCATGCCGACTCCCGCTGCCCTGCCCGCTCCGTTCCTGCCCTTCCTGCTGGGGCTGGCGCTGTTGCTGAGCCTGCCGTCCTCGCGCGCGCAGGATGTGCAGCCCGTCGCGCAGGACCGCGCCAGCCAGGTGACGCGCTGCCTCCAGCTGCGGCGCGATGCGCCTCCCGTCGCCGCGTCGTTGGCGGAGTCGCTGCTGCGCGAGCCCGATCTGTCAGTCGAAGATGAAGTGAAGGTCCTCAGCTGCCTCGGCATCGCCGCCGGCCTGACCGGCGACCGGACCCGCGCCGTGGATGCCGGCGAACAGATGGAGCGGCGCGTGGTGGAGCATCCGAGCCTGCCGCCGGAGTTCCGCGCGCGTGCATTCTCCCAGGCCGGTTCGATCTTCCATGGCGCCGGCCAGATTCACCGTGCGGAAGCGGCCTACCTGAAGGCCCAGGACCTTGCCGCAGAACTGAAGGCCGACGAGGCCGCCCTGTTCCAGGCCACCACGCTGACCAACATCGGCCTGATCCACGCGGACTACCTGGACTCGCCTGACGTGGCCGACGGCTATTACCGCAAGGCCCTGGCGGCCGCCGGATCGGTCGACCTTGAAGACCCGCTGATCCTGCACAACCACGCGCTCAACCTGGTCAGGCTGGGGCGTATCGACGAAGCACTGGCCGTCATCGACCGCGGTGAAGCCGTGGCTCGCCAGAAGCAGGCGCAGTCGGTGGTCGATCGCCTGCGTGCGGAGCGTGCCGGCGTGTGGATCACGCAGGGCCGGCTCGCGCAGGCGCGCCCGGTGCTGGAAGCGGCGGTGAAGTCCCAGCAGGCCAGCGCCGATACGCCGGGCCTGGCCGGCTCGCTCGCCAAACTCTCGACGTTGCAGCGCCTGTCCGGCGACCGGATCGGCGCGCTGGCGACAGCACGACGTGCATGGGCCAGCGTGGACGGCATGCCCCAGCCGCAAAAGCAGCGCGAAGTGCTGCGTGCCTGGATGGCGGCGCACGCCGCCCTGGGCCAGGCCGACGACGCGATGGCCGTGGGCGCACGCCTGCATGCGCTGGAAATGCAGACCCTGAAGGAACAGCGGCTGGAACTGCTCGCCGACCTGCAGGCCCGCAGCGAAAGCGCCGCCGCGCAGCGCGAGCTGGAGACCATGCGCCATCAGGCGCAGATCCGCGTGCTGAACGACGAGAAGTCGACGCTCCTGCGCCGTGCCGGCGTCACCCTGCTCGTGCTGCTGGTACTGGCCGGCGTCGGCTTCGGCCTGCTGCAGCGGCGCAAGAACCGCCAGCTGCGCAAGGTCAGCGCCACCGATCCGCTCACCGGCCTGCGCAATCGCCGCGCCGCAACCGAAGCCTTGAAGATGATGTCGGGGCAGCGTCCCGCTGCCGGCACGCGCCACGTGCTGTTCCTGATCGACATCGACCACTTCAAGAAGGTCAACGACGGCTTCGGCCACCACGCGGGTGATCAGGTGCTGATCGCGCTGGCCCGCCGCATGCGCGACATCGGCCGTGTGGATGACGTCATCGCGCGCTGGGGCGGCGAAGAATTCCTGATGGCCTGCGCCGACCTCACCGAAGCGCAGGCATGCACCGTGGCCTCGCGCCTGCACGAGACCCTGTGCGAAGTGCACGAACTGGCGCCGCGCCAGCGCTGGCCGCTGACCGTATCGCTGGGCTTCGCGCCTTTCCCGTTCTTCGACAACGTGGCTGGCGGCTGGGACTACGCGCTGCGCATGGCGGACCGCGCCCTGTACGCCGCCAAGGATCGCCGCAATGCCTGGGCCGGCCTATGGGGACGTGCGTTGCCGGCGGGCGTCACGCCACAGGCCGTGCTGGAGGCGCCCGAGGACGCCGTCCGCAGCGGCGCGATCGGACTGGTCGCCAGCTACGCCGTCGAGCGCCTGCCGCAGGTGCCGGCGGCACGCGCGGCCTGAGGTCAGTCGACCGGCGACCAGTGCCGGATCAGCAACTGGATGCCGCGACGGTTCTGCCAGTCGTCGGTATCCAGCTGGTAGGCCGCTTCGATACGGGCAGGCGGCGCCTGGTCATGCCAGCCGTTGAACTGGATCGCGTTCAGCGGCGCCGCATGGCCTGCCCGTCGTAACGAGAACTTGAGGTGCTTCTCGCCGACCACGCGCCAGTCCAGAACGTCGAAGACCCCATCGAACACCGGCTCCGGAAATCCTTGCCCCCACGGTCCCGCACCGCGCAGCACGTCGGCGTGGCTGCGATCCAGTTCGTCGATGCCCAGTTCGCCATCGCTCAGCACTTCTTCGCGCAGCAGGTCGTCATCCAGCAACGCGGCGGCGTGCTGGTGGAATGCGGCCCGGAACGCCGGCAACGCACTCTCTTCCAGCGACAGTCCGGCCGCCATCGCATGCCCGCCGAAGCGCTGCATCAGGGCGGGATGCAGGACGTCGATCGCCGCCAGCGCATCGCGGATATGGAAGCCCGGGATCGAACGCGCCGAGCCACGCAGCGTGCTGCTGCCCGGTTCGGCCGGCGCAAAGGCGATCACCGGTCGATGCAGCCGCTCCTTGATCTTGGAAGCCACCAGGCCCACCACGCCGGGATGCCAGTCGGGATCGAACAGGCAGGGCGCCAGCGTCAACGCTGCGTCGTCGGTTGCATCGATACGGACCAGCGCGGCTTGCGCTTCATCCACCATCTGCTGCTGCACGCCACGGCGCTCGGCGTTGATGCCGTCGAGCACGCGCGCAATCTCGTCGGCCTGGAGGGCGTCGTCGGTCAGCAGGCAGGCGATGCCGAGGGCCATGTCCTCCA
>VYLE01000653.1_pt1 | contig 14866 bp, 9 predicted proteins | sample 5114391 | NCBI WGS metagenome assembly VYLE01 (sample SAMN12291771, study PRJNA351875) | freshwater metagenome | isolation source: freshwater lake | place: USA: Michigan, Kent Lake | collected 2013-08-15
GGCGTGGCCGGTGGCCCGCCTCGCCGTCGACGCCGGCGCTGCGGTGCCGCCGTGGACCGCCTCCTTCGCGGCCGGGCGCGTGACGCCCATTCCGCTCGATTCGATCGAAGGGCTGGCGCCGCGAGACTCGGCGCGACTCGCCGCCGATCTCACCCGCCTCGCCTCACGTCTCCCCGACGACACGAGTGCCACCTTCCGCGCGCTCCCCTTCGTGGTGTTGCGCGCGTGGCGCTCCCGCGGTGTCGACAGCACGTTCGTCGTGGCCCTGCTGGCCCGCCGCGTGAATCAGGAGGACGATCCCAAGGAGGAGCGCCTCGTGCTCGTGGTCGACGCGCTCGGCAACACTGCGGCCACGTGGCGCGTGGGGTGGCACGAGCGCGCCTCGGGCCACGAGGAGGAACTCGTGGTGGCCGAACCGCTGCTCGCGTTCCGCGCCACCGGTTCGCCGGATGTGCGGCTGCTGTTCGGCCGCGATGACGGCGTGGCGCTCGGTGCCGCCGTTCTCGCGCGGCGCGAAGGCGCGTGGCGCGTGCTGTGGGAGAGTGCGATTGCGGGGTGCGGCTGAGCGTCGAGAGGGACAGACCGGCGTCCCCGCCGGTCCGCTCGCTCACCGCTCCCGCTTTCTCCGGTAGGCCATTCCCCACGCCCGCAACGCCTCGATCGCCGGCAGCGCGGTGCGTCCGAGATCCGTGATCGCGTAGTCCACGTGGGGGGGCACCACGGGGTGCACGGTGCGCGTGAGCAATCCCGCCTGCTCGAGCTCGCGCAACTGCTGCGTGAGCATCTTGTGCGATACGCGCGTGAGGTCGCGGTGCAGTTCGTTGTAGCGCCACGTGCGCCGATTGAGACGCCAGAGTATGGGCATCTTCCATTTGCCGCCGATGGCGTGCAGGGCGAGCTCCACGGGACTCTGAAACACGAGCCCTTCGAATACGAACTCAGGCATCGATAACACTCTCAAAAGTGTAAGTATCACCCCAAAAAGTGCATACTGGTCCAGCGGGGAGTGATACCATACGCTGTGGTCGATCCGTTGTCGCTGTCAACTCCTCACCGACCACAGCCAGATGAGTGCCAACATCAATGTGTCGACCACGGCCCGCCCCAAGCGCGTGCTGATGCTCGCGGCCAATGCCGCCGTGTCCCCCGTGACGCAGTGGCCCGTGGGCTTCTGGTGGGCCGAACTCACCCATCCATTCTGGGAATTCACCGAAGCCGGATACTCCGTCGAGATCCGCAGTCCGCTTGGCGGCGCGTTGCAGGCCGACAGCTATTCCGATCCGGAGGACGCCAGCGGGTACTCGGCGCACGACCTGATTTCGCTGGGCTTCAAGAGGTCGCCGTCGCACGCCTCGCTGCTCGCGAACACCGCGTCGATCGAGGGCCTCGAGCTGGCGAACTACGACGCCCTGTTCGTGATCGGTGGGCAGTCGCCGATGATCACCTTCCGCGGCAACACCGCCCTCCAGGCACTGCTGGCCGAGTGCTACGAGGCCGGCAAGGTGGTGGCGGCCGTGTGCCATGGGACCTGCCTGCTGCTCGAGACGCGCCTGTCGAACGGCGAGCTCCTCGTGAAGGGGAAGACCTGGACGGGCTTCGCGAACAGCGAGGAGCAGTTCGCCGACAGTTTCGTGGGCATGCGTATCCAGCCGTTCTGGATCGAGGACGAGGCGCGCGCGATGGCCGATACCAACTTCGTGGTGGACCAGCGTTTCCGGTCGTTCGCGGTCCGCGATGGCCGACTCATCACCGGGCAGCAGCAGTACTCGGGCGCCGCCGCGGCGCGGCTCGTGATCGAAACGCTGGGGCGCTGAGTGGCGGTGCGCGCGGGGTAGGCGGGCCGGCTGCTGGCTGGCCCGCTTCGTTTACAAGGCAGGGCGCAGGGAGCGGGCGGCAGGATGCGGGCGGCAGCGGACACCACCATTGGTGTGTCTGCGCCCCGCTTCCGGCGTCCTGCTCCCTGCCCCCTCCCCTGCAATCAGGGCGCGTCGCAGACGCGCCTCACCTGGTTCCGCAAGCCCTCCAATTCCAGTCTCGGCGCACGTAGTATCCGCGCCTATGACTGCCCCCACCCTCGATACACTCGCCCCCGTGCTCGTGGCACGCGTGGCGACCGAACTGTCGCTCAACCCGCAGCAGGTTCAGCGCACACTCGCCCTCTTCGCTGAGGGCGCCACCCTGCCTTTCATTGCCCGCTACCGCAAGGAGATGACCGGCGGGCTGGACGAGGTGCAGCTCCGCGATGTGCGTGAGCGCGCCGAGTACCTCCAGGAAATGGCGGATCGCCGCGCGGCCATCATCAAGAGCATCGATGAACAGGGCAAGCTCGACGACACGCTCAAGGCCGCCATCATGGCGGCAGACACGAAGCAGGCCCTCGAAGACCTGTACCTGCCCTTCAAGCCCAAGCGCCGCACGCGCGCCATGATTGCCCGCGAGCGTGGCCTCGCGCCGCTGGCCGAGGCGCTGTGGGACGGCGGTCTCGATGATGCCGCCGCGCTCGTCAGGGCCGCCGAGTTCGTGCTTCCCGAAGTGGACGGCAAGCCCAGCGAGGTGCCCACGGCCGAGGCCGCGCTGCAGGGCGCGCGGGACATTCTCGCCGAGCAGATCGCCGAAGACGCGGTGATTCGCGGCTGGGTGCGTGAAATCACGCGCGCCAAGGGCGTGGTGAAGAGCAGCGTGCTGGCCGAGAAGAAGAGCGACGAATCGAAGTTCAAGGACTACTTCGACTTCGCCGAGTCGCTCGGCACCATTCCCAGCCATCGCATGCTCGCCATTCGCCGCGGCGAAACCGAAGGCGAACTGCTCTGGCGCATCGAAGCGCCGGTGGAGGAAATCAACGCACGACTGCTCAATGAGGTCGGCGCGGGCAGGAAGGCGCAGCAGCAATTCACGCTCGTGTGCACGGACGCCTACAAGCGGTTGTTGTCGCCGGCCATCGAGGTGGAGCTGCGCGTGGAGCTCAAGACGCGCGCCGACGACGAAGCGATCACCATCTTCGGGCGCAACCTCGAACAGCTGTTGCTGGCCAGCCCGGCCGGCGAAAAGAAGACCATTGGCCTCGACCCGGGATTCCGCACCGGCGTGAAGGTGGCCGTGGTGAGCGCCACCGGGGCGCTCGTGCACACCGACACGTTGTATCTGCATCAGGAAGACCGCTTCGCCGGCGCCGTGCGCGCCATGGTGGAGCGCTTCCAGCCCGAGCTCATTGCCATTGGCAATGGTACGGCCAGCCGCGAAACGGAAACGCTCACCAAGGCGTCGCTGCGTGAACTGGAGGCGCCGCGTCCGCAGGTGGTGGTGGTGAACGAAGCCGGCGCGTCCGTGTACAGCGCCAGCGACCTGGCGCGCCAGGAGTTCCCGGAGCTCGATGTGTCGGTGCGTGGCGCCGTGAGCATCGCGCGTCGCCTTCAGGACCCGCTCGCCGAACTCGTGAAGATCGACCCCAAGAGCATTGGCGTGGGGCAGTACCAGCATGATGTGAACCAGACGAAGCTCAAGCAGCGCCTCGACGAAACGGTCGAAAGCGCCGTGAATCGTGTGGGCGTGGAGGTGAACACCGCCTCGGCGGCGCTGCTGGGCTACGTTGCGGGGATCGGGCCGAGTCTCGCGCAGGCGATCGTCACGCTGCGTGACCGGAAGGGCGGCTTCAGCTCCCGCAAGGATCTCACCGAAGTGCCGCGCCTCGGTGCGAAGGCGTTCGAACAGGCGGCCGGCTTCCTGCGCGTGCGCGGGGGGGCGCATCCGCTGGACGCGAGCGCCGTACACCCCGAGCGCTACGCCCTCGTGGAGCGCATGGCGCAGGACCTGGGCGTGAACGTGGCCGAGTTCATTGGCAACGATGCCCTCGTGGACCGTATCGAGTTGCGGCAGTACGTGAGTGGCGATGTGGGGATGCCCACGCTCATGGACATTGCGGCCGAGCTCAGAAAGCCGGGGCGCGACCCGCGTGCCGCGTTCGAACCGCCGGCGTTCCGCGACGACATCCAGAAGCCCAGCGATCTGCTCCCGGGGATGGTGCTGGAAGGCGTGGTGACCAACATCGTGGCCTTCGGTGTGTTCGTGGACATCGGCGTGCACCAGGATGGGCTGGTGCACGTGAGCCAGATTGCCGACCGCTACGTGAAGGACCCGAACGATGTCGTGAAGGTCGGAATGAAGGTGAAGGTCACGGTGCAGAGCGTGGATCTGCCGCGCAACCGCATTGCGCTGAGCATGCGCAGTGACGGCGGCATGGGTCCCAAGGGGGGGAGCGCCGAGGGGGGGACGCGTCGCGATGTGGAACAGAACAACCGCGAGAATCGGCAGCAGGGCAATGCCCAGCGCGCGCCACTCAAGGGTGGTTTCAAGCCCGCCGCGAAGCCCTTCGTCCCTACGAAGGGGGCGGTGGCGCCCAACGGCATCCGCTTCAAGTAAGGTGGGCTATCTTTGACGGTTGCCTTCTCTTGGCGGTGTTGGCCGCCCCCTCCGTTCGGTACCGTGTGATTCATCCTCGCCTTGCTGCCCTGTTCCCCGCGCCCGTGGTCGAACGGGCGCGCGCGTACGTCGCCGCCGATCGTCTCCGGGTGCTGGAGATCGGCCCGGAGCATGTGGTGGCGGTGGTGCGCGGCACCTCGACCTACGAGACCACGATCACCGTGGCGGCATCAGCGGTGACGCTCTCCTGTTCGTGTGCGGCGGCCGCGGGGCGTGGTGCCTGCAAGCACCAATGGGCGTTGCTGCTGCGCCTCGACGAGGACGAAGTCCTGCCGGCGGCGTTGCGAGCCGATGCCCCCGCGCCGTCGGTGACCTTCGAAGCGGCGGCGCCTGTCAACGACGCCTATCTGGAGGCGCTCGAGCAGCAGGATGGGGGGGCGGTGCTCGAGCTCGGTACGCAGACGGCGGTGGAGCCATGGCGCGCGGCCTTGCGGCAGATTGCGGGAGCGCAGGCCCAACGCGAGCTCTCCGCCAACCGGCAGACGGCGCGATCGATCCCCAGCGACCGGCGCATCGTCTACCTCGTGCATCTCACCGGAGCGCAGCAGGCCGATGGGGTGCGCGTGGAAGTCGCCACGCAGCGCCGCAACCGTGACGGGGTGTGGGACGCGCCGCGGCACTTCGGCTTTGCCGCCGAGGCGTGGGTGGATGCGCCTGATCCGGCCGATCGCCTTATCGCCAACCTGCTGCTCGGGACCAGCGACCGCACGCCGGATGCCGCGATCCCCGCCAAGGGCTTCGTCATTCCGCTACGCGCCTTTCCCACCACCCTGCGTCTGCTCTGTGAAACGGGGCGCAGCATGGTGCGCAGTCTCAAGCCGTCGCTCGAGGGGCGCGTACTGCAGTGGGACGAAGGGGCGCCGTACACCGTGCAGCTGCGTGTCACGACCTCCGCCTCCCCCACGTCGGCCTCGCATTACGCACTCACCGCGTCGCTGGTGCGCGACCGGCAGGAGCATGCGCTGCACGACGTGGACGTGCTGACGCCGTCGGGACTGATGCTCAAGGGCGATGCCCTGGCGCGCGTGGAGACGGGGGTGCTGCAGCCGCTGCTCACGCTGCTCTGGCGCGAGGGTGAGCTCGATCTGGGCGACGATCCCTCCGCCTTTCTCGAGCAGTACCATGGCACGCCCGGGCTGCCGGCGCTCGCGCTGCCGGATGGTACGGTGCACACCGAATTCGACGTCACCCCCACGCGCTACCTCATGGCGCGCGCGGATGCTCCCTGGTCGCGGCGGCCATTCACGCGTCTCACCGTGCGATTTCGGTATGGCAACGCGTTCGTGGATGCGCACTCGTCCACGCCGTGGGTATTCGACGGCACCACGCGGACCCTTTACCGCCGTCGCCTGTCGCTCGAACGGGAAGCCGTGACGAAGGTGCGCGCTGCCGGGGCGCAGGAGCTTTACTTCCCGGCGGAGCATCGCATGGGGCTGGCACTCCCCGCGCCGCAGGCCACGACGGTGCTGGCGGCGCTCGTGCACGACGGCTGGCATGTGGAATACGAAGGGCAGCCGCTGGTGGCAGCCGGTCCGGTCACGGTGACCGGGCGCACCGGCGTGGATTGGTTCGATCTCGAAGGCCACGTGAGCTTCGGATCGCATGTGGTGCCCCTGATGGAGGTCCTCGCCGCGCGCGCCAGCGGCGCCACGCAACTGTCTCTGCCCGATGGCACCATTGGCGTCCTCCCGCGCGAATCGCTCAATGCGTGGCAGGCCCTGCAGGCCTTCGGGGAGCGGCGGGGCGGGGTGGTGCGCTTCAAGCGCGGGCAACTCGCGCTGGTGGACATTCTCCTCGAGTCGCTGCCGGCGGTGGATGTGGACGCGCAACTCGCTGAGGCGCGGACGAAGCTGCGCACCTTCCGGACGATCGGCACCGTCCCGGTGCCCGCCACGTTCGTGGGAGCGCTGCGCGGCTATCAGCACGAGGCGCTGGGCTGGTTCGCCTTCCTGCGCCAGTTCGGGTTGGGCGGCTGCCTGGCCGATGACATGGGACTCGGCAAGACGGTGCAGGTGCTGGCGCTGCTCGAAGCCCGGCGGGTGGAACGCGCGGGGCTGTCGCTGTTGGTGGTTCCCCGCTCCCTCGTCTTCAACTGGATGCAGGAAGCGGTACGCTTCACCCCGCGTCTGCGGGTGGTGGACCTGAGTCATGGCGACCGCACCGATTTGGCGCTCGACGCGCTCGATGCCGATGTGGTGATCACCACCTACGGCACCCTGCGTCGCGACGTGGTGCAGCTGGGGCAGAAGCGCTTCGACTACGTGGTGCTCGACGAGGCACAGGCCATCAAGAACGCGGGCACGGCCACCGCCAAGGCAGCACGTGTGCTGCAGGCCGACCATCGGCTGGCACTCACCGGGACGCCCATCGAAAACCGCATCGAGGAGCTGTGGAGTCTCTTCGAGTTCCTCAACCCGGGGATGCTGGGGGCATCGTCGAAGTTCAGCTCGGCCGCACGCCTCCTGGGGCCAGCCACTGCCGCTGCCGGCGCGTGGAGTACCCCCGAGGCGCCCGACGACCTGCTCACACGGGCGCTGCGTCCGGTCATTCTGCGGCGCACGAAGGCGCAGGTGGCCGCCGAGTTGCCGGCCCGTATCGAACAGACGTTGGAAGTGGAGCTGGAGCCCGAACAGCGCGCCTTCTACGAAGCCGTGCGGGTGCGGTACGCCGAACAGCTGTTCGATCTGGTGGACCGCGAGGGGATGGCACGCTCCCGCATGCATATCCTCGAGGGGCTCCTGCGGCTGCGGCAGGCGGCCTGTCACCCGGGGCTGGTGGACGCCAGCGGAACCACGTTGCCCAGTGCCAAGCTCGATGCGCTCATTCCGTCGCTGCAGGAGCTCACCGCCGAAGGGCACAAGGCGCTCGTCTTCTCGCAGTTCACGAGCTTCCTGGCCCTCGTGAAGACGCGCCTCGATGAGGCGGGGGTGCGCTACGAGTACCTGGACGGCCGGACGCGTGACCGTGGTGCGCGCGTGGCGCGCTTCCAGTCGGCCGACGGCGCGCCGGTGTTCCTCATCAGCCTCAAGGCGGGCGGGCACGGACTCAATCTCACGGCCGCGGAGTACGTGTATCTGCTCGATCCCTGGTGGAATCCGGCGGTCGAGGCGCAGGCGATCGATCGCGCGCACCGTATCGGGCAGCTGCGTCATGTGCTGGCCACGCGCGTGGTGGCGCGCGATACGATCGAGTCCAAGATTCTTGAATTGCAGGCCAGCAAGCGGGCGCTGGCCGATGCCATTCTGGGCGAGGACAAGGGAGGGCTGGGGGCGATCGGGCGCGCCGAGCTGGAGCTGCTGTTCGGGTGAGTCGTGAGACCCCGTCTCGCCGCGGGAACCCTCGTGCTCACCGCTATCCAGGCGCAGCGCTCCAGCGGTATTCTCAGACTGAGCTCTTCCTCCCAAGCCTCACCCTCGCCATGCCCCACTCTCACGACTACGGTGCGCTGCTCCAGGTCATTCTCCGCGGCTACGTGCTGCCGCACGACGGCTATCATGGGGTGTACCACTGGGCGCGGGTGTGGGAGAACGGACTGCGCGTGGCCGAGTCACATGGGGGCGATGCGGAGGTGGTGCGGCTGTTCGCGCTCTTTCATGACGCGCGACGGGTGAACGAGCACGTCGACCCCGATCACGGGCTGCGTGGTGGCGATCTGGCGCACTCGCTGCGCGGCTCGCTGGTGCACCTCGACGACACGCGCTTCGAGTTGCTCTAAGAGGCGTGCCGGTTGCACACCGACGGACACACGACCGGCGAGGCGACGCTGCTGGCCTGCTGGGACGCGGACCGGCTGGACCTCGGACGCGTGGGGATCACGCCCCGTGCGGAGCTGCTCTGCACGGACGCGGCGCGAGGGCTGATTCCGTGGGCGCAGGCGCGGGCGACGACAGACGAGCGGGTGCACGAGGTGCTGGGGCTTTGGGGGCACGTCTCAGGCCTCACACCTGAGATCTGAGTCCTGAGAGCCGGAGCTGAGCGGTGAGATGGAGAGTTGCGCCTGGATAGCGGTGAGAGTTGCGTTGGCCAGCAGCGAGAGTTGAGGGGGACAACGCTCAACTCTCACCGCGAGAACCCTCGTCCTCACCGCTATCCGGGCTCAACTCCGCGCCTGACGACTCAGCTCTCCCGCTGACGGCTGAAGCCATAGATGTGAGCGCGGCAGCAACGTTGCCGCGCTCTCGGGGTGTCGAAACGAAGCCGACCTCGTGTTCGTACGGGTCGGCACTGTCCGCGGGCGCCCCGCCCGCCTTCCCACCTGTTTGACGGAGTCAGCGCCCCCTCATGACCTCCCGACGTGATTTCCTCTGGCAAGGCGGCACCGCGTTCGGCGGGGCCTTGCTGGCTGGCAGTGGTCTGGCCGGCATCCCACGGCTGCTGAGTGCAGCCACGGCCCCTGATTGGCGCACCCTCGAGACCTTCGAGGACATCGCGAACGTGCGCGCGCTCATGGACGCGGCGCTCAATGCGGCGAAAATGGCGGGCGCCAGCTACGCCGACGTGCGCTGCAGCCGGCAGCGACAGAACTTCGTGTTCACGCGCGAGCAGCAGATCCAGAACGTCGTGGACACCGACACGGTAGGGATCGGCGTCCGCGCGCTGGTGGACGGCACGTGGGGCTTTGCGGCGACGCGCATTCTCACCAGCGACGGCGCGGCCGCCGCCGCTCGTGAGGCGGTTGCCATTGCCAAGGCCAGCACGGTCGCGCGCGCGCATGGTGTGGAATGGCTGCCGACGCCCGCGGTGAAGGATGGCTACTGGAAAAGCGCCTTCACGCAGGATCCGTTCGACGTGCCCGTTGAGCAGAAGGCCGACCTGCTCATCACGGCCAACGCGAACGCCATGAAGGCCAAGAACGTGAAGTACGTCTTCAGCGGATTCTTCTTCGTGAAGGACGAACGCCACTACGCCAACACCGACGGCACGGTGACGAAGCAGGATGTGGTGCGCTCGTGGCCCACCATGCAGATCACCGCGGTGAGCAGCGACTTCACCGACTTCCAGAACCGCAGCAACATGGTGGCCCCCATGGCCCGCGGGTGGGAGTACGTGCTGTCGAACGACCTGGTGGGCAAGGCGCAGCAGTGGGGCGACGAGGCGGCGGCCAAGCTCACCGGCAAGCCGGTGGAGCAGGGGCGGTACGATCTCGTGCTCGACCCGCAGAATCTGTGGCTCACCATTCACGAGAGCATCGGGCACCCCACCGAGCTCGATCGCGCCATGGGTTACGAAGCCAACTACGCCGGCACCAGCTTCGTGGCGCCGCCGGAGAAGATGCTGGGGACGCTCAAGTACGGGCCGAGCCTCATGAACGTCCAGGGTGACCGTTCGCAGGAAGGCGGGCTCTCCACCATCGGGTGGGACGACGACGGCGTGAAGCCCGACGAGTTCCTCATCGTGAAGAACGGCGTGTTCAACGACTACCAGACCACGCGCGAACAGGCGCCGTGGCTGCGCTGGTGGTACGAGAAGCACGGTCGTCCGGTGCGCTCGCATGGCTGCTCGTATGCGCAGGGGTGGGACAACGTGCAGTTCCAGCGCATGCCCAACGTGTCGCTCATGCCCGGTGAGAAGGATCTCACCATGAACGATCTCATCGCCGCCACCGACCGCGGCATCCTCATTCAGGGCGACGGCTCCTTCTCCATCGACCAGCAGCGCTTCAACGCGCAGTTCGGTGGCCAGCTGTACCACGAGATCAAGGGGGGCAAGGTCGTGGGCGTGCTGAAGGATGTGGCCTACCAGATCCGCACGCCGGACTTCTGGAACAGCATGGACATGATCGGTGGCCCGCGCAGCTACGAACTGGGCGGCTCGTTCTTCGACGGCAAGGGGCAGCCCCCACAGGTGAACGCGGTCTCGCACGGCTCGCCGCCGGCGCGTTTCCGCAACGTGAACGTGATCAACACCGGGAGGAAGGGGTAATGCAAGCGGACAATGCCATCCTCACCCGCGAGCAGGCGCAGGCCATCGTGGAGAAGGCGATCAAGCGCTCCAAGGCCGACGCCATCGACGTGCAGGTGAACACGTACACGGCGGGGAACATCCGCTTCGCCGACAATCAGGTGAGTACCGCGGGCAGCACCACCGACGGACAGCTCGGGATTCAGAGCTTCTTCGGCGCCCGGCACGCCGTGGTGACCACCAACGACTTTTCCGACGACAGCATCGCGCGCGCCGTGGCCGAGAGTGAACGGCTGGCGCGTCTGGCCCCGGAAGATCCCGAGAACATGCCGCAGCTCGCGGCGCAGCAGTACACGCCGGTGAATGCGTGGTTCGACAGCACGGCGAATCTCTCGGCGGCGGATCGGGCGAAGGCCGCGCTGTCCGCGCTCGAGATCGCGCGCACGTCGGGCGATCTCAAGGCGGCTGGATATCTCGTGACCACCGCCGGTGCGCTGGCAATCGGCAACAGCGCCGGCATGTTCGCGTACCACCGCAGCACCAATGCGAACTACACGCTCACGGTGCGCACCAGCGACGGCACGGGGAGTGGCTGGGCCGCGGCCGACAACGCCGACTGGGCACAGCTCGACGCGCGCCGGGTGGCGGAAACGGCGAGCGCCAAGGCCAAGCTGTCGCGCAATCCGGTGGCGATCGAGCCGGGACGGTACACGGTCATTCTCGAGCCGCAGGCCGTGGGCGACATCGTGCAGCTGATCAGTCAGTATGCCGATGCCCGCAGCGCCGACGAAGGGCGCAGCCCGTTCGTCAAGCAGGGCGGCGGCAACAAGGTGGGCGAGAAGATCATGGACGAACGCGTCACCCTCTTTTCCGATCCGTCCGATCCGCAGCTGCAGGGCCGCCCGTGGGATTTCGAAGGCATGCCGCTGGGTCGCCAGGTGTGGATCGAGAACGGCGTGCTCACGCAGCTCATCTACTCGCGCTTCTGGGCCAGGAAACAGGGCAAGACACCCACCGGTGGGCCCAGCACCTTCAAGATGGCGGGTGGCACGCAGAGCGTGGACGACCTCGTGAAGGGCACCACGCGCGGCATTCTCGTCACGCGGTTGTGGTATCTGCGCGAAGTGGACCCGCGCACCATTCTCTACACGGGGCTCACGCGCGACGGCACGTTCCTCATCGAGAACGGCAGGATCACCAAGAGCCTGCGCAATTTCCGCTTCAACGAGTCGCCGCTGTTCATGCTCAACAATCTCGAGGCGCTGGGTCGCGCCGAACGGGTGGCGGGCACGGAGCAGGGCGGCGATGTGGTGATGCCGAGCATGAAGGTGAGGGACTTCAACTTCACGTCGTTGAGTGAGGCGGTTTGAGGGATATCGCGTAAGGGCCGTGGGCTGAAATCGCGTGTGGGGCGGGGGAGTTCGTAGTCGTTGGTGGTAGTTCTCAGTGGTTAGTTCAACTAACGACTGATGACTCTGACTAGGAACCAGGAACTCCCCCGCCCCACACGCGATCTCTCCAACGATCCCCGCCAGTCGCCCCTTACTTGCCGGCGGCTTTCTCCACCGCCTCCATCACCCGCAGCAGGTTCCCGCCCCAGATCTTGGCGATCTCCTGCTCGGTGTAGCCGCGGCGCACGAGTTCGGCGGTCACGTTCAACGACTCGGAGGCGTTGCGCCAGCCGTCCACGCCGCCGCCGCCGTCGAAGTCGCTGCTGATTCCCACGTGGTCGATGCCGATGCGCTTCACCACGTAATCGATGTGGTTGGCGAAGTCCTTCACCGTGGCCGCCGGGTCGGCCGGGTAGCGACGGGCCGTGATGTCTTCCTGCTTGGCCAGGTACGCGTTGCGCTGATCGTTGGGGAGCGCTTCGATGGCGCGCTGCACCTCCATACGGTTGCCGGCGGCAATGCCGTACTCCTTGCGCAGCGCATCCATGGCGGCCGCCCGCTCGGCGTCACGCGCGGGGTTGCACTTCACGTAGCTGTTGAAGGCCACCAGCTGAATCACGCCACCGTTCTTCTTGAGCGCGTCGAGCTGCTCGTCGTCCATGTTGCGGCTGTGCCCGCACAGCGCGCGGGCCCCCGAGTGTGACGCCATGATGGGCGCCTTGCTGAGCGCCACCGTCTGCAGCATGGACTGCTTGCTGGGGTGCGAGACGTCGATCATCATGCCCAGCCGGTTCATCTCGGCAATCACCTGCCGGCCCAACGGCGAGAGCCCGTTGTGCAGCCACACCCCGTCGCGCTCGCCGGTGTTGCTGTCGGAGAGCTGGCTGTGTCCGTTGTGCGCCAGCGACATGTACCGGCCGCCGCGCTCGTAGAACCTCTGCACGTTGGCAAGGTCGCTGCCAATGGGAAAGCCGTTCTCGATGCCGATGAAGATGACCCGCTTGCCGCTCTGGTGGATGCGGCGTGCATCGGCCGCCGTGTAGGCAATGGCCGTGCGCGACGGCGCCAGCGTGTCGGTGAGCCGGTGAATGGCCTCGAACTTCTCGATCGCCTGCGCGTTGGCGCGCGCGAAGCCGGCGGCGTTGAGCGCGGTGTCCTGCCCCACGTACACAATGAGGAAGGCGCCCACGAGGCCGCCCTCTTCCATCTTTACGAGATCCACCTGCGTGCGCGGCAGCTTCTGCGTGTAGTTGGGGCCGCTGGCCGTGAAGTTGGACGGGGCGATGTCCACATGGGTGTCGATGGACAGCACCTTGGCATGAATGGCCCGCGCCGCGGTCATCACGGCGGTCTCATCACGCGGCGCGCGCCCGCTCTGCGCCGCGAGGAACGGCGGCAGGCCGACGAACAGCCCCAGGCAAAGCGTTGGAGCGAGGGTGCGAATGGTAAGCATGCACTGGAGAGTGAAGGGGACGCGAACGGCCGACGGGAACGGTTGACGCCTGAGATACGCGACCCCCTGCCCGGTCGCTGGTGAGAGCGCGTTGTCAGTTGGCCGTTCGGTCTACCGCCGGCCGAGCGCGGCGGGCGCGGCCGCTCGCCCGCTGGCGCCGGCCAGCACCACAAGCGTGAGCAGGTACGGCAGGGCGAGAAACAGCTGATACGGCACGCCTTGCCACCCCATGCTCTGGAAGAGCACCTGCAGGGAGTTGGCCGCACCGAACAGCAGCGCTGCCGCGGCCACGCCAAGGGGGCGCCAGCGCCCGAGCACGACGATGGCGATGGCAATGAACCCACGCCCCGCACTCATCCCCTCCACGAAGGTGCCTGCCTGCGCGAGCACCAGCGTGGCGCCGGCCAGCCCCGCCATGCCGCCCGCAAAGAGCACCGCCAGCGCCTGATAGCGGCGCGGCGTGATGCCGGCGGCAATGGCCGCGTCGGGATACTCGCCAATGGCGCGCAGCGCGAGCCCCTGGTGCGTGCGCGCCATGTACCACGCGAGCACGAAGGCAAGGAGCGTCACGACATATGTGGCGAGCGGCTGCGCGAACAGGGCGCCCCCCACCAGCGGCAGCTCCGCCAGGCCGGGAATGCGCACCACGCCGGCCGTGGGCGTGTCCAGCGCCGCACCGGCCGCGCCGAAGATCGAGCGGTACAGCGTACCGGTGAGGCCGAGGGCGAACATGGTGATCGCCGTGCCCGTGATGATCTGGTCGGCGCGCAGCCCCACGGTGAAGCAGGCGAAGAGCGCCGCCACCAGGAGTCCGGCCAAGGCCCCCACCGCGAAGCCGCCTCCCACACCCAGCACACCGGCCGCCACCGTGGCGCCCAGAGCGCCGGCGATGATCGACCCCTCGAGGCCGATGTTGATGACACCGGCGCGTTCACTGATGCACTCCCCGAGCGCCGCAAACGCCAGCGGGGTGGCCGTGCGTACCGTGGCTTCGAGAAACCCGCCGCCGATCGCGAGCACGCTGCTCTCCTGCATCAGGTGGCCGCCTCCGCGCGCGCTGACAGTCGGTCCGTCCAGCGATCGGCGCCCACGATGAGCAGAATCAGCACGGCCTCCACCACGCTCACCACCACACTCGGGACGCCGGCGTCACGCTGCATCGCGTTGGCGCCGGCCTCCAGCGCGCCGAAGAGCAGCGCGGTACCGAGCACACCCAGCGGATGCAGCCGTGCCAGCAGCGCCACCGCAATGGCCGTGTAGCCGTACCCCGGTGAAAAATTCTCGTACAGGGCGTAGGTGACGCCGGTGTATTCCACCGCCCCTCCCAGACCAGCCAGCAGCCCGCTCACCACGAACGCCCCGGCAATCGTGCGCCCCACGGCCACTTCGCCGGCGCTGCGTGCGGCCGCTTCGTTGATCCCCACGGCGCGCACACGGAAACCGCTCGCCGTGTGGGTCAGCCACCACCACGTGGCGAACGCCACCACCACCAGCAGCAGCACGCCCACATGCAACCGTGTGCCCTCCAGCAGCACCGGCAGCTGCAGCGCGCTGGGCAGCGAGGCCGACTGCGGATTGACGCGCGTGGGCTCCTGCAACGGCCCGCGTACCAGCCACCCGGTCAGGTATTGCGCCACGAAGTTGA
>VYLE01000654.1_pt2 | contig 14865 bp, 14 predicted proteins | sample 5114391 | NCBI WGS metagenome assembly VYLE01 (sample SAMN12291771, study PRJNA351875) | freshwater metagenome | isolation source: freshwater lake | place: USA: Michigan, Kent Lake | collected 2013-08-15
CCGCCGGCGAGGTGGCGGCAACGTGGCGCGGGCCGTATCTGCGCCGCGCCGTGCCCGTGGACCCGTGGGGCGCGCCGTACGTGTATCTCGCGCCGGGAACCAGCAACCCCGACGGATTCGACCTAGAGTCGTACGGTGCCGACCGCCGCCCGGGTGGCGACGGTGAGAACGCCGACATCCTCGGCTGGCAGTAGTCGAGCGCCCGCGCATGCCCGAGTTCTCCTTCGAAGCGGTCGATGCGCGCGGGACCCGCACTCGCGGGACCGAAAGCGCCGTCGATGCCGACGCCCTCGCCCGGGCGCTCGAAGGGCGCGGGCTCTACCTGCTCGACATCACCGAGGACGCCGCCGCGCGCCCCGCGCTGCTCGCCACGCGGCAGCGACGCGACGTGCTGGAGTTCACGCGGGCCATGGCCGCGCTCTTGCCGGCCGGATTGCCGCTGGCGCGCGCGCTCGAAAGCGCGACGGACCTGACCGGCGGGCACACCCGCCGCGCGTTGGCCGAATGTCGCGCCACCGTCATCCGCGGGGAATCACTCGCCGAGGCGCTCGCCGCCTTTCCGTCGCTCTTCTCTCCGCTCTATGTCGGCGTTGTTCGCGCCGGTGAGCGACGCGGGGAAGTGGCCGAGGCGTTCGCGCAACTGGCCGCCCAATTGGAACGCCGCGAACAGCTGCGTGGGCGGCTCGTGTCTGCGCTGCTCTATCCGGCGCTGCTTGCCGTGGCGGGCGCCTTCGCGATCGGGGTGCTGCTCGTGGTGGTGCTCCCGCAGTTCACCACGCTGCTGGCCGATGCCGGCGCGGCCCTGCCGCGCAGCACGCAGCTGCTGGTGGCGGTTTCGGCGCTGGCCGTGCGCGGCTGGCCCGTGCTGATGACGCTCGGCGTGGGTGGAATCGTTACACTGCTGTGGCTGCAGCGCAGCGAGGCGGGGCGAGTCACATTGGCCCGTCTGCTCCTGCGCCTCCCCGCCCTGGGCACGTTGCGGCGTCAGGTGCTGGCCGCGCGATTTGCCAGATTGCTGAGCGGACTGCTTGGTGGCGGGGCGCCGCTTTATTCGGCGATGGGCGACGTGATCGACTCGCTCGACGATCCCGTGGCGCGCGAGGAGGCCACGGCCATTCGCGCGCGAGTCCGCGAAGGGCTCACGCTGCGCGCGGCCATCGAGGCCAGCCCGCTCTTCCCTCCGGTGCTGTCGCAACTCGTCGGCGTTGGCGAAGAATCCTCCCGCCTGCGGGAGTTTCTCCTCAAGGCCGCCGATCTGCTCGACGAACGTGCCGAACGGGCGGCGCAGCGCACGGCGGCACTCATCGAACCCGCGATGATCGTGCTCTTCGGCGGGCTCGTGGCGCTGATCGCCTTCTCGCTGCTGCAGGCCATCTACAGCATCAACGCCGGGACCTTCGCGCGATGATGGAGAGGCGCACCCGCCGCGGATTCACGCTGCTCGAGGTGGCCGTGGTGCTCGCCATCACGGTCATCGGCAGCCTCCTCGTACTGCCACGATGGAACCGTCCCGTGGCGGCGGATGTCGCGGGCGCCGACGCGCTCCTCGATGACGACACGCCGGGTACGCTCCTCGCGCGCGCCCTCCTGACCGCGCGCGGGCACGCCATCGCCTGGCGACAGGTGGTGACGGTGCGGCTCGACGTGCCCAATCGCACCATGCGGGCCGACACCAGCGGCGCCGCCGGCAGCGGCGTGTGGTATGAAGGACCGCTGCCGCTGGCCGCCGGCGAATCGCTCGAACCGGGGGATCTGCTCACGAGCGTCACCTTGCATCCCTCCGGCGCGGCGTTCGGTCCGTCGCTGCGCGTTCGGCATGGCGACGGGTGGGTAGCCGTGGACCTCGATGCCCTCAGCGGCGACGTGTCGCGCCATGCGCGCTGACCGGCAGCGCCCAGTGCCAGCTGCGGCACGCCGGCTGACCCGCCCACGGCACGGCCTGTCGCTGCTGGAGGCGGTGGCCGCCTTGGCCATTGTTGGCGCAACGAGTGCCGGGGTGCTGGCCGCAACGGGTGCGGGACTTCGTACCGCCACGCGCGCGCGCCACGTCGTCGAAGCCGACGCGCTGGCGACGGAGGTCTACGCCAGACTGTCACTCGCCAGCGACGCGGCGCTGCGTGCCCTTCCTGACTCACTGGCCGGCGGACAGTTTCCCTCGCCCTTCACCGACTATGCGTGGCGCGCCACGGTGCGTCCGCACGGGGAGTGGGCCGGCCTCATGACGGTGGACATCGAGGTGCAATGGCGCGACGGCGCCCATCGCCTATCCAGTGCGCTGTATCGCCGTGCGCCGGCTCCAGCTCCGGCGGAGGAAGGATCGTGACCGGTCGGCGCGGGACGACCGTCCTCGAGCTGGTGGTGGCACTGGTCATCACCGCCGCCGTAGCCGCCGCAGGCGCGTCGGCGTTTCGACAGGTCGTCGATCGCCGGGTGACCGTCGTGGCGGCCACGCGCAGCACAGAGCGCGCGGCGGCTCTTCGGGCCACGTTGCGCGAGTGGATCGGTACGGCGTCGCTCGACACCCTGCTTGCGCCAGCGGGCGAGTTGCACGTCGTCACCAACGCGCGCACGCCCGCCGGTACCCCCGGCGCGCGCGTGCGGCTGTACATCGATCACGATCCGGAGACGCCCGCGCGCGGACTGTGCGCCGCAGTCCGCTCGCCCGCGAGCGAAGCGGCGATCACGCAGGAACTCGACGGCACGATCACCGCGCTGCAGGTCGAGTATCTCGATCGCGCCACCGGACAATGGATGCGCGAACCGGCACTGCTCGCCGGCCGGCCACGGGCCGTGCGCCTCGCCCTGCCGGGCGACGATGCGCAGGCACCGCTCTGGCAGCTGCCGCTCACCCTGGTCGTGGACTCACTGCCGTTGTCGTGGGGGGCGTCGTGACCCGCTCCCAACCCGCGCGCCGCCCGGCGCACCCGGTGGGTCCGATGTGCCGGCAGTCGCGTCGCCCGCGGCGTGGCCTCGCGCTGCTGGCGGCGCTCTGGCTGGTGGTCATGATTACCACCGCCGGGTTGCAGTTCGCGGCCATGTCGCGCGAGCGGCGCCACCTGGCGCTGTCGGCGGTGGATCGCGGACGGGATCAGGCCGCGCTGGAGGGCGCGCTAGCCACCGTGCAGGCGCGTCTCGAGAGCGCCCTGCGAACACCGACCGGGCCAGCCAGCAGACGCAGCGCCGGGCGGCGAATCACCGCCGGCCCCTCACTCGTCGACCCGTGGCGCGCGCTCGACGCGCAGCTCGGCGACGGCGTACGCGTGGGCGACGTCCTCGTGGCCGTGCGCAGTACCGATCTGGGAACTGTCCTGAACGTGAATCTCGCCGGCGAGCGTGAGCTGGGGGTGCTGTTCGGCACGCTGCTGCGCGACGATCTGCTCGCCGACCGTCTCGCCCGGCGCATCGCCGACTGGCGCGACGCCGACACGCTGTCGCGGGCCAGCGGGGCCGAAGCCGCCGAGTATCGTCGGGCCCAGCGCAGTGTCGTGCCCACGAATGGTCCGTTCCGTGCCCTCGACGACCTCCGCGACGTCCTTGGCATGACGCCGGAGATTCTCGCCACCATCCGTCCGTTCCTGACCGTGGACGGGACCAACGTGCGCGTCAACCTGAACGCTGCACCGGAGCCGATCCTGCGTACATTGCCCGGTATGTCACCGCCGGTCCTCGCCACCATACTCGCGCTCCGCAGCGCCGGACGCCGGGTGGAATCCATTCCCGCGCTTGCCGGCGGGACGCGCGGGCCGCAACCTGGCAACGACGCGGCTGCGGGGGCGTATCGGGCACTGGTACGTGATCTCACCGAGCGCTCACTGCTCGACACCCGCGAGGTCGCGCTCGAATTCGCGGTGGTGGGAGAACCCGGACCGCCGACACCCGGCATGGTGGTAGTGCTGCGCCGCTTCGATGACGGCACAACCGACGTGCGGTGGAGGCGATGATGCGCCCGGGCACGCAGGCGACCGTTGGCGTCGCGCTGTCCGCCAGCGACGTCGTGATCGCCGACGCGCGAAGCACCGAGGTTGTCCGCGCTTCGCTGGAAGCACCGGTGGGTGATCGCTGGCCGGCGCTGCAGGAGGCGCTGCAGCAGTTCCGTGCGCGTCACGGCGGCGCGTCGCTCCTGCTGCGCGTGGCGCTGCTGCCGCCGCTCGCCGAGGTGCGCATGGTCCCCCTGCCTCCGCTCGATGAAGCGGACGCACGGCGATTGCTTGGGCGCGCCGCGGGCAGGCACTTTCTGGAGGCGCGCGAGGCGCCGGTGATTGGCGTGGCGCCGGCACCCAGCGGCGGGGCAGCCGCGCAGCCGGGCACGCTGGTCGATCGACTGGCCGCCGCCGTCGCCACCCCCGTGCTTGCTCGGGTACGACAGGCCGCACTTGCCGCCGGCTGCACGCTCGAGGTGGTCGTGCCCGCGGTCACCGCGTGGAGCCGCGGCGTGTCACCGACGCAGCGTGGACTGTTGGTGTCGTACGCCGGACAGCAGGAACTCATCGCAGTGCACGCCGGTGCGCCATGTGCACTGCGCCGCTTTCGCGAGGCGGGCGACGAGCCGGCACGCGCGGAGGCCGTGCGCGCCGTGGGTCCGGTGGCAACGGTGAGTGATCCGCTGTTGACCGCAGCAAAGGTGATGGCGGCGGCGACCACACGCGGCCCGTGGCCCCTGAGCTTCGACCTGGCGGATCGCGCCGCCAACGCTGCCACGCCGGATACGCCGCGGTGGGTGGCGCCGGTCGTCATCATGGCGGCGCTCGCCGCCGTGGCCGCACTCGGCCTCGAGTGGCGTGCGCGGGCAACGCTCGACCAGCTCCGCGCCGAGCGTGCGGCACTGGAGCCGCAGTTGGCGCGCACGGCGCCGCAGCGACTGCGTCGGGACCGCGTACGCGTGCTGCGCGCGGTCGCTGCCACCTCACCGCAGACCGTGTCCAGTCGGCTCGCGGCGGTGAGCACGGCGCTTCCGGATGCCGCGTACCTCACGCGCGTTCGCGTGCGCGGCGACAGCATGACGCTCGAAGGACGGGCGGTACGCGCCGGTGCCGTGTGGGCAGCGCTCTCCGGCGCGTCAGCCGCGGGCACGCTCACCGCCACGTCGCCGGTGCGTCGCGAAACCGCGGTGGATGGGGTGCCACTCGACCGTTTTGCCTTCACCCTCTCCGGCGCGGGGAAGCCATGAGCCGGTGGCTCGCCCTCGCGCCCCGTGACCGGCGTGCGCTGCAGCTGGGTGGCGCCGTGGCGCTTGTGGCGGTGGTCCTCTCACTCGTCGTGCGGCCATCGCTTGCGCGGCGTGCGCTGCTGGCCGACCAGAGGGACGCCGAGCAGTCGCTGCTGACGCGTGAACGGGCCGCACTGGCAACAGCCGACGATACCGGTACGATGCGCGCCGCCGGCGCCGCAGTCGCGGACAGCCCCATGGCGCGCCTCTTCGTGGGCAGCGACGACATTGCCGCGTCGGCGGCCTTTGCCGAGCATGTGGAGGCGCTGGCCACCACGCACGATGTGTGGCTGCAACTCGTTTCCAACCGCGCGGCGGCGCCGGCCGAGGCGCAGTTGCGCACGCTGCGAGTCGACATTCGCGCGGAGGGCGACGTGGCTGGCGTGCTTGGGTTTCTCGAGGCGCTCGAGCACGGGCCGCGCCTGGTGCGCGTGGAGCAGTTGGAACTCGCGCCCGGCAGCGGCGCCGACGACGACGGCACGGCCCCGCTGCTCCTCACGGCGACCCTCGCGGCATTCGCGGCAACGTCGGCGGTACCATTGGCCGCCTCGCTGGACGCCACACCCGCTTCGCCGTTCCGTACGCCGGTCGTGGATGCCCTGGCGGTGCTCGCGCGCGACCCGTTCTCCCCCGAACGCCGCGCCCCGGATGTCCGCTACCAGCCGCCACGCGCCGATGCCGAGTACGTCGAGCGGGGCGCCGACGCCGCCATGCCGATCGACGAGCCCGTGTCGATGACGATGCCGGTGGTGCACGGCACCGCTGCTGATGCCAGTGGCGCGGCGTTCGCCATGTGTGCACTCGGTGATGGACCGGTCGTGGTGCTGCGCACTGGTGATAGCCTGGGTCCGTTCATGGTGCTCTCCATCGAACGGGCGCGCGTGCAGTTTCGTGATGCGTCAGGACGACGACACTTGATCGAGGCCATAGCCTCCCCTGAGGGAACCGTACGATGACTGCTGCGCCTCTCCGTTCCCCTCTCCGACGGCGTGGAGCCGCGAGCCGTGCGCGCATGGGTGTGGCGGCGTGTGCCATCGCGTGGAGTCTCGCCCTGCCCGGGGTGGGGCAGGCACAGCGCGGCAGCGGGCGCGATACCGCCATCGTGCGCAAGGCGCCCGACGGCGTGGTGCTCGACTTCGTGGAGCAGGAGGTGTCGGTGGTGCTGCGCGCGATTGCCGAAGCGGCCGGGCTGAGCGTGACGCTCAGCAACATGCCCGACGAGCGCGTCACCCTCCGCCTGCAAACACCGCTCACGCGCGAGGCCGCCCTCGACGCCATGCGTGCGGTGGCGGCCGGCCACGACATCACCATGCAGGAGGGCAGTGCGGTCGTGCGTTTCGTTGGGGCGCCGCGGGTGATCCCCGGTGCACGCGCTGCCGAGCGCACCCTCAACCTTTATACACTGCGGTTGCGCCACACCACCGCGGCCGCCATTGCGCCGCTGCTCATGAACGTGCTGACCGGCAGCGGCAGCACCGGCGGGGGCGGTCGCAGCTCCTCGTCGGCCATCGGGCGCATTCAAGGGATACAGCGTGGCGCCGGCGGCGTGCCCCCCGCGGCTCCGGCCGACAACACCGGCAGCATGGGCCGAACGGGAGGCGTCGACACGGGCGTACCCGTGGCACTGCGCGATGCAGGCGGCGCGGTATTCGGTCAGCAGGTCGCCGTCGGTTCGGGAAGCGCATCCTTCTCCGATATCCGCATTGTCGCCGATGATGCCACCAACTCGCTGGTGGTGCGCGCCACCCCCGAGGATTTCCAGGCGGTGCAGCAGCTCGTGCAGACGCTGGACCTGCGGCCGTTGCAGGTGCTCATCGAGGTCACCATTGCGCAGGTCGAGCGCAGCGGTGACCTGTCGCTGGGCGTCTCCGGTGTGGCTTCGAATACGCGCGGGCGCGCCACCGGTGACACGCTGGGACGCCTCCCCCTCGCGGGCACGCCGCGCGACTTCGTGGCGATGATTACCGGTGGGCGTGGCACGGTAAACTTCGATCTCGCAATCAATGCGCTGCAGACGCGCGGCAACGTCCGCCTGCTCGCCCTGCCGGTGCTCATTGCGCAGAACAATCGCGAGGCGGTGCTCAACGTGGGCTCGAGCGTGCCCTTCGTGCAGGTCTCCCAGCAGGGAGGCTTCGATCCGCGCGCACTCGTCCAGACGGTGCAGTACCTGCCGGTGGGCAAGCAGCTCACCATCACCCCCACCATCAACGCCGATGGGTACGTGAACATGGAGGTGGTGCAGACCAATGACGACGTCTCCAGCAACCTGCTCTTCAACGCCCCCATCATCAATCAACGCCAGGCCCAGACGGCCGTGTTCGTACGCAGCGGTCAGACGACCGTCATTGGCGGACTCTCCGACAATACGGAGGACGTGTCCAGTTCGGGCATTCCGTTCCTGAGTCGCATCCCCTTCCTGGGGTCGCTCTTCGGCAATACGAAGCGCAGCACCCGCACCACCGAGCTGTTCCTCTTCCTCACGCCGCACATCGTGTCGAGCGACGAGGACGTGGACCGGTTGCGTGAGCAGGTGCGCAACGGGACGCCGCTGCTCAAGGATGTGCCCGTGGAGGGACGCCTCAAGCCGCGTCCCGATTCCTCGGTAGTGCGCCCCCCCGGAAAGCCGGAGTCGCCGCGGTGACGTTGCCGGGCGCCGGACCCGTGGTGGCCGCACGCGAGCTGCGGCCGGCGGCGGAACTCGACGCCATGCGTCGCGTGGGGGCGCCGTTGCCCGCCGAGTGGCTGGAGCAGCACGGCGTGCTCCCGCTGCGCCTCGACGATGAGGCGCTGCAGGTGGGGACGTGGCTCGAAACGCCCGCCCCCCTGGTGCTCGACGAGCTGCGCCTGCGCTTCGGTGCGTCGATCACCCTGCTCCGGTACGAGGAGGCGCCGCTGCGCAGCGCCATCCGCCGGGTGTACGCGCAGGAATCGAGCACCGCCGAGGGGGTCATTGCGGGGCTCGGCGGTCCGGCGGCCATCGGCCGCGGTGCGGAACTGGCCCTCGACGATCTCGTGCACCTGGCCAACGAAGCCCCCGTGGTGCGCCTCGTGAACCTGCTCATCCTGGAAGCGCTCGACGCGCGCGCCTCCGACGTGCACCTGGAGGCGTTCGCCGACGGGCTGCGCGTGCGCTATCGCGTGGACGGCGTGCTGCAGCCCGCGCCGTCGCCGCCGGCCCAGCTCACAGCCGCGGTGATCAGCCGTCTCAAGATCATGGCGGAGCTGGACATCGCCGAGCGTCGGCTGCCGCAGGACGGGCGCATCCGGCTGCGACTGCAGGATCGCACGGTCGATGTGCGCGTGGCCACGGCCCCCACCCTGCACGGGGAGAGTGTCGTGCTGCGTCTGCTCGATCGCGAGCGCGGCCGGCGTTCGCTCGCCGACATGGGCATGGGCGGTGACACGCTGGCCCGTTTCTCCAGCATCATTGGGCGCACCCACGGCATCGTGCTCGTCACCGGCCCCACCGGCTCGGGCAAGACCACGACGCTGTACGGCGCCATCGATGTGTTGCGCACGGGCCGCGAGAAGATCGTCACGGTGGAAGATCCCATCGAGTACGAGTTGCCCGGTGTGCCGCAGGTGCCGGTGAACGACAAGGTGGGGGTGACCTTTGCGTCCACGTTGCGCGCGCTGCTGCGGCAGGATCCGGACATCTTGCTCGTGGGAGAAATCCGGGACGCGGAGACGGCGCAGGTGGCCACGCAGGCGGCCCTCACCGGCCACCTCGTGCTCAGCACGCTGCACACCAACGACGCGCCCAGTGCCATTACGCGCCTGCTCGACCTGGGCGTGGCGCCTTATCTGGTGGCCAGCACCGTGGAGGCCGTGCTCGCACAGCGATTGGTGCGGGTACTCTGTCCTCACTGTCGTCGCGAGACTGACCCCGATCCGGCCCAGGTGCAGCGGCTGGGGCCGCTCGCGTCGCCGCTCACGCGGGTCTGGCGTGCGGTCGGGTGTACCCAGTGCCGTGATACCGGATATCGAGGCCGTCAGGGCGTCTTCGAGCTGCTGGTGATGAGCGAGCCGCTGCGGGAACTCACGCAGGCGCGTGCGAGTGGTGAGCAGGTGCGCGCGGTGGCGCTGCAGGAAGGCATGCACACGCTGCGCGACGATGGCATACGCCTCGTGCGTGCCGGCGTCACCTCGCTCGAGGAAGTGCTGCGCGTCACGTCGGGCTGAGCGAACGGAGAGACGTTGCGCGCGTGCGCTGGCGTGACGCCGCGCGCACCAACCGTCACGAAGTCGGCGCAGCACGACACGCTGTGTGACCTGTCGCACAGTGCGACGTTGCGAGCGGCACACGGAATCGTGAGCATGACGCGAGTGGTATGCCCGTGTCTGCTTCCTTCACAATTTCCATGTCCTCACCATTGCGCGCTGCGTGGCGAGCGAGCCGGTGGCTGCTGCTCATCAGCGTGGCGGCGCCTGCGCTTCCGTCGCAGTCATCGCCCCGCCCTGCAGTCGTCCCGGCGGCAGCTCCTGCGAAGGCCCCCGCGAACACTGCGACAAGCGCTCCTGCGAAAGCACCTGCCGCAGCGCCAGCGGTCACTCCGTCCTCTCCGACCTCGGCACCCGCATCAGCACCCGCATCGGCGCCCACCGAGCCGACGATGCGCGGCGCGATCGCGCACCTCGCCACCAAGCACGGGGCGTGGATGTCGATTGGAGCCAGTCGCGGTGGCGCCGATCTCTTTTGCGAAGTGTGCACACAGGATCCCACGTATGGATGGGGGCTGCACGCCAGTGCTGGACTCCGGCTCGCACCATCCTTGCTGCTGGGGGTGGAAACCGTCGGATGGTTCGACGTGTTCGGCGAGGCGGATCGCACCGTGCGCAGCACCACCGTGCTGCTGCGCAGCTATGCGTTCGGCCGCACGCGTCCGTTTCTGCAGGGCGGCGCCGGCGTGGCGCGCTATCGCGTGAGCGAAGGCAACGCGGGGTTCCGCACCCAGTCGCCGGCACTCACGGTTGGCATTGGTCACGATTGGCGCATCGGCTCGGCAACGGTCACGCCCCACCTCGACGCGATCGTGTCGGTGGGCGGCGAGTTGCAGAGCGCGCGCACCGACAATGCCATCGACCCCAACGCGCGCCTGGCGCTCGTTCGCACGGGGTTCGCGCTGTCGTGGTTTCGCTGATCACTTCCGGAGAACATCTCATGCGCACAGCCTATGCGTATCGCCCCGCGCCTGCGGGGCTGCTGATCGTGGCCACTCTGACGGCGTGCAGCGGCGCCGCCGACGCCCCCACGCAACCGTCAGCCGACGCGATTGCCGCGGCTGCCCCGAGCCGGGCCTTCGGCATCTGGACACCGGGGCGCGGCGATACCTGTTCCGCCGACGTGCACAATCGCTACGCGACGCTGGGGCCCGACGGCAAGAAGTACCCCACGTGGCATCCGCCGACGGATCCCGTCACCGGTTGTTCGTTCGGTCATGAGCACGGCCGGGATCCCCGCGGCTCCGCCCTGTATCGTGAAGTGGGTGATCTCCCCTTCGGCTATGCCAACGAGCAGCTCGACCGTGCGGGTCTCGGGATGCAGCGACACGAGGATCATGTGGGGCACAAGATTGAATGGGAGAACGACCTCCGCATTCGCCCCGGCGGCAGTGGTGGCGTGCTGGAAGTGACTTGTGACGTGATGGCGAAGCTCCACCAGGGCACGCACTCGCGCGATGCGTTTACCAACAACCTGCACGAACTCAACTATCACATCCGGTGCAACGATCGCACCGAGATGCACATCACCATGCTCAGCGCCATCGGGCGCGCCGGGGAGTTCCAAAGCACCTGCGGCGGCACCATCGCCGCCGGCGTCGGCAGTCCGGCCAACGCGCCGGCGGGGGGCGGACACCGCCGCATTCCGGACGCCGCGTGCATCCTGAATCGCATCCTCGTCGATCCGTCGCGCAGCTCCGACTTCGGCAGCCTGCACGAGAGCTGGGAGACGTCCAACGAGATCAAGGCGGCCAACGGCAAACGGCTGGCGTCCTTCAATCCGTACTTTCAGGTGTTCCGGCCAAGTCGTTTCTTCGATCCGCTCAATCCCACCGAGGTGGGACGTCCGGTCGCGCTGTGCGCGACCGTCATGGGCGATCGCCGGGCGCGCAGTCGCGAGTGCGATGGGCTCACGAGCACCGTCAACGGCACCCTGCTGAGCGTGGACTTCGACGACAGCCGGTCGCCGTTCAATGGCGCCCGCCGCCAGGTGGACATCAACGACAACGTGATCAGCAACGGCGGCGGGGCCACGGAGTGGTACACCGACCCCTTCGGCCGCAACGGCCGCACCACTCCGTTTCCCGGTAGCATCAAGCAGTTCATCGCCTCGATCGACAACAACTACGGCGTGGGCGTGAACGGGCCGGTGATCGGTGGGAACCGGGTGTACAGCGGCGCGGGGACACGGGCGCCGAACTGAGCGGAGATGCCGCACCGGTGGCCGAAACGCGCAACAATCCGAACTTCCCCCCAGGCTAGGCTGCTGGCGCCGCGCCCCAACGAACGCGCGTCGCCGGCTCCACGCCCCCAGTTGCCCCGGCAGTTGGGGGCGTGCTGTTCGTACGGAGCGCCGGCCCCGGAACCGGCTGCCGGGACCATTCACCGACCCGTGCTGTAGATCCACCGACTTGACCGAATCACGGGGGGCGCTGTGGCGTAGGCTGCGGCATGCGACACACTGCCATCCTCTTTCTGCTGCTCACGGCAGCAACCACGCCCTCGTTCGTTCGCGCCCAGGACGCGTTGGAAACGCGATCGGTCGTGCAGGGCACCGTGGTGCGCCCCTCGGGGCTTCCGGTCGTGGGCGCACGCGTCGAACTGTTCGAAACCGAGGAACGCGCCGTCACCGATAGCACCGGTCGGTTTGTGCTGCGGACCACCTGGACCGGCCCCGCCCTGCTGGTGGCACGCGCCCTGGGCGACCCGCCGGTGTCACTGAACGTGCAGCTGCCATCGGACAGCACGTTCGTGTATGTGGCGCGCGTCGCAGAGGGGCGTCGCCATCTCCTTGGTATGACGCTCAGCGCCCTGCTGCCGCGGCTCGATGCCGCGCGGTTCGTGCGTATTCATCGATCGCACGTGGTCAATCTCGACTTCGTAAGCGCCATTCGACCGCACGATGCCGGACGCTATCTGGAGGAGCTGCGTGACGAGGCCAAGATCGCGGCCAGCCGCTCGGGGACTCAGCGGCTTCGGCAACTCACCGCGTAATCACCACGCGCGGCAACTCGCCATTTGGATTGGCTGCGCGTAAGCTTCGAGGAACGCGGTCGATGTGTCATCTGCACGCGGCCGCGCTGTGCGTCATCCTCTCGCTGGAGACGGCCATGCTCGCCCACTATCGGGTCCTTTTGCCGCTGCTCTCGCTGATGCTCGCCTTTTCCACGCGTGGCACGCGAGCCGAGGCGCAGTATCCCGAGTTGCAGCCGGGCACAACCATTCGCATGCGCGGGCCGCAGCTGGCGGGTTCCGTGCGCGGCATCATCATTGCCCGCAGCGGTGATTCGCTCACGGTGGCTCGGGCGAATGCGAGTCCCGTGACGGTGGCGATTCCAGTGTTGAACGCAGTCGACATCTTTCGCGGGAAGAGTCGCGGGCGCGGTGCGTTGCGCGGAGCGCTGTGGGGTGCCGGCGTTGGCGCGCTGCTGGGGCTGATCCCCGCCGACGAGACCGAATGCGAGTTGGACCCGGCGGTGCCGGGCTGTGGCTCCGTAGCGGAATCGGTGGCGTTGACCGCGTTCGGCGGGGCGGCCATGGGGTCCGTGATCGGTGTGGCGATCGGTGTCGAGCACTGGGATACCATGCCCATCAGGGTGAGCACCGGCTTCGGGCGCGGCACCGGAGCCATGGTGCGCGTCAGTCTTCACCGGTAAAGGCGCCATGTCGCTGCTCACCTTTCGTCATTTCATTGGCAGCTTCGTCGTGCTCGGCGTCGTTGGGTCGAGTCAACCGGCGGTCCATCTGGAAGCGATTCAACCCCAGACGTTCGCCGCGCCCAATTCGTTCGTGAACGCGCTGGCCGATGTGGACGGCGACGGCGACGCGGAGCTCTTCGTGGGATTCAACGGTACGCCCAACCGCCTTTATCGGAACGACGAAGGCACGTTCGTGGACATGGCCGTCATCAGTGGTGTGGCACGCGCGCGCCCCACCCGAGCGGCGGCCTTTGGTGACTGGGACGCTGATGGCGACGCCGACCTGCTTGTGGGGTTTGCGCCGGGGGGCGGGCCGGTGCTGCAGCTGTATAGAAACGACGGTGGGCGCTTTACCGATGTCAACGCCCTGGCCGGCCTGGTGGTGGACAGCGGCGCGGTGCGACAGCCGGTGTGGGTGGACATGGACAGCGACGGTGACCTCGACCTGTTCGTCACCTTTCGTGACCGCGCCAACGCGCTGTTCCGCAATGACGGCGGACGACTGCGCGACGTGGCGGCAGAGGTGGGGTTGGCCGACACGCGCCGCAGCGTGGGCGCCGTGTGGGCCGATCTCGATGCCGACGGGGACCTGGATGTGATCGTCGGCAACATGGACGGTGACGCGAATGCGGTGTTTCGCAATGATGAAGGACGGTTCACCGATGTCGCGGAAGCCTGGGGGCTGGCGTGGGGAGGTCGTACGCCGCGCGATCCGGCCAACGGCACGGTGCGCCCCTGCGTGGCCGATGTGAACGGCGACGGCCGTCTGGATGTGGTGACCGCCAACTACGGCACCCCGGGACTCTTTCTCGCCGACGGCAACGGGTGGCGCAACGCGGCTGCCGAATGGGGGGTGGCGGCGGATGGCCGCTACGACAGCTGCGCCTTGGCCGATCTCGATCACGACGGCGCGCTCGACCTCTTTGTGAACGGTACCGTGACCCAGGGGCGCAACTGGCCCGACTATCTGTATCGGCAGGCGGGTGGGCGCTTTGCCAACATCACGCCGGCCGGCGTCGCGGCCGTGGCCGCCGACCATGGGGTGCAATGGCAGGATCTCGACGGCGACGGCACCGCCGACCTGGCACTCACCGGGCAAGGGCCGCACGCCGTCTTTGCCAATCGGCTCCCCGACAGCGTGGCCTCGCGGTCGCTGCGCGTGCGGGTGGTGGACGGACGCGGCCGCGCCACACGGCCGGGGGCCGAAGTGCGGGTGTTTGCCGCCGGCGGGTCGCGGCTGCTGGCCACCGCGCTCGTGGATGCCGGCTCCGGCTACGATGCCCAGAGCGACACGCCGGTACACATAGGGCTCGCCCGCCGCGGCCGGGTGGACGTGGAAGTCACCTGGCCGGCCAACGGCACCCGCCGCGTGACCCGCGTGCGCAACGTGGCGGTGAACGGGCGCAAGGTGCTCACAGTACGGGTGCCGTAGGACACGAAGAGCGTCGCACCCCGGTACGGGCTGCACCGGGCAGGAGCCGCGTGAGTCGACCGTTGGGTTGACGTGCCGCGTGCCGCCGCGAGACGAGATGGTGGCTTGCCCGGTCGAGACCATGGCCAACGCCGTGCGCGACGGGTCAGCTCCAGGGCATGGCGGCGGGGCTGGGCCCGGTGACATACCGCTGTGACGAAACCGGCCCGCCGCCGGTCTTGGGCACAACGAGGGCCCGGGCTTCCGGGAAACGAGTGCCCCCCTCCCCGTGGCGGTACGGCCATTAGCTTAACCGCCATGCTCCCCAG
>VYLE01001035.1_pt1 | contig 14839 bp, 11 predicted proteins | sample 5114391 | NCBI WGS metagenome assembly VYLE01 (sample SAMN12291771, study PRJNA351875) | freshwater metagenome | isolation source: freshwater lake | place: USA: Michigan, Kent Lake | collected 2013-08-15
CGCCCGTCGACGCCGACAGTACGGTCGCGTGGGCCGTGTGCGCGTACCGCTCGCGCTGCCGCGCCCGGGCGCGCAGCACGCGCTCGCGGACCGAGCCACTGCGCTCCACCTCCACATCGGCGCCATGCTGTGCCAGCGCCCGCGGCGGCACCCGCTGCACATGCACGTGCAGGTCGATGCGATCGGCCAGCGGCCCCGACAGGCGCTGCCGGTGCCGCTCGAGATCGGCCACCGAACAGCGACAGGGACGGTCGTCGCAGCCGGCGTAGCCGCAGGGACACGGATTGCTGGCCGCCACGAAGGTGAAACGCGAGGGGAAGCGCAGCGACCGCGCCGCGCGCGCGACGATCACACTGCCATCCTCCAACGGCTGCCGCAGCGCCTCGAGCGTGTGGCGCGGGAAGAGCGACAGCTCGTCGAGAAAGAGCACGCCGTGATGCGCAAGACTCACCTCGCCGGGGCGCGGCCAGCCGCCGCCACCAATGAGCCCCGCCGTGGAGATGGAGTGATGCGGGGCGCGAAATGGCCGCGCGCGACTGAGCAGCTGCTGATCGGCCGCCCCCAGCAACCCCGCCACCGAGTGAATGGCCAGCACCTCCAGCGCTTCCTGCTCATCGAGTGGTGGCAGAATGCCGGGCAGTCGCCGCGCCAGCATGGTCTTCCCTGCACCCGGAGGACCAACCAGCAACAGGTTGTGCGCCCCCGCCGCCGCAATCTCCAGCGCCCGCACGGCAAACTCCTGCCCCACCACATCGGCCAGATCGGGGACGTCGTCCGCGCTCCCACCACCACACGCGGGACGCCGACTGGCCGCCGCCGAGCCACTACGCAATGCCGCCACCAGCTCCGCCAAGGTGCGCGGCGCCATGGCACGCGCGTTGGGCACGCGCAGCGCTTCAGCCAGATTATCCGGCGGCACGATGAGCAGGGCGTTGCCGGTCGCCGCCACATGCCGCGCCACGGCAAGCACCCCACGCACCGCCCGCAGCTGCCCGCCGAGCCCCAACTCCCCCACAGCGCATGTCTGGAGCAAGCACTCCGCAGGGAGCTGACCACTCGCCGCCAGCAGCGCCAGCGCAATGGGCAGGTCGAACGCGGTGCCTGTTTTGGGCAGGTCACCGGGCTGCAGATTCACCGTGACCCGACGCGGCGGCACGGTGAACCCGCTGTTGGCCAGCGCCGCATGCACGCGGTCGCGGCTCTCCTTCACTGCCGTCGCCGCCAACCCGACGAGCGTCCACTGCGGCAGCCCGTTGGCTACATGCACCTCGACAAGCACATCGAGGGCGTCGATTCCCAGTACGGCGGCGGAAGGCGCGGCGGCAAGCATGGGGCAACAGTAGGCGCGCCATGCGGTTCGTGTGTCACCGGAAAATTGGGCGTTGGGTCATTCGGACGCGGGCGGCAGAAACAAAGCAGTTCCGGGTTCTGAGTTCGAGTGACGAGTGGCGAGTTACACTCACGACTCAGAACTCTTACTCAGAACCCGGAACTTGATCGGTCAGCCGACGATACCGCTCCCGCCCCCTACATCGCCGTGCGCGCCGCCGCGCCCAGCGTGTGCTTGGCCATCCACTCGTACTCGCGCTTCATGCGGTCCAGCTGGTGATAGTACTCGCCCAGCCCGTGCCCCTCACGCGGGTAGAACACCAGCTCCACCGTCTTGCCCCTGTCCTTGAGCGACCGGTAGAACTCCATGGGCTGCCCAATGGGCACCCGCTCGTCGTTGCTGCCGTGCAGAATGAGCAGCGGCGTGGTGACCTTGTCGCTGTACGAAATGCCCGAGCGCTCCAGGTACTTGCGCACGTTCGCGTTCACAATGGACCCGTCGTACTGCGGCTGCCCGAAGAAGGTATTGATGTACCCCGGAATGTCGGTGGTGCCCGCCATGCTCAGCAGCGACGGCAGCCCGGCGCCCATCATGGCCGCCTTGAAGCGCCCCGTCTGGCTCACCACCCAGCTCGTCATGTAGCCGCCATAGCTCCACCCCTCGAACGCCATCTTCGACGAGTCCGCCACGCCGCGCTTGATGAGCGCATCCACCCCGGTCATGATGTCCTTGTAGTCGCCGCCCCCCCAGTCGCCGGTGTTGGCGTGCATCCACCACTCGCCATAGCCGGTGGAGCCGCGCGGATTGGGGTAGAACACCGCCCACCCGCGCGCCGCCCAGGTCTGCCCCGGGTCGGTGCCCGCCTTGAAGCCCGCCGTGTGCGCACCCGTGGGGCCGCCGTGCGCCGACACCACCAGCGGCACCTTGGTGCCCTCCCGATAGCCCACGGGCAGCAGCAGCACCCCTTCGGCGGTCTTCCCGTCGAAGCTCTTCCAGGTGATCACCTGCGACGCACCCAGCGTACGCTCCGACAGCCACGGGTTGGTGGTGGTGATGCGCCGCGGCGACGCCAGCGACGCATCGGTCACGTACACCTCCGTGGGCCACTCGGCGCTGTTGAGCGCCAGCGCCAGCACCGACCCGTTGGCACTGGGCGACACGCCCCCCACCAGCAGCTTCTGCGTGCGCTGGCTGTACGTCTTGCTGGCCACGTCGTAGGCGTAGAGCGATTGGTACACCCGATCGCTCGCGGTGAACCACAGCTCCTTGCCGTTGGGCGACCAGCGCACGGCCCCCGGGCTCACGTCGAACGACGGCTGCGCATGGTTGGTGAGCGTGCGCGTGGCCACGTCCATGGTGATGAGGCGCGCGTTGCGCAGCGTGCGCGGCATGATGCCGTCCTTGTGCGGCGCGAACTCGTGCGGCACGCTCGTCCACGCCAGCGTCTTGCCGTCGGGCGAGAAGGCGGGCGCGCTCTCCACCTGATGATCGGTGGTGAGCGGCGTGAGCTGCTTGCTGGCAATGTCCACCAGATACGCATCGTGCCGCTCGTCGCGGATCATGGTGGTGGGGCTCGCGTAGAACGCCAGCGTGCGGCCATCGGGCGACCAGCTGGGGAGCGCGCTCACCGTGTAGTTGCCGCTCGTCACCTTCGTGGCGGCCCCGCTCGTGGCGTCCACCACCCAAATGTGCACGAAGCGGAAGTCGCCCTCGAACACCTTGGGGTCGTCACGACGACGCAGCCGCGCCTCCTGTTCGCGCGTGAGCGTGTCGGTGGTGAGCAGCGCGATCTTGCTGCCATCGGGGCTCCACACGTAGCCGTTCACCCCGTCCTTGATGGTGGTGAGCTGCCGCGCTTCCCCGCCGTCGGCAGGCAGCAGCCAGAGCTGCGGGCGTGGGGCGTTCTCGTCGGTCCCCGTGCCACGCGCGGCCACGAAGGCGATGGTCTTGCCGTCGGGGCTCCAGGTGGGCTGGCTTTCGCCGCGCTCGCCAAAGGTGAGCTGACGCGAGGCGCCGCCGGCCGTCGGCACGATGAACACGTGCGAGCGGCGCTCGTGCACCTCGCCGAGTGCCGTGTCACCCTTGGCCTGCGGATGTTCCCACGCACTCACGGTGTAAAGCACGCGACTGCCGTCGGGGGACATGGCCACGCCCCCCACGGCCTTGAGACGCATCACATCGGCCTCGTCGAGGCCGCGGGGTTGGGCCGACAGGGTGAACGGCAGCAGAAGCACGCCGAGCAGGAACCGGGTTCGCATAATGGGGAGGGTTGGGGTTCGGGTCGAAGTTACCGGCGGGTGATCACACGTCCAGCACGCACGCCGGTGGCCTTGCCGCCGTCCACCGCCACGGTGCCGTTCACCACCACGGTTTCGATGCCCAGCGGGTACTGATGGGGCTCGGTGAAGGTGGCCTGGTCCTTCACCGCGGTGGCGTCGAAGATCACCACATCGGCCACGGCGCCTTCACGCAGGACGCCGCGGTCGGCAAGCCCCAGCCGGCGGGCAGGCATCTGCGTCATCTTGTGAATGGCGGTTTCGAGCGGCAGCAGCCGCTGCTGGCGCACGTACTCGCCCAGCACCCGTGGAAAAGTGCCGTACGCGCGAGGGTGCGGATGCCCGTCACCCGGGCGCGACAGCCGCCCGTCGCTGGCGATCATGGTGAAGGGCGCCGTCATGATGCGGCGCACGTCGCCTTCATCGAGCACGTGGTAGATGGCGTTGGCGCCGCCATTCAGCATGGCCTCGAGCACCAGCGCCGCGCCGTTCTCCGGTGTGGGGGCCAGGTTGCGGCGCGCCGCCCAGTCCTTGAGCGTCTTCCCCTCGAGGGATTTGTCCCAGTTCACGCGGGAGAACTGCACGCGCGCGAGATCGCCGCCGCCGCGATCGTTGAGGATGTTGAAGACGATGCCGCGCACGATGCTGTCCTTGAGCGCGGCGTTCGCGAGACGTCGCCGGAACTCGGCGTCGCCTCCGGCCATGGCCCAGCTGGGTACCAGCACCCCAATGCCCGTGTGGGTGGCGGTGTAGGGGTACTGGTCCACCATCACATCGGTGCCCGCCCGGCGCGCGCTGTCCACCATGGCCAGGGTGAGCGTGCTCTTGCCCCACATCTGCTGCCCCACCGCCTTGTGGTGCGTGAGCACCACGGGAATCTTCGCGCGACGGCCAATCTCCAGCGCTTCCGCCACGCCGTCCAGCAGACCAATCCCCTCCTTGCGCAGGTGGCTGGTGTAGATGCCCCCGCTGTCGGCGGCCGTCCGTGACAGCGCGATGACCTCTTCCACATTGCTGTAGGTGCCCGGCAGGTACAGCAGCCCCGTGCTGAGCCCGAACGCCCCCTGCCCCATGGCCACGGCCACCAGCTGCTGCATGCGCGCCAGCTCGGCCGCGTTCGGGGCGCGCGCCGCCATGCCCAGGACCGCACGGCGCACATCGTTGTGCCCCACGAGGTAGCCCACATTGATGCCGGGCTTCGCGGTGCGCACGCTGTCGAGATAGGCGCCCAGCGGCAGCGGGGAGCCGCCATCGGGGCCGCCCAGCGCGAAGGTGACGCCCTGCCGCAGTGCGCTCTCCATGAGCGGCAGCTCGAGCAGGGGTTCGAGATGCGCGTGCAGGTCGATGAACCCGGGCGACACCATGCGCCCCGTGGCATCGATGACGCGGGCGGCGCCGGCGCGCGAGAGGGTGGTGCCCACCGCCACGATGCGATCACCGCGAATGGCCACATCGGCCCGGCGCGGCGCGCTGTTGGTGCCGTCCACCACCAGGCCGTTCACGATGAGCAGGTCCACGCCCTGCGAGCGGGCGGCCGCGCTGTTCCGGGCAAAGAAAAACCCGCCGGCCAGAAGGCCGACGGGAATGAGGACGCGCCACCGGGTGATCACTTGCCGACGATGCGGTCGAGCGTCACGTCGAAGACGAGCGTGGAGTTGGGCGGAATCGATCCCGCTCGCTCGTTGCGGTAGGCGAGCAGCGAGCCAATCACGAGCTTGCGCTGCCCCCCCACCCGCATGCCGGGGAGCCCCTGCTCCCACCCGGGAATGACGCCGTTGCGCCCCAGCCGGTAGGAGAAGGCGCCCTGATCGAACACCTGCCCGTTGGTGAGCATGCCGCGGTAGGTCACGAAGATGGAGTCGCCAGTGACCGCCGTGGCCCCGGTGCCGACCGGGTTGTCGCGAACGAACAGGTTGTCGTTGAGTCGGGTCATCTGGGCAATGACGACGCCGGTGGAGGTGGCGTACGTCTCGACGGCCGGATTGGACGGGATATCGGGCGACGTGCTCTCCGTGACGCCGCAGGCAGCGAAAAGACCGGCGGCGCCGGCGGCCAGCGTGAGTCGGGCAAACGAGCGGAGCGACGAGGAAAGCGACATGAGCGGATGCATCCTGCGGCTGGAGAAGCGGGCGGGGCGCGACACGCGCCACGAACCCCGTAAAGATATGGAGACACGCGGTTGCGCGGGACATCCGGGCCCCCTTACGCTCACACCACGATGTGTGCGCTGCGCCGGACGCCCGCGGCGGGAGGTGACGACCTTGTCTCCCTCGATACGCCTCCCGCTCCCGGAGGGGCCCTCGACGTGTCCGCAGCGGCCGCCGCGTCGGCCGACGCCCCGGAGTTTGCCGCAGCCCGGCGCTTCATCCTGCAGCTTGCGCGGCAGCTGCACCAGCATGGCACCCCCGCGCATCGGCTCGAGGCGACGCTGTCGGTGCTGGCGCGCCGACTGGGGGTGCAGGCGGAGTTCTTCTCCACCCCCACCAGCATCATGGTGGGCATCGGCACCCTCGAACAGCAGCGCGTGCATCTGCTGCGCGTGAATCCCGGGGAGCCCAACCTGGGGCATCTGTCGCGGCTGGGCGAGATCGTGCGTCAGGTCATGGACGGCGACATCACTCCCGCCGAGGGGCTGCGGCGCATCGAGGTCATGGATGCCGAGCCGCCGGCGTATCCCACGTGGCTGGTGATGGTGGCGTTCGTGCTGGCGTCCACGGCCATCGCCTGTTTCCTCAAGCTGCGGGTGGGCGATGTGGCGGTGGCGGCGGCCCTGGGGCTCGTCACGGCGGTCACGGTGACCACCGCCAGCCGGTGGGAGAGCACGCGTCACGTGACCGAACCGCTCACGGCGTTCATCGTGACCACGCTGGCATTCACCGTAGATGGCCTGCTGGGCACGCGCACGGGGTACGCCACCAGTCTGGCCGGCCTCGCGATCCTGCTGCCCGGCCTCACCTTCACCGTGGCCCTCACCGAGCTGTCCACCCGGCACCTGGCATCGGGTACGGCACGCCTGAGCGGCGCCATCGTCACCTTTTTGGGGCTCGGGTTCGGGCTGGCGCTGGGGGCCAAGGCAGGGGGGGCGGCCGGGGCGCTGCTGCGCGACCTGCTCCCGGTCATGGGGGGGGCGCTGCCGCGGGCGCCGCTTCCCTGGTGGACGGAGTGGGCCGGGCTGCTGGTGGCCCCACTTGCATTTACCGTGCTCCTGAGCGCGCGACGGCAGGATGCGCCGCTCATCGTGGTGGCCTGCGCCGCCGCCTATGTGACGAGCAAGCTGGCTGGCGCGGCGGTGGGTGAAGAGCTGGGCGCGTTTCTGGGGGCCTTCGTGGTAAGTGCCGGCAGCAACATTCTGGCGCGCGTGCGGCGTCGCGTGGCCATGGTCACGCAGGTGCCGGGGCTGCTCATCCTCGTGCCGGGCAGCATCGGCTTTCGCAGCATGACCTCGCTGCTGGGCCAGGAGGTGGAGACGGGCATCCAGACCGCTTTCCGCGTGGCCATCGTGGGCATTTCGCTGGCGGCCGGCATTCTGGCCGGCAATGTGGTGACGCGGGCGGCGAATCGGATTCGGCCGTAGGGTTCGGACTGAGAACCGAGAACTGTCACCAGGAACCAGCAACTCCCTGCCTGAACGAGATCTCGTTGTGGCGGGGAGTCTGAAGTTCGTAGTTGTGGTCGACAGTGCTTAGTCGGTGACCGTGGCCCGCAGCGCGCCAACCGTAGTCACGAACGCCGGCCGCGCCCACGCCAGCAGCGCCAGGGCGATGCTCATGCCGGCGACGGTGGTAATGGCGAGGCTCCAGCGCAGGGCTTGCGGGTCGCCGAAGACCCGATCGGTGAGCAGCGCGACCGCGGTGGGGCCGAGCGCGCCGCTCACGAGATTCACCACCAGCTGATAGATCGCGCTCCCCTGCCCGCGCATGCGCGGCGGCATGGCTTCGGCGATGGCGGCGTTGGCCGCGCCCCACGGCATGGCGGCGAACACGTTGACCGGCACCAGGAGCACGGCCACCAGCGTGGCACTGGGTACCACCGGGTAGAGTCCGGCACAGAGCAGCATGGCCAACGCCCCCAGGAGCCCCACGCGTAATGGCGCGTCGAGGTGCCCCTGCCGCGCCCACGCATCGTTGAGCCGGCCGCCCAGCATGACACCGATGGGGCCGATCGTGAAGGTGAGAACGCCCTGCAGCGTCCCCGCCTGCTGCACCGTCCAGCCGTGCGTGCGAATGAGGAAGGTGGCCAGCCAGAACCCGATGGCGTAGTTCACGCTCGCCGACGCCGCAAAACCAAACGAGAGGGCGCCGACGGTGCGGGCGTTGGCCCGCACGTAGCGCATGACCTCTCCGAAGGAGGCCACCGGCTCCGCGGCCGCGCGCGTCTCCACGGACGACGCGGATCGACTGGCAACTGCCAGGGGGGCCGCTTCGGCGCGCGGTTCGCGTATGGTGAGTGCCAGCAGCGCAATGAGCAGCCCTGGCAGCCCCACCCAGAAGAACACCGTCTGCCACGGATGAATGGCCCCCACGAGCGGCAGGGTTATGAACCCCGGGGTGTCCACGCGCCCCACCACATACGCGCCCAGCGCGTACGCCACCCCCGATCCGGCAAAGGTGCCCACCATGTACGTGCTCATGGCGGTGCCCAGCAGCTTGCGCGGAAACTGGTCGGCAATGATGGAGACCGCCGCCGGCCCGAGCGTGGCTTCCCCTACCCCCACGCCCACGCGCGCCACGAAGAGTTGCCCGAAGGTGCGCGCCATGCCGGTGGCCGCCGTCATGAGACTCCACACTGCCACGCCCAGCGCCACGATGCGCGGCCGCATGCCGCGATCGACCCAGCGGCCAATGGGGAGTCCGAGCACCGAGTAGAAGAGCACGAAGCCAAGTCCGGCGAGCAGGCTGACCTGCGTATCGGTGATGTGCAGGTCACGCTTGATCGGCTCCACCAGCAGCGACAGGATCTGCCGGTCCACGAACCCCGAGACGTTGGCCAGCGTGAGCACGGCCACCGCATACCAGGCACGCGCGAGGCTGGGCTCCGCCGGGGCGGTGGCGGGTGCGGTGGTAGACGATGCGGGAGGCGGCGGCGCGGTCACGTGTCAAAGCTGATGGGGCGCTCACACAATTGCACCGGGGGATCGTACTTTTCCGCATGATCCGTGAGAACACCGTGGTGACCCGCGCCGTTGTGCCCGACGTACCGGACGAAGGGTGGGACGCTCTGCTCGACCGGGCCGTACACTCGGGCTCACTGCATCCCTTGGAGGCGTCGTTTGCGCGCGGCCTGCCAGCCCCGCGACGTGCCACCTTCGTGGCCGGCCGGCAGGCCCTGCGCGACGCGCTGAGCACCGTGGCGCCCGTGGTCGGTGCGTCACTCGACGCGCCCATTCTGCGCACGCATCGCGGGGCTCCCGCGGCGGCGGTGGCCCCGCGCGGCGGCACCCTGCAGCACATCGGGCTCGACCTCGAGCGGCGTCCGCAAGGCGACGACCTGCGGCGGCCGTCCATCGCCCGCAAGATCCTCACCGGGCGTGAATACGAATACGTGCAGCAGTGGGGCGACGACACGCTGGCGGGGCGCGAGCACGTGCTGGTGCACTTCGCGCTCAAGGAAGCCGTCTACAAGGCCATCGACCCGTTCGTCGAGCGCTACGTGCGCTTCACCGAAGTGGAGCTCGAGATGGCCGGCGATGGTCGGCCGCAGGTGACCCTGTTGCTCCCGGAGGCTTCGGTGGCCGACGTACGGGTCGAGGCGGGCTGGCAGCTGGACGGCGAGTGGATTGTGGCGTGGGCGGAGAGTCATCGGGAACGGCGCGTGTAACGGCGGACGGCACACGCGGCGTTGCTGCAATGAAACCGCAGACGGCAGACGGCCGGCAACGCGCACCTTCCACGGCCGCAGCTCTCCCCGTCTCCCCGTCCCCCCGCCTACCTCGTCCTATCGCCGCCGCGCCACGTGCCGCGCCACCCCGCCAAACAGGTACCGCCGCACGCTCACCACGTCGAACCCCTCGTCGTGCAGCAGCGCGCTGAACGCGCGGTCGCTCATGAAGTGCGCAATGCTGCGCGCGATGTAGCCGTACACCACCGGATCGCGGTGCCACAGGTACCCGACCAGGTCTCCCGCGACCTGCAGATAGCCGAGAAAGAGCGCGCGCCACGGCGCGAAGTCGGGGCGGTAGAAATCGAGCGTCACGAGCACGCCACCGGAGCGCAGCACGCGGGCCATTTCGCGCACCGCCCCGCGGGCATCGGGCACATTGCGCACGGCGTAGCTTGCGGTGATCACGTCCACGGAGGCATCGGCCTGCGGCAGTGCCATCATGTCCCCTACCATGGGGGTCACGGCAGCCAGCACATCGGGGTCGCGCTGCGCGAGGCGTCGCTGCGCCTCGTCGATCATGCGGGGCGAGGCGTCGAGCGCGTCCACCTTCATGCCGGGCCAGAGCCGCGCCAGCGCCACGGCGAGGTCACCTGTGCCGGTGGCAAGGTCGAGCGCCTCCCGCACCGGCCGAATACGACGCGCCGACTCGCGCGCGGCGTCGAGCGCTTCGCGCTTCCACCCGCCGTCCATGCCGAAGGAGAACCAGCGCGTGAACTGGTCGTAGCGCGGCGCGATGATGTCGAACATGGGGGTCACGAACGCCTGCTTGCGCGTCGGGTCGCTCAAGTGCTCCTCGACGTCGAGTGACCGGAGCACGGCCTCCGGGGGCGGGGTATATTCCGTCATCGTCAGGAAGTGTACACCCTGATCACCCGCATGCGATGCGTCACCGCTCCGGAACCGTCCGTGTCAGTACCGTGGTGCTGCTCGTCGTGGCGTTCGCCTGTGCCGCGCTCGTGGGCCAGCGCGTGTACGCGCGCACGGCGCAGGACAAGCTCGCCACCGCCATCGTGCGCGACGCCACGGGCCAGCGCGTGGCGCTGGTACCCAAAAGCCAACCCACCGTGGTCATGGTGAGTTCGCGCACGTGCTCCTGGTGCAAAAAAGCGCTGGCGGACTTCGGGCAGATGGCCGAGGGCCAGCCCGTGCCGGGGCTCACGCTGTTCACGCTGGAGGGGGCGGCCGACGGCGGCCCCATGCTGGAGAAGGAAGGGCTGCGCGGGGCGCGGCTCGTGGGGCCCGCCGGCTCGCGCGAAGAGGCCGAGCGGCTGTTCCGCTATCCCGGCACCCCCACCTTCATTGCGTTCGACCGCAACGGCCGTGTGGTGCACACGATTCCCGGCTATCCCATTCGGCCGGAGCTGGCCCGCCTGTTCGCGGTCATGGTGCGGGAGACGGAGCTGCCGTAACCCGCTTCCACTCCACGAACATCAGCGCCGTGAGCACCGTGATGGACACGGCGGACACGGCGCACCACGGGCAGAAGCCCTTGAGAATGATGAACTCGGCGTACTTGAGCCGCAGCGTGAAGAGAAACGCGGGAAACACCAGCAGCTGCAGGGCACGCGCCGGCCACGCCTCGTCTTCGAACTGCGTGAGCGAGCCCACGGTGGCCACCACGAAGATGAGCGTGTAGCCCACCGCGCCAATGAGCGCGACATCGACACCCAGGAACCAGCCGTACCGACTCCCCTGGATGTACTCGCACCCCCCGGTGCCCCCGCAGGCCAGCGACCCGGCGAGCCCGATCTTCCACAGGTGCAGATAGGCGGCCACGAGGGCGTTGATCAGCGCCACGATGGCGATGAACTTGCGAAGACTCACGGTGGACTCGGTGCAGAGGAAATGGCGGCCGGATGCGACCCGGCTCCCGTGAATCCTAGATACCCGTACGCTTTCGGATAAGAGCACCGCGCTGTAGCTTCGCGCGCCATGACGCCCGCCCCCGCCCCACCGCCCGTTGCCTCGTCGTCGCCGCGCCGGGCGGCACTGATTGCCACCCGGGCCGTGGCGGCCCAACGCTGGCGTGTCGCGGCGCTCCTCACCGCGGGCATGGTCCTCGTGTACTTCGGGTTCATCGCCCTCGTGGCCTTTCAGCCCGCCCGGCTCGGCGCGCTTGTGAGCGACGGGTTGTCGGTGGGCATCGTGCTGGGCGCCTGCGTCATCGTGTCGGCGTGGCTGCTCACGTGGCTGTACGTCACGTGGGCGAATCGCGTGTACGACCCGGCGCTGGCGGCGCTCAAGGCCAACCATGGCCGCGCCGATTCGGCCGCCACGGAGCCCACGTCGTGATGCAGACCACCGCAAGCGCCGCGGCCGCCCCCGCCACCACGTTCGGCACCCCCGACCCGGTGGCCATCGGCTTTTTCGCCGTCTTCATCTGCGTCACCCTGGGCATCACGTGGTGGGCGGCGCGACGTGCGCAAACGGCCGAGCATTTCTATGCGGCTGGTCGCTCGGTGACCGCCGGGCAGAACGGCTTTGCCCTCGCCGGCGACTACATGAGCGCCGCCTCGTTCCTGGGGATCGCGGGGCTCGTCTCCACCAGCGGCTTCGATGGCCTCATCTATTCCACGGGATGGCTCGTGGGGTGGCCGGTGGTGCTCTTTCTCATCGCCGAACCGCTGCGCAACCTGGGGCGCTACACCTTCGCCGATGTGGTGGCCGCACGGCTGAATCCGGTGCCGGTGCGCATCAGCGCGGCGTATGGCACGCTGGCTACCATCGCGTTCTATCTCATTGCGCAGATGGTGGGGGCGGGGAGCCTCATCCGCCTGCTCTTCGGCATCCCGTACGAGTCGGCGGTGCTCATCGTGGGCGTGGCGATGATGGGGTACGTGCTCTTCGGCGGCATGCTCGCCACCACGTGGGTGCAGATCGTGAAGGCTGTGCTGCTGCTGGGCGGTGCCGCCCTGCTCGCCCTGCTGGTGCTGTCGCGCTTCGGCTTCGACCCGCGGGCCCTCTTCGCGGCCGCCGCCGCGCAACAGGGCGCGGGCGTGCTGGCTCCCGGCAAGCTGGTCTCCAACCCGCTCGATGCCATCTCCCTCGGGCTCGCGCTCATGTTCGGCACCGCCGGGCTACCGCACATCCTCATGCGCTTCTACACCGTGCCCGACGCCGTGGCCGCCCGCAAGTCGGTGTTCATCGCCACGGGGCTCATCGGGCTGTTCTACCTCATGACGTTCATCCTCGGCTTCGGCGCCATGGTGTTGGTGGGTCCCACCGTGATCAAGAGCATCGACGCTGGCGGCAACATGGCGGCCCCCATGCTCGCCGAACTGCTGGGGGGGCGCCCCTTCCTGGGGTTCATCGCCGCGGTGGCCTTTGCCACAATTCTGGCCGTGGTGGCCGGACTGGCGCTGTCGGGTGCCGCCGCCATTTCCCATGACCTCTGGTCGAGCGTGGTGCGCAAGGGACATCCCAAGCCGGGCGAGGAACTCAAGGTGGCGCGCCTGGCCACGATCGGATTGGCGCTCGTGGCCATGGCCCTCGGCGTGGCCTTCAAGGGGCAGAACGTGGCCTTCATGGTGGGGCTGGCCTTCGCCATCGCCGCCAGCGCCAACTTCCCGGCGCTTGTGCTGAGTGTGTTCTGGCGCCGCACCAGCACGGCCGGCGCCGCCGCCAGCATGGTGGTGGGTACCACCGCCACCCTGGCGCTCATCGCGCTGTCGCCCGCCGTCCAGGTGGATCTGCTGCACAAGAGCAGCGCCATCTTCCCGCTCAAGAACCCGGCGCTGGTTACCATTCCGCTGTCGTTCCTCACGGGCATTCTCGTGTCGCTGCTGGCTCCCGATGCCAACGGCGATGCCCGCTACACCGCTCTCGAACAGCGGCTCCTGCTGGGTGAAGACTGACCGGCGAATCCCCGGCGACGACCGTAAGCGGCAGATTTGTCCGAGCATGCCCCGGGGATCACGCGACAGAACTCACCCGCGCTACGCCCAGGCAGAAATGACCGCCTCACATTTCTTGCCTGCTGCCACGCGCCCGACGGCAGCACCGAGACAGTGCGTCAAGTAATTATTTGATAATATCTTACACCGTTCTTGACGGTTGTGAAATGGTGGTCGGCCAATGCCGTTTCCGGCTCTGGCACGGTCCATGCTTAACACGGAGGTGCCGCACCGTCTGGGGCTGGTGAGGCGCGGGGGATAGGCCGACGATGGCTGCGCCCCCCGCCGGACCCCGTGGACTCCTCCATGTTCGACCGAATCGCTCTGCGCACCGCCTTCTGGGGTATGCTCGCCCTCCTGTCGGCCCTCACCGTCCTGGTGTCGGCCGGGGTGCTCACCCTGCCCAGTTTCGTCGCTGCCGCGCCCTTCCTGTCGGCGCTGTCGCTGCTCGTCGCCGTGACGGGGTGGCGCCTACTGCATCGCGAGCTGCTGCGTCGTATGCAGCAGGAGACCGTGCTGGAGCCGCGCATGCGCCGGCTGCACGACGCCATGCAGGCCAGCGTGGACGGCATGTTCCTGCTGCGCACGGTGCGCGACAGCGGCGGGGAGATTCGCGACTTCGAGATCACCGAAGCCAACGCGCGCGGTGCGGCGATGCTCTATCGGCACCCCACCCAGGTGACCGGCTTACGGTTACGGCGGGACCTGAATGGGCTGGGCCGGTCCCTGTTCCATCGGTATCTCGAGGCGGTCACCTTCCACACGGCGGTGGCCGAAGAGTCGCGGGTGCACAGGCGCCACTTGAACGCCAGCTGGGTGCGGCATCAGGCCTCCCCCACCAGCGATGGCCTCGCTGTCACCCTGCAGGACATCTCGCGACAGAAGCGGGAGGAGCTGCGCCTGCGCAAGGCAACGCTCACCGACGACCTCACGGGCCTGCACAATCGCCGCGGCTTCATGGCGCTGGCCGAGCAACAGCTGCGGCTCGCGCGCCGTCATGCCAAGGACTCGGTGGTGCTGTACATGGATATGGACGGCTTCAAGGATCTCAACGACACGTTCGGTCACGCGGTGGGCGATCGCGCCCTGGTGGAAGTGGCGCGCCTGCTGCGCCGCACCGTACGCGACTGCGATGTGGTCGCACGCCTGGGTGGTGATGAGTTCACCGTGCTCGCGCTCGATGCCGACGGCCACGGCGCGCGTGTCATGCAGAAGCGCATCGAGGACCAGCTGGCGTCGCTCAATGCGCGCCGCCTGCTTCCCGCCCCGCTCGCCCTGACCATCGGCTGCACGCGCGTACGCTCAACCGACCCGGCGAACATTGGCGAGCTGCTCGCGCGTGCCGACCAGTTGCTGTACGCCCGCAAGCGTCGCCGCGCGCTTGCTGCCGCGGCCGCCACGGCCAAGCCCGCGCGTGCGCCACGTCGTACGCCGCGCACCCTCCCTCCCGTCCCCATTCC
>VYLE01000655.1_pt1 | contig 14712 bp, 12 predicted proteins | sample 5114391 | NCBI WGS metagenome assembly VYLE01 (sample SAMN12291771, study PRJNA351875) | freshwater metagenome | isolation source: freshwater lake | place: USA: Michigan, Kent Lake | collected 2013-08-15
AATATAGAAGAGTTAATGCAAATTAGCCGCTATCGGTTGAAGGATTACATCAAAGGACAAAGAGCGATATCGCTTGCCCTATCTACCTTCTAGCTCGCTTGTCCCCCTCTCAGATCAAAGATAGAGCAAGACAAGCGTTGATTAAATCGGCACTCGAACCAGAATGGGAGTCAAAGATGGAAGGAACCAGCTACGGTTTCCGACCCGGAAGGTCTGCCCATGACGCAATATCAAGGATATACCTTAGCATTAATAAAAGTAGCTACTTTGTATTAGATGCTGATATTGCCAAGTGTTTTGACCGAATTAATCACGACTTTTTACTGTCTAAAATTCACTGTCCAAGCTCCCTGAAAAGAGATATTAAACAATGGCTCAAAGCAGGAGTATTGGACAACGGCGTATTTGAAGAAACAGAAACAGGGACACCTTAAGGAGGGGTAATAAGTCCACTACTAGCCAACATCGCACTGGATGGAATGGCAAGATTAATTGAAATACTATTCCCCAAAAAGAATAAGATAAATCAAGCTGTTTTAATAAGATATGCCGATGATTTTGTAGTGATTTCACCATCACTCGAAATCATTGAACAGTGCCAAACTGCCATTTCTGAATGGCTAAAGCCTATTGGATTAGAACTCAAACCAGAAAAAACCAGAGTGTGTCACACACTCAAACCCATTGAATATAATGGGAAAACGGAAGAACCCGGTTTTGACTTTCTAGGATTCAATATCAGACAATACCCAGCCGGAAAATACAAAGCAGGTAAAATAACGAAAGGAATACCTAAAACATTCCTAACCCACATTAAACCTAGCCAAAAAGCAGTTAAAGCCCACACAGAAGCGATAAAAGGTGTAATCAAAAAACACAAAACAGCACCTCAATCAGCCCTGATTAGACAATTAAACCCAATCATTAGAGGATGGGCAAACTACTATTCAGGAGTAGTATCCACAGATACCTTCAATAAACTAGACTACACAATCTGGTTAATGTTAAGGGCATGGACAGTATCAAGATGCGGTAAAGCGAACTACAAAAAGCTGAGTAAATATTTTGGACCGGGTACAGTCAAACTCAGCAATGGGAAAGAAAGACACGAATCTTGGTTATTTCAAACCAAAGATGGTGTCCATTTATGGAAACATAATTGGACAGCAATTGTCAGACATACCCTAGTACGCGCCGACGCTTCACCCTACGACGGAAATTGGACTTACTGGGCGACCAGACGAGGACAAGCAATTGACACACCTACAAGAGTAGCCAAACTACTTAAGAAGCAACAAGGCAAGTGTAGCCGATGTGGGCAGTATTTTACCCCATCGGATTTAATTGAAGTTGACCACATTCACCCAATAAGCTTAGGCGGAAAGGATGAATATAAAAACCTTCAATTACTACACCGCCACTGTCACGATGATAAATCGGCATCTGATGGAAGCCTAAAATCATCTAATTCGACATCACCCGATGTTAATGCAGATAATACAAGGTCAACAAAAAGATGTCAAGTTGTATCCTTAACAAGGGAACCGTCAAACTAGGAGCCGTGTGAGGTGAAAGTCTCATGCACGGTTCTGAATGGGAGGGGAGGTCGGTGACGATTTTCTCGACCCCTAATAGTATGACAGCCTTTTTCTGATCAAGACGAAGTGTAACCTAATTTGCTATGGACGACCGACACCTCGCACCCCACACCCTGCCCCCAGAAAAAATTTTTTCGGCAAACCCTATTTATCCGGTATTGACCTTGAATAGCCATCGTTGCCCCTTGTTTCCTGTCGAGCGGCGAATGATTAATAATTTCTTTGTAAATTGCAAAACAGATAAAAAATTTCTATGAAAAAACTGGCAAAAATTGGCAAGACCAAAAATGCTGATCAGCTTGGAACAACTGAGATAGAGCATCGTCAATCTGGACATTCAAAATGTCACCAACTTGCCGTGATCCCGATGCTAATAGTCAGAGGGAGACTTGCATAATTTCAAAATCTAAGTTAATCTCTCCTAAAAGTCACCTTTAGGTATTTTGACTAAAAAGAAAGTTGCCTAACTTCTACTCTAGCCTCAAGGCTAATGCTGAAAGCTAGAATCATCGGCTTCATCGACTGGCTCTAGCTAACTCTTTACACCACAGGAGGTCTGTTTGAAAGAGACTTTTATCCCCAACCCCATGACATCCGCTACCCCAGAACAGAATTGCACCGCTGAGTCTAACCGAGTCCGTTACTCAGTTGCTCTACTGGGATTAGCACTCTCTCTGGGAGTACCTAGCCTTCTCAACTCCACCTCGGAATCAGCCCAGGCCGCCAATTCTGTACCCTTAGAATGGGAAGTGATCGACCTGTCCCAAAAAGCCAAGGATGCGGGTAAAAAACTAAAAGAACCGCAAATAATCCAATCCCAAGCACTTGCTACCGTCAAATTCATCGCCACATCAGTGGTTGAGCATCAGGTAAAACCGGGAGAATCCCTGTGGAGTTTAGCCGACACCTATCAAACCACCCCTACAGCGATCGCTACCCGCAATCATCTCCCCCCCCAATCCGATCTGATTATCGGACAAACCTTAAAAATTCCCACTCCTGAGCAGTTGCCCCCGGCAGCCCCGGCAGCAACTCCTGAGCAGTTGGATAGTTCCTCTGCTAGTCTGCGTCAAACCCGTCAACGTCTCCAAGAAAGTTTGGCCGCCCTACGGACCCAGGAAATCCCCCATCAGTCCGATTCCGGGGAAACAGTAATCGTCACCGAAACTACCGCTCTCGTTCCCGATAATTCGCCAACCACTGTCGAGATTCCCGTTATTGCTCCCGAAGAATCGCCCCGACCAACCAGCCAGGTGATCCCGATTCCCGTTCCCACCCCTGAAAGCGATCGCCCGATAGCCACAATTGCCGTTAATCCTCCCTTGACAAGCAGACCGGAAATTCCCAGCGTTGCCCTACGAAATCCGGCTCCTGTGACTGAAATTCCCGCCGTTCCCAATCCTCGGGTCATAGTTCCCCCAGAAAACCAAGTTTATCGGGTTCGGCCAGGGGATACCTTAAACACGATCGCTCGCGCTCTCGGCATCACCCCCGCCGAATTAGCCAGGGAAAACGGCATTGACAACCCCAACCGGATTAAAGTTAATCAAACCCTAGTGATTCCCGACCGCTCTGCCAACGCTAGAGTTAATCAAAATCTTACCCCCTTGGTCGGCGATCGACCGAGATTGTCCTTTAACCCCAGCAATCGACAAAATTTGCCCGCCGCAACCGCCACCACGGAGACGGAAGAATTCCCCGAAAATATCACCGGCAGCTATCGGGAAAGATTGCGCCAAGAGGTGGCTAATCTGCGGGAAACTAACCTTTCGGAAACCCAGAAAAGTATCGCTATTCCCGTCGATAATCCCGCAGAAACCGTCGATGATCGGCAAATAACCCCTAATCCCCAATGGGCTGCCCTTCGTTCTCGTTCTAACCAAAGCACCCCCCCACAGATTATCGGTTCGGCTCCTACCAATGTGGAAGAATATAATGACCGCCTACGAATTCCCGTCGGCGAAACCGTAGAACCTTCCCTTCCTCCCCTCGCTAATCCCGATGAGTATTTACCTAATCCCGCCCCCATTTTTACCGGCTTTATCTGGCCCACCAGAGGTGTGTTAACCTCCGGTTTCGGTTGGCGCTGGGGCAGACCTCATCGCGGCATCGATATCGCCGGTCCAGTGGGGACCCCGATTGTGGCGGCGGCCGCCGGTGAAGTAATCGCCTCCGGTTGGAATTCTGGCGGTTATGGCAATCTGGTGAAACTGCGTCACCCCGATGGTAGCGTCACTCTCTATGCCCATAACAGCCGTCTGTTGGTGCGTCGCGGCCAAACTGTTCAGCAAGGCGAGCCAATTGCCCAGATGGGTAGCACCGGTTTTAGCACCGGCCCCCACCTACATTTCGAGGTTCACCCCTCCGGCCAGGGAGCAGTCAATCCCATCGCTTTCCTGCCAGGCAGACGTTAAAGATGCCCAGAAAGGGAAGAAAAAATCTTCCCTTTTTTGCTCTTGTGCAATTGGGTGATTGTGTGTTATGATTGATAACTGTGTAAACAACGGCTTAGTAGCTCAGTTGGTCAGAGCAGGGGACTCATAAGCCCAAGGTCGGCAGTTCAAATCTGCCCTGAGCCATCGGACAAGATCCAAGAAAACCAGCAAGATTATGGTCAGGTGATATCTCTTTCCCTTTTACTTGGGGACGCTCCCTTCGGGTTCTACCTGATAACTTTTTACTGATAACAGCAGCAAGGGAATTCCAAAATTTATTAGCCCAATTGTACTATAAATTTTGCCGATACAGTCACTACCATAATATTCTGGTAGGAGTACCTAGTGGTCAGTGAGTTTATCGAACTGCGTGCGCCCAAAATGTCCTATAGATATTTCGACCAAATTGAGATGCAGTCACGGAAACGAAGCCAAGAGAATGAAAAAACCGGAATTTGAATTTGATCCTAATAAAAGCCAAGCTAACAAAAATAAACATGGTCTAGATTTTGTTGAAGCTCAAGTATTATGGTTAGATTCCCAAAAAGTCGAAATTCCAGCCCGAACAGAAAATGAACCACGATTTGTTGTTATTGGTATAATAGCAGGTAAGCATTGGTCAGCCGTAGTTACCTATCGTCAAACCAAAATCCGTATTATTTCAGTCCGACGCTCTAGACCTGAAGAGGTAGAAATTTATGAAAGCTGAAGATTTTGACCGCAAATTTGATGATGGAGAAAATATCATCGAATACTTGGATTTAACTAAAATTAAACGTTCTAATTCCGAGGAACAAACAATTGCGTTTGAGTTTCCCTCATGGATGGTAGAGGCTCTTGAGCAAGAAAGTCAGCGTCGTGATTTACCGTTACAAGCTATTGTCAAAGACTGGATTGGGGAAAAATTGGCGTTGTCAAATTGAAAGATGATCCGAATCAGCACCGGAACTCAAATTACTTTGACTTGCCCTGAGCCAACTTGCCCTGAGCCAACTTGCCCTGAGCCAAGTCGAAGGAGTTGAAGGGGTCGAAGGGTAGCAAGGATTGCATTGCATCTTTCCTATTCTGATCTGACAACGCCTAATTATCAATCGCTGCACTGTAATCATCGCCAAGCTGATTATTTTTTCCCTTGCAGTAAACCAAAACGAATTAAACCCGACTCGTAACCGCGCCGCATTAACCCTAAAGATAAGGCCCCTTGGATAGTAGTATAACCGCTTGCTAACAAACCTGCGATCGCATCTGTGGTTAGGGCCGAATCAATCACCACATCCCAAAAAGCGGCCACCGATAGGGACCAATCATCGGTTTTTAGGTCTTGAAAGCCAACTTCACAGGCAATATCGGCGTATTCTGGCAAAGAAATCACATATGGCAGACAATAAACCTGATAAATCTCGTTTAATAGTTTAATCTCTCCTTCCGTTAAATTACCAGCCAGGGAAGTGGTCGGACGATGACACCAAGTAGCCATCAAAAAAGTCCCCCCGGGCTGCAAAACCCGATAACATTCCCGCAGAAATTGCCTTTTATCGGGCATATGTTCGCCACTTTCCAAAGACCAGACCAGATCAAAATTATTCTCAGGAAAGGGGGTTTTTAGGGCATCAGCCACAGAAAAACTCACTTGTTCCTCTAAATTGAACTCTTGCGCTCTTTGGCTGGCTCTAGCGGCTTGTACCGGGGAAAGGGTAATCCCCACCGCTTGGCTGTGAAATTTTTCGGACAGATAAAGGCTACTGCCACCAATGCCACAACCGACATCGAGAATCTGATTAGCACTGGTGACATCACCCCAAGTTAATAATTCTTCTATTAAATCAATTTGTGCCTGACGGCGATCGAGTTTAATCTTGCCGCCCCGACCGTAGTAACCATGGTGCATATGTTCGCCCCAAATCCTTTCCCACAGTCCACTAGAGGAGTCATAAAAATCGGCTATTCGTTGATCAAGTTCCATGGTGATTTCCTAGTTAAGAGAGGCACTCTTGCCAGAGATTAGCCAGATATGTTATACCAAATCCTGTTTAAAAAGTACAGCAAAGTGGGAAGTGGCAAGTGGGTTTTCAAAGTTCGATGTGTTTTACTTTATCTTAATATCATTCGATCTTGTTCGACTTTATCTTAATATCATAGGTTCCGATTTTTGCAAGAGGTCTTATGATTAAGGCAGGATTAAAACTACTGGCTGTTTTGATTTTTAGTATTTTTAGCTTCAATGGGGCGGTCTTGGCCGAGGAAGCACCCAAGCTATCTGGTTATCAGGCAGATTTAAGCCAAACATCTGTTTCTGGCCTTTCATCAGGGGCTTTCATGACGGCTCAATTCCATGTCGCCTACTCAGATAGACTGGTAGGAGCAGGTATTATTGCTGGCGGTCCTTTTTATTGTGTAGGTTCTTACGAGACGGATCCAGAGCAATTTTTCGAGCAAGCGACATCAACTTGCATGAATCCTCTGACTGAGTCAGTAGGACCGGATGGGAAAAGATTATTTAAAAAAGCTCAAAAACTGGCCAGTGCCAACAAAATTGCCGATCTCAACAACTTAAAAGATGATCGAGTCTATCTATTCAGTGGTTCAAATGATCGCGTAGTTAAAACTGTCGTAGTTGACAAAGTAAAAGATTTTTATCAAGCTGCCGGCTTGCCCTCAGAAAATATTAAATACGACAAGAATATCAATGCCGGTCATGCCATAATTGTCGAGGAGTCTAGGGTGTCATGTTCAGATACTAAGTCACCCTTTATAAACGACTGCGATTTCATGCAATCCCATCGGATTTTAGGGCATATTTATGGCAAGTTGAATCCACCAGTTGACTCTAATAGATTAAGTGGCAAGATTATTCGGTTTGACCAGAACGAGTTTATTGACGGTAAAAAGACGAGTATGAGTCGGGAGGCTTATGTTTATGTACCTGAAGCCTGTAAAAAAGAAAGCTGCAAAGTTCATGTAGCTATTCATGGTTGCAAACAGGGGGCAACAGAAATTGATGATACTTACTACACTAAAACCGGTTACAATGAAATAGCTGATACCAATAGGATAATTGTCCTATATCCCCAGGTTGAACCGTCAGCATCAATCCCTTACAATCCCCAGGGATGCTGGGATTTTTGGGGATATTCTAGTGCAGACCCAGATAATCCTGTCTTTTATACTAGAGAGTCTCCCCAGATGAGGGCAATTGTCGCTATGTTAGAACGGTTGGCCGAACCGCGCCCTCAATAATTTAATCTTTTTGCTGGCACAGACAGAGAAATACATTAAGCAGTTTACGAGGAAACTACCATGCAAAACGAGCTAGTTAAACAGTGGATTGACTCGAACAAATTGGCAATAGAGTCCTTCAAGAATATTACGGCCACTAATGTGAACGCGATGGATGCCATGTTAACAAGTTTTGTTAACCCCAGCGCCTTCGCTGAACTAAGCAAGGGTTATCTAAGCTTGACCAAAGAATTGGGGGAAGTTTATACTGATAGTATTAATGAACTATTTCAAAGCCAACTGAAGCTGGTGAATTTACAGGCAACCTCTGATTCTTTTAAGGACTTGGGTGAAATTTATGTAAGTTCGATGACCAGTCTCGGACTAAAGCAAGCAGAATTGATGCGCCTCTATCTAGAAACTACAGCCAAGTATCTAGATATCTTAAAGGGCGCTCAAAAAGTAGATGATCTATTCAATGTCCAAACCAGTATTTTTAGCGAACTTCAAGAAAAGTTGCAGGAGAATATGCTCGAAACAATGGGAGTTTTTAACTCTATCAATACTGCTCTGGACAATTGGACTCAAAAAAGCCTTGACGCATTCGCATCTGATGAGAGTTAAAAAAACTTGATCTTGCGGGTTATGTCTTTAGCCAAGTTCTCGGTTTGTTGCCCCAAACATATCCCCAACGGCGGGCAAGTGCCAGCACCGCCAGATTACCCGTCGGGGTATCGAGGAAGACTGGCGTAGCAGGAGCATCAGCTAACAGGGCTTGTAGCAGCTTGTTATCGCCCTTCCGAAACTCCAGGAAGAGCGATAACCCGAAACTCTCAGCGACGGACAAAACCCTTTAAAGTCTATGGTAGGTAGGGTCAAGAGAATCAAACCCGACAGCAACCCCGAAAATCGTGTCAGAATAGATCATTGTAGTCATTGATGATCTTTGAGAAAAATATTTATATGTTAGGACGGGACAGCTACGATTTAATCATTGTCGGGGGTGGTATAGTCGGAACCACCCTAGCGGTGGCCTTAAAAAATACAGGATTAAATATCGCTATGATCGAGGAACGTCCCCTAGAGGTGGCCGCCTCCCGTCGTCAAGCTTATGCCCTCTCGCTGATGTCGAGCCAGATTTTTACAGGCTTGGGTATCTGGGATAAAATCTCGCCCAGTATCGGTAAATTTCGTCATATTCGCCTTTCTGATGCCGATTACCCGATTTTTGTCCCCTTTGTGGTCGATGAGCTAAAAACCGATTATTTGGGCTATGTGGGCGAACATCAAGTGATTTTAACCGCCCTGCACAATGCTGGCCAAGATTGCGATCGCATTGACTGGTTATCCCCTGCCAAAGTGTTAGAAGTGGAGTACGGAGCAGAAACAGCCACTGTCACCCTGGAAGAAGCCGGTCAAACCCGAAAAATCACCACAAAATTAGTCATCGGGGCCGATGGAGCCAGATCCGCTATCCGGCAAGGGGCGCAAATTAAAACCAAAGGTTGGAAATATTGGCAATCCTGTGTCGCTTTCACCATTAAACATCAACTCGATCGCAACGATACCGCCTTTGAAAGATTTTGGCCCACCGGTCCGATGGGCATTTTACCGCTCCAGGGTAATCGCTGTCAGATCGTTTGGACAAATCCCCATGGGGAAGCGAAAAAACTGCAAGAAATGCCCGAAGCGGAATTTATCAAGAAATTAGAAGCATATACGGGGGGATTACTGGGAAAACTCGAATTAGTTAGCCCCCGCGCTCTCTTTCCCGTACAGTTAATGCAGAGTGATACTTATGTTAAACCCCGACTGGCTTTAATTGGTGATGCCGCTCACTGTTGTCATCCCGTCGGTGGTCAAGGTTTAAATTTAGGCATTCGCGACGCAGCCGCTTTAGCGCAGGTATTAAAGGAAGCAGTGGAAAAGCAAGGGGATATAGGAGCGCTTTCTACCCTAAAATCCTACGAAAAATGGCGTAGATCGGAGAATTTAGCGATTTTAGGCTTCACGGATTTTCTAGATCGCCTGTTCTCCAATAACTGGCCGCCTATCGTTGTCATCCGTCGTCTCGGATTGGCAATTATGCGCGGTTTCCCCCCGTTGAAATTGTTTGCCCTGCAATTAATGACGGGACTAAAAGGACGTATTCCCCAATTAGCTAGATAGCTGGCCGCTAATTCCGGGAATGGGGGAGAAAGGAAGAAAAAAAAAGCTTGCAAAATGCTGCGATTATCGCTATGATGGTTAAGGTTCAATATCGGGGCGTAGCGCAGCTTGGTAGCGCACTACTTTGGGGTAGTAGGGGTCGTGGGTTCGAATCCCGCCGCTCCGATTGCAGAAAAACAGAGAGTTAGGTAGGGATGCAACCAATCCCTACCTTGTCCTGTTTACTCGGAATTCTCTTAATTTATCAGCGTTCCTGATCAAGTTAGTTCACCATTAGAATCACTGCTTTAGTCGAAAATGTCTCATCAAATATCAGCTTACGGTTCCTGGAAATCACCGATTACCTCCGATCTAATTGTGGCAGCATCGATTAGTCTTGGTGGTGTAACCCTAGATGGAGAAGATATTTATTGGTTAGAAGGCAGACCACAGGAAAAGGGGCGAAATGTTTTAGTTAAATTAAACCCCGACGGCACAACTACAGACATCACTCCAGCACCTTTTAATGTAAGAACTCGTGTCCATGAATACGGGGGAGGTTCCTATCTAATTGTCGCTGGAATTATCTATTTTTGTAATTTTGCTGACCAAAGAATTTATCGCCAAACTGCTGATAGTTTCCCCCAACCTCTAACCCCAGAAAATTCCTGTCGTTATGCGGATTTAATTCTCAATCAATTTGGCAATCGTTTAATCTGTGTTTGTGAAGATCATAGCCAAAAAGATCGAGAACCAGTTAATAGTATTGTCAGCATCGATGTGGATACAGGAAACATAGAAACTTTAGTATCAGGCGATGATTTTTATACCTCTCCTCGCTTAAGTGCCGACGGTTCTCGATTAGCTTGGATTAGTTGGAATCATCCTAATATGCCCTGGGATAGTTCTTTTCTCTGGGTGGCCGATATTAATCATCTTTATTTGAGTAATATTCGGGTCATTGCTGGTGGTGAAAATGAGTCGGTGTGTGAACCGCACTGGTCCGCCGATCAACATTTATATTTTACCAGCGATCGCAATAATTTCTGGAACTTTTATTGCTTTAACTACGATGAACAAATCGAACCAGTTCTCGAACCGATAGAGGCTGAATTTGCCTATCCTCATTGGGTTTTTGGTTTATCTAACTACGGCTTTGCTGGGGAATCAAAGATTATTTGTAGCTATACAAAAGATGGTCGTTGGTATTTAGGAAGTATCGATACTGTTAATCGAGAATTCCAAGAAATTATCACTGCTGATACTAACATTTCTTCCCTACAAGTTAGCGATAACAAAATAGTTTTTATTGGCGGTTCTTTCAAGGAAGTAACGGCGGTTATCTCAGTGGATTTAGCCACAGGAACGAGAGAAGTCCTCAAATCTTCCAGTAATTTAACTATTTCTAGCGATTATTTCTCGATTCCGGAAATGATTGCTTTTCCCACCAGTCAGGGACTAACTGCATCTGCTTGGTATTATCCCCCCAAAAACCCCGATTATACCGCCCCCAATGGCGAATTACCGCCCCTTTTAGTCAAAAGTCACGGTGGACCGACGGCCGCGGCTACCTCTAGTTTAAGTCTGCGAGTGCAATACTGGACCAGTCGCGGCTTTGGCTATCTAGATGTTAATTATGGCGGTAGTACGGGTTATGGTCGTCAATATCGTCAGCGTTTGCTGGGAAATTGGGGAATTGTCGATGTGGAAGACTGCATCAACGGGGCAAAATATTTGGTTAATCAGGGATTAGTCGATGGGGAAAGATTGGCAATTTCCGGAGGCAGCGCCGGCGGTTATACAACTTTAGCGGCCTTAACTTTTCATGATACTTTTAAAGCAGGAGCTAGTTATTACGGAGTTAGTGATTTAGAGGTTTTAGCCACCGATACCCATAAATTCGAGTCGAGATATTTAGATAAATTGGTGGGACTTTATCCTGAAGAAAAGGAAATTTACTATCAGCGATCGCCTATTCATTTTACCAGTCAGTTATCCTGTCCAGTGATCTTTTTCCAAGGTTTAGAAGACCGAGTGGTTCCACCCAATCAAGCGGAAATGATGGTACAAGCTTTAAAAGCAAAAGGTTTACCCGTCGCTTACGTTCCCTTTGCGGGAGAACAACATGGATTTCGTCAAGCTGAATCGATAAAACGAGCATTAGATGCAGAATTTTATTTTTATTCCCGTCTCTTTGGTTTTACTCCTGCTGATAATTTAGAACCCGTAGAAATTAAGTAGTCGTGCCAAATTAATTTCCTAGGTTCGAGAGGCGCTGAGGCCAATTCAAGTCTGAATTGCATCACTGTCTGAGGTGAATTACCATTGTTGCACAAGTAATACTAAATCCGTTGAGCATATGCTACTTATGAAGACAGGCAACAGGCAAAAGGCAAAACCCCCCCAACCCCCCTGTCCCCACGAAAAACTTTTTGCCGCAAACCCTAACTACTTCTATTAAGCTCGCTTATTAAGCTGATGTGGAGATGCTTAAAAGGCGCATCTCGCTTTTCAAAATAAGTTTTTGGACAATTCACAGTAAATATCTACAGATTTGACCGTTGGGCGGGTCTAGGCTTAACCATAGTCTCTGTATCGGTTTCAGGCTTTTCTTCTCCTTTTAACTCTCTTAGATTGATGAAAGAGAGATAAGTTGTGTTGAGAAATGTGTAGAGTTGCGGCCGACCCTTGACTGGAACCTAAGCTCTCGTGATAACTTGTATAGGAGTTGTCGACAAGACACCATCAGCTAGACAGACCTTTCCAGTTTCTCTATGTTTCATCCTAACCAATCGGAAACCCGTGAAGATATCCGCGAGTATGTAGCTCAACTACAGCTTCACATGGCTTTACAAGCTCGTAATCTCGTGCCTAGTCTGACTAATACTAGCGATAGTCGCGAGAAACTGCTGCAGGATACCCAAGCAACCATCGAAAAAATCGTTTCCCGTCATTTCTAGTTGACCGATTTTACGCAAGTAATCTCTTTGAACCAAGAATCCCCGTCGCTTTAGTGCGGGGATTGTCAACGCCCTAGGATTAAGGGGGGATCAAGGTAGGGTTGATTCATGAATCAACCCTACTATGAATCAACCCCCCGACGTCGGGGGGGTTGCCTTTTGCCTCTCCTCATAACTAGCCTTTACTCAACGGATTTAGTATAATATCATCGGTAATGGTAACGATAATTCTTTGCAGCTTCGCACCTTGAAACTCGTAAGGAATCTCGTGTTTATATTTAGTTAGGAAGTTAGGAGTATGATTTGATAAAGTTCTTATAATATCGACATTTTGTTCGATGTTATTAATATACAGTTTCATATTATCTATTGTGCTGTCACCCAACTTTTCATCGGAAGGGGCGATTATCTTTGGTTTGGCAAATTCAACTTTGAGTGTCACCTCGCTACTAAGACGAGGAAGATCACAGGTGATCTTCTGTTGTTGTCCTAACCAGTTATAGACATAACATAGTTTTCCCTGATAGATGTAGAAACTATGTCCACCAAAATATCCACCCTGCGCCATCAGAACACCTTGTAAGTCCCCTTTAGCTTTGGAGAAATCAATAGTTGCTTCGATGGCATAGAAACGAGTGCTAATATTAGGGGCAACAGCTTCGAAAATTTCCAATCTCCCTGGATAATTTGTCGGGGGAACGGCGAACGTAGCGATTTCCCCAGCAACAGCTTCGGAAATTTCTGATCCCTCTAGATCATAGGTATAGCTATCGGAAATTTCCAATCTCCTTGGATAATTTGTCGGGGGAACGGCGAACGTAGCGATTTCCCTAGCAACAGCTTCGGAAATTTCTGATCCTCCTGGATCATAGATATAGCTATCGGAAATTTCCAATCCCTCTAGATAATGGGTATAGCTAAATGTGGTATATTTTGAGTCGTCAGAAAATGCCGGGGGACGTAATTGAGGAATTTCTCCACCGAATACCACAGTTCCAGACCAATCTTCAAGTGGCATATATTGTTTAGCCATCGAAATCTCCTTAGTAATTGATAACGGAAAAAAGTGAGAGATTTGAGAGATGGGAGCATCTCATTTATACAAGTGAGTAATTATACTTATCCCTAAAACTGGTTTCTAGCAAGGCTTTCAAAATAGCTTGACATAAAAACCTGATTTAGGAGTTACAAAGGTGAGATGAGAGATGAGAGATTTAACCTGGATTACACTGATGGACTTAACAAATCAACTCTGCTGTAACTCAATACTACTCAGTCCTCTATGCTAAGATGATCCGAAAAACGCAAGTTTTTAAATTGATGGGCAAAAAAATTTTAACTTTACTCAATAACCAAATAGTTATATATAGATGTTTATTTTTGACAATAAAACCAATATTTTAATTAATTCTCAGGAATTAACCTTTAAAAGTGAATATGTTTGTGACTTTTCTCGCTATTTTCAGAATCGAGAATTTCTCAACGTAGATGCTTTACAACTCAGTGGTGATCATTTTGAAGGGTATCTTTCAAGGATCATCATCGATGAAGTGATGTTAGAATTATCGCAACGTAATTGTTTAACGAATGTTGCGGGAGTAATCCATTCTAAAATGTGGGTTTTTGCGATTCCTGTTCAGGTGAATTCTGTCTTCTTCCAAAATTTGTATCCATTAGAAAATAACTATCTGGGGATTATCCCCCCTAAATCAGAAATTTCCGTTTTTCAACATCCTTTTTCCAATCGTTTTCAGCTTTACGTTCATGATAATTATCTGCAACAATTGTGCCAAACTTTAGAGCTACCAGAAGCAAAAAAGTTTTTAAATTCTTCCGCTTCTTCTATTGTGATTTGCCCATCGGAAAAAATTCGTCATCTCCAACAATCTTGTCATCAACTTTATCAAATGCTATTTAATTTAGATCGTCAACAAATATCTGGGCAAAGAAAAGCATTAAGATTAAATTTTGTCAGGCAAAAATTAAAAAAAGAAATTGTCAAAGATTTTCTTTTGACTTTAGCAGTAACCAAAGATATTACAACTCCTAAAAACACTATCAGACGCACCTCTATCCTCAAAAAAGCAGAAGAAATGATGAGAAAAAATCTGCGTTCTGATCTTACTATTCCAGCGATTTGTCAAGACTTAGAAGTAAGTCAACGCACCTTAGAATATATATTTAAAGACTTCTATCAAATGTCTCCTTACAATTATTTTAAATTGCTTCGTCTTAATGCTCTACATCAATCTCTTAACCAAAATAATCAGACAAAATTAATTTATGAAATTGCTGAAGAATTAGGTTTTTTTCACCGAGGATATCTGGCCTCTGATTATAAAAAACTGTTTGGTT
>VYLE01001003.1_pt1 | contig 14709 bp, 13 predicted proteins | sample 5114391 | NCBI WGS metagenome assembly VYLE01 (sample SAMN12291771, study PRJNA351875) | freshwater metagenome | isolation source: freshwater lake | place: USA: Michigan, Kent Lake | collected 2013-08-15
AGAGACGATAGAAAATACTGTCCGTTTTCACTCAATTTTGTCCCTCAATGACTTGTGGTACTTGTTCAATATCTAAGTCTAAAGTTTGGGCAATTTGTTCTACACTTAATCCTAAAGCCAATAAACGGGGAATAGAGTTTAATTTAGCGGTTAATACTCCTTCCTCTCTGCCTTCTTCTAAAATATCTTGATAGATGACTGATTCTCTCATAATCTCACTCCGAAGGATTTTTTTAATCGTCTCTCGATTTAATACTAACCCAGCGAGAATACTGGTGGCGGCAGCGAGATTGCTTTGCACCTGTTTTTGGGAGATAGTTTCTAAAGAACGGGACACCTGACTTAACACCTGTTCGGGATCATCAGTATTGCTGAGGACGGCAAAGGGTAATAACTCATTGTTCGCTTAATTTTTTAAGGGAAGGGTTTTAAAATTGCTGTAACCTTTATCCTGTATGCTTTTTAGCGAATAAGGTAAGCGGAACATTGCCGAGACTGCGATCGCCAATTGGCTCGTTCAAACCCTAGGTATTTCTACAAAATGGAGACGCACCGGGTTGAATCTCCCTATTGGGGATTGTTTGGGACAGCAACAATCAAAATACTTCTGATTTGCGAGCGACTTAACCTGACCGGAAAGATATCTGTATAATCTAGACCAGCTGCTCTAATGCCATAATCAATTTCCACTTGGTTCAATAAATTTTGATTGAGAGGCCATTGTCTCATGTCTCCACCTAATGCGGGACCATTCACCGGATTTCTAGTGCTTGCAGCCGTATCTGAAAGCATTTGATCGTGGGTAAAAGCTAAGACTCTATCCAATAATTCATCGTTGGTATAAGTGAAAGCATGATCATCACTCATGGGATTGATCATTTGAAAAACGTCACATCCTTCGTCTAAAACCATCGCTTCTTCCGCACCGAATCCATCGCTCATAATTAAGGTAATCCCTTCTAGGGTATTGCCGATTCTTGCCGATAATCCCGAGGACGCAAAACAGATAATTCTTTGACCGGACATTCCCAAAATTCCGAAAGGATAGATGCTCTTGGGAAAGTAAATTTCTACCGTATCTCCTCCGGGGTAAGGAAAATATTCTCCTGCCCGACGCGGAGAAAAATTAACTTGTTTAAAGTTATTTCGCGTCAATTCGTCAGCGACAGCAGGATCACCCAGATTGATCTGCAGAAAACCGCCGAGAGGATTTAACTGAGTTTCTACGATAATCGGTCCGTTTAAAGCGGCACGCCTGGCATTCAAATCGCCGTAGAGTTGATATTCCCCCAAGTTAATTTTATCAATACCCTGCCTCCTAAAATTCCCCGCACAGGGAATTTGATAAGGCAGGCAAAAAATATGGCGTACATCTTGGAATCGATCGATAGCAGTAAATAGGGGAACCACATCACCTTGTTGAATAATAGTTTTTCCCCCTAGGGCAAACTCTAAAAATGGGGCGATATTATGTAAATCAGGATTGTATCCAGGTAGCGGTCTTAAAAAAGCATCATATTTGCGGGCCACCTTCGGATCGTTAATCTGTATTATATTTGCGCCTCCAGCCATAAATTTTAAATCCAAAAATTCATAACGATGGCCGAGGTGTGTAGCCATAGCATCACACCATTTGACCAAACACCGATAGATGCGCTGATTGATCGGTTCTTGATAGCCTCCGGGGAGAAACATCCCACATAATTGATTTTGCAAGGATTTTATGTAGTAATTAGGGCCAAGATAGGCAAGATGCCACGGATTCATCGTTAGATCCCCACAACCTTGGGCGCCAATAATGAGCCAATCCTGTCCTCGCTGATCGCAGAATTCTTTGAGATGTTGATAAAGTGTCCAAGTACCCGCTCTCTGCTCGTAAGCATTGGTCGTAGAGTCTAGGCCAGGAATAGCAATTTGACCAAGTCGATTATACATTATATCCGGCACTGCATGAGGATCCTGCATTCTGGGAGGAGTTATACCATCCCGTTGAATGCCGGGGCCTTTTTGATAGTCTGGAGTCACGGACACAAAGATATGCTCTTTTTCCGTGTCTAGAGTCAAAGAACCAGTATTAAAAACTCGATTTTCCACCATAACACCCCCCGCTTGTCTAGGTGTGGCAGTTGCCGCTAGACAAGCTAATTAGCCCTAGGCTATCTGTTTTTTTTAATCTCAACCTCGCTGACCTGAAGGGGAGTGGGGCTTTATATTTTTTTCCTGAATCTATCAGAAAGCCTAGCATTTATCGTATTACCATACTTAAATTATAGTTTCCCGGAGGAAGTCAACTCTCGCCTCAATCCTTAAGAAATCCTCAAGAAATCCTTTCCCCGCTCTCGTTTCTGAATTGCCAAGAATTGCGTTAGAATTAAAGAAATATTACAAGTGGTTGACAAAAATGAGTAAGCCTGATACACAAGCCATTGCCCTCCAGTTAGAAAGTAGCAATTCTAAAGATCGTCTGCTGGCCTTGGCATCCCTGCGAGAAGTGACCCCGGAGGAAGCTGTACCCTTGATCAAAAAAGTCCTTTATGATGAAATGCTGCCAGTGCGATCGATGGCTGTCTTTGCTTTGGGAGTCAAACAAACCGAGGAATGCTTTCCTATCCTAGTGGATTTGTTAGCCAATGATGCCGATTATGGCATTCGCGCCGATGCTGCCGGGGCCTTAGGTTATTTAGAAGATATTCGCGCTTTTGAACCCCTACAACGGGCTTTTTACGAAGACACGCAATGGTTAGTCCGCTTTAGTGCCGCCGTCGCTTTGGGCAATTTGGGCGATATTCGGGCTAAACAGGTGTTATTATCGGCTCTCGATAGTAACGAAGCGGTTATTCAACAGGCCGCTATTGCCGCTCTTGGGGAAATCAAAGCAGTGGAAACCGTCGAGAAGCTTTTAACCTTTGTTAACTCTGATGACTGGTTAATCCGGCAGCGATTAGCGGAAGCTTTAGGCCATCTTCCGGCGGAAAAAACGATCGCAGCCTTAAAATTTTTGGTCAAAGACGAACACCCGCAAGTGCGCGAAGCAGCCCGTTTATCCTTGCAAAAATTGGCCAACGTCTAGGTATAGGATAGAATAAATAATCTATTCTTTCAGAGCGATCAATCTTTGCCTACAGCCATTCATGGATATTCAAGAATTTATTAATCTCTGTGCGGGTAAATGGTTTTCTCAGCGTACCAGTTATCAATTAGCCGCCCAAAAAGTTGCCAATAATAAAGCAGAAATCACCATCGATTTGCTGGCTGCCGATGCTGCCGATGTGGTGCAATTATGTTTAGAAAATAACTGTCAGTCCCAGGCCAATCTAGGGGGATGGAAAGCGACTTGGGATAATTCCGTGGACTATGGACAACCGAAAAAAATCAGTTCTAGCTATTTAGTTTGGCTACCCTCAGAGAATTCTTGGCAAGGAAAATTAATCACATCGGACGGTAAATCGGCAGTGCTGGGAGAATATCATCTCAGAAGCGATCAAGCTTTAACTTTAACCATCGAGGATAATCACCATCGTATCGAGGAAAGAATCTGGTTTGCTAGTCCTAATCTGAGATTGCGTACCAGTATTATCCAGTCGGCCAATGGCGATCGCCAGACGGTTTTCTATTCGGAAATTCGCAAAATGGTTGCTTCTTAAGTAGGGTCTGCTGAAAAAGTTTGTTGGTGGGGTTAGGGTGTGGGGTGTGGGGTGTGGGGTGTAGGGTTTTACCGATTTTCATCTGGTCAATTACCTAATTTTCAGGGAAAAAGTGCCTAAATTTCCCCCCCCGATCACCCCAAGGTCTGGCACTTTTTGATGGGGAAAAAGTCTAAAATTCCTATCCAACAAGGTTTTTAGATTTATTCAGCAAACCCTAAGTAGCTGCCATCCCCAATCTCTGAGGTGGGGAAGACAGGATTAATCTTCCACCACTCCAGTCAAATCCTCCTAACGTCGGCCGCGTCTGCTGCTGCCGAAACCACTGCGACTAGGGGTACGACGGGAACCAGAGGAACCGAAACTAGGAGAACGTTTGACATTATCAGATTTACCCGAATTCTTCAGGGTACTGGAACCATAACCAGAACCACTGGGTTTGGTGGTGGTTGTGGTGCTGCGATTGGGACTAGAGGAAGTATTACTGGGATAACGACGTAAATTGCCAGTAGAACGGAGAGTTTGCCGATTTTTGACCGCCGGAGGTGGACTATTATGTTTAGTCCGGTATTGATCCACTGCCTGATTATAGGTGGAACCGTAACCACCAAAACCGGTCATTACACCCCCCGGAGTATAGAGGGGAGGAACGTAGTATTGAGGACGAAAGAGCAAACTACCCAAAGCTTGACCAGCAACAGCACCGAAAAAAGGACTCCAAAAACTCGATTCTTGCCGAATCACTACGGTTTCCTGTTGTCCGGTTTGGGGATTGTTCCGCACTTCCGTGACATTATGGACATACTCAATTTTAAAATCTTCGGTCATGTACAGGGTAGCCTGATCACCGTTGATTTCCACCGCGGTTTTTTCCCCTTTAGCGATAGCTTCATCGCTTAATCTAGCCATTTGCAGGTTAGTGGTGCGAAAGAGGGGAGAAGTCCCCCCAGGGGTGTTTAACAGCATTAAGGTATAAGTGCCATCTCCGTCATCGTAGGTAGCTTGTTGCACCTCGTAGCGACCGCTACTAACCTGATTGGATTCTTGTCTTACACTACTGTTATTAGCTGACGGTGACTGAGTTTGATTTGATGAGGAACCACAGGCCACCGTTGTGCAACAAAGGGTAAGAATTAAAAGGATTGTCGTTACTTGGCGCAGCATAAGGGCAAAATTAAGACTATAAAGGCAGTAATTCGGGGAAATTGAGTAATAGTTGCTCATTGGTCAATTCATCTCCCAATTGAGCAGGAGAAAAATGTACCTGAATCGCACGCAGCCGACCTTGGTAGTGGAGGTTAATTATTGATTTTAAACCATCTTCCAGGGCCTCTCGATCGGCTAGGCTAGTTTCTAAACCAGCACTCTCACCCTCGAATGCTATTGTGATCATAACAACTAAGTTATCGGTGACGGGTAAAGTTAAGGGTTCGTTTTCCCCCACTTGTGAAGACACCGATTCACTTAGGTATCTGGCCGCGGAATCGGTAAACAGTTCGTTAACGTAGTCTCCCGCTTCCCCCTCACTCCAAAAAATATCGCCCTCATTAGCCACAGAAAACCAATAGAGGTTCATCTGCAGCAGATTTTGACAAATTTCTACTAAACCCTCTCCCATGACCTCTAAATCCCCTTCGGAATCGATCGCTTCCCGGCCGGTACGATTAAGAATACCGATCAGCGGTGCGATTTCTTGGCCGTAGAGATGCAAAAATAAGCGACAGACCACATAGCGAGTTTTACCCGCAAATTTCTTAAAGCGATCGCCTAAAGAACTCATAATAGACCTCTGGTAAAAATCAAAAATTGTCGTTAAGGTTAGGAGTCAGGAGTCAGGAGATAGGAGTCAGGAGTCAGGAGTCAGGAGATAGGAGATAGGAGACTTTTTTATTTATTCTCCCCACTTCCCACTCCCCACTTCCCACTTCCCACTTCCCACTTCCCACTTCCCACTTTCAAGTCAGTAGTCTTGGAGCCATAAGCTAGATCAAGGTGATAATCAAGTAAACAGGAAAAAAGCCCTCAGCTTTTATTTATTTTGCCATTTTCTAGGCTCCTATGCCTTGATGCCCTGTTAAGTAGTCGGACATAAATTCTGTTGTCTATCTTAAGAAATGTAAATTGCCGCAATTCTTCCTGATGACCGACTCCTGACTCCTGACGACCGGCTACCGACTCCTTACCCCACAGTTAACTTGACTTTTGTCCAACTACTTAACAGTCTATAATTACTTAGAATCCTTTTGGTGTGAGCAAATGGCTGTCCAACTGCAACAAGCTTTAGTGGTTGCTTCCTATATCTTGAAACAGCGTCTAGCAGGAAAAAAGCGTTTTCCCTTAGTTTTAATGCTAGAACCCCTATTTCGCTGTAATTTAGCCTGTACTGGCTGCGGTAAGATTCAACATCCCCCGGAAATCCTCCGCAATCATCTTACCCCAGCAGAATGTTTCGCAGCGGTGGAAGAATGCGGGGTTCCCGTGGTTTCCATCCCCGGGGGCGAGCCGCTTTTACACCCACAAATCGATGAAATTGTCAAGGGGTTAGTGGACAGAAAAAAATTTGTCTATCTCTGCACCAATGCTCTGTTGTTGGAAAAAAGCCTGGATAAATTTACTCCTTCACCCTATCTTACCTTTAGTGTCCATCTGGACGGTTTAAAAGCACATCACGATCGCTGTGTGGATCGAGAGGGAGTATTCGATAAGGCAGTACAAGGGATTAAAGCGGCGAAAGCGAGAGGTTTTCGGGTTACTACTAATACCACGGTTTTTGAAGGCACAGAACCGCAAGAAATGCAGGAATTTTTCGATTTTCTCGCTACTTTGGGTATCGATGGTATGATGATTTCCCCCGGTTATAGTTATGAGTGGGCCCCGGATCAAGATAGTTTCTTAAAACGGGAGCAAACCAGAGCTTTATTCCGAGAAATTCTCTCACCCTGGAAATCAGGTCAGAAAAAGTGGAATTTTAACCATAATCCTCTCTTTCTCGATTTTCTCATCGGTGAACAGGACTATGAATGCACTCCTTGGGGTAGTCCTAGTTATAGTCTTTTAGGATGGCAAAAACCCTGTTATCTGCTCAACGAAGGACATTACAAAAGCTTTCGGGAACTTTTAGCAGAAACCAATTGGGATAACTACGGTCGGGCCAGTGGCAATCCGCAATGTGCCGATTGTATGGTACATTGCGGCTATGAACCGACCGCAGCCATGGCAGCTTTTAAACCGGCTAATATGAGACGTGCCATGCAGAGTTTAATCGGAGTCTAATCTAGGGTCTGCTGAATAAATCTAAAAACCTTGTTGGGTAAAAATTTTAGACTTTTTTCCCATCAAAAAGTGCCAGACCTTGGGGTGATCGGGGGGGAAATTTAGGCACTTTTTCCCTGAAAATTAATTAGGTAATTGACCCCCTGAAAATGGGTAAAACCCTACACCCCACACCCCACACCCCACACCCTACCCCCAGGAAAAACTTTTTGCCGCAGACCCTAATCTAAACTGATTCTAACCAGACGGCGGGGACTTGACTAGGGCGATCGGGTAATTGCATCCATCCCATTTCGCACAGACGAATTACCGAACTTAATTTTTCTACCAAAGCGGGATCAAAACGAATCCCGCTATAATTTTGACAGCGCTCTAGGGCCTCTCCTAAATCTAGAGCTAGTCGGTCGCCTCGCGGTTGAGTTAATTCCTGAAAATAGGCTGATAATCCTAAAATTCTCGACTCTAGGCTGATTTCTTCCCCTTTTAAGCCGTTGGGAACACCGCTACCATCCCAGTATTCAAACTCATGGTAAATAATCTGTTGAATTGGAGCTAATTCGGGCATAGTGGCGAGTAATTGTGCGCCTAACACCGATCGATCTCGCCAAAATAACGCATTTGCTCCCTCTAACTGACTGGCACGCTGTCTAAAAACTTCGATCGGAGCCTCCGCTAGACCGATGCGGTATAATAAACCAGCTAATCGTAAGCGTCGCAATCTCAGGGTGGGTAAATCGAGCAATTGTCCCAACATTTCCGCTAAAGCGGCCACCTGTAGGGAAGCAAGGGGATTATCAATATCTCTTTCATCGACCTTTTGAGCCATTCTTAGAAAAGCTTGCAGTTTATTAGCGGCTAAATTTTTATTTAAACGGGATGCTTGTCCTTCTAAGTCGCTTAATTCTCGTGCTTGTCTGCTGACGGTGACTAACTGCTGTTGACTGGTTTGCAGATAGGTGACAATGCGAGAGACTACTCCGGTTAAATCCGTGGGAATGGGATTAATATTTTGACTAATTTCCTGCTGTTGTCTGCTTAAATCGGCCGCTAGACTGGGATTATAAGGATGCAGACGCTCAATTAAGATCCTAGCGGCTTTTTCGACTAAATCGCGATCGAATGTCCATAAACCGTAGAATTTTCGCTCCGTGTCTATTTGGGGTTGACTATCGGACCGGTATTCTTCTGGGGATAACTCATGACAGAGTACCATGGAGGCGTAATCGGGGGAAAGAATGATTAAATTCCACTCATTCACCAAACTATCGCTATTATCTAAGTTTACTAGCGAAACATTCTCTAAACTGCCGGTTTTATGCTCAGAAAAACCACTATCGGCCACGGCAGCGATCGCAATATGACGAGAAGAGCGAGCGATATCTAAATAGCGCTCAGCTTCCTGTAAATACCATTTTCCCTGTTGAAAGGTGACTAAAACCAGTGGTTTATTTGTACTGTCTGGGCTGCTAGTTTGCAAGATATGATCTTCAAGAGCATGACAGAGAGCCACAAGGGTATTCTTAAAATAGACCCCGTAACTGCTGGGTAATCGTCCCGATGAAGCTCTTTTTAACTGTTGTAAGCTGGATTCTACGGTCATAAGTCGCAAGATTAGGGGTTGAGTGTGGGGAAAGGGGAGAGGAGAGAATAAATAAAAGCCATCTCCTGTCTCCTGTCTCCTGACGACCGGCTCCTGACTGCCTCAAAGGGGTTTATTCTACCACCCAGGGAGTGATTGCGGGAGTCCAATTAGCTAATTCCGCATCGCTAAACCAGAGACTAACTTCATCTTTGGCGGTATCTGGACCATCGGACCCATGGATAAGATTGCGTCCGACACTAATGCCAAAATCACCGCGAATCGTACCAGGTTCAGCATTGAGGGGATTAGTGGCGCCAATAATTTTTCTAGCGGAGGCAATTACTCCTTCTCCTTCCCAAACCATGGCCACCACGGGGGAGGAGGTAATAAAATCGACTAAAGAACGGAAAAAGGGTCTTTCCTTATGAACAGCGTAGTGTTTTTCCGCTAATTCGCTAGAAACCTGCATCATTTTCAACCCAACCAGCGTAAAACCTTTAGTTTCAAAGCGTTGAATAATTTCCCCCACCAGATTGCGCTGCACACCGTCGGGTTTAATCATTAAGAAAGTGCGTTCCATACTGCCTCTTAAAATTTAGTCATCGAAAAATTGCGTCCGAAACCCAGATTAACCCGGAATGGCATCCTAGAGAATGGCCGCATTTTCGCTTAAATTGCTGAGTTAGCTTGCTGTCCGATTTAGCTAGGGTTTGCGGCAAAAAGTTTTTCGTGGGGGCAGGGTGTGAGGTGTGGGGTGTGGGGTGTGGGGTTTTACCGATTTTGAGGTAGTCAGTTACCTAATTTTCAGGGAAAAAGTCCAGGAATTTTACCCCCGATCCCTCCAATGGTCGGCACTTTTTTTGGACAACCTTCTGGAATAACGGCATTAGTAACCCGCTTTCGGTAATCGAGCAGATTTCCTATTTACTCTTCATCAAGCGCCTAGATGACCTAGAACTAGCTAAGGAGCGTAAAGCCCAACGATTAGGCGAAAAACTCGAAAATACCACCTTTACCGCCAGCCAACAGCATATCCGTTGGTCGCACTTCAAAAATATCGATGATGCGGAGACAATGCTCCAGATTGTCCGGGATGAAGCGTTTCCCTTTATCAAAGATCTGGGGCAATTCTGCAAGGGTAGCACCTACGCTAAACACATGAAGAATGCGGTGTTTCTCATCGCGTCTCCGGCGCTGCTGGCGACGGTAATCGAGCAAATTGAAAAAATCCCGATGGGGGATCGGGACACCAAGGGCGACCTTTACCTAAAATGTCGGATGAATGCCCCCGCTACATTTTTCGAGAAGATACTCAGCTTTGCGGGGGATGAAATCAGACCAGAATATCAACCGCGGAGCATCGGTTTAATTCCACCATCTGTGGGTAAACTGTGTTATACCTAACTTAGCCAAGGGTCGAGGATTGTTAGATGCTAGTCGTAGAAGCAAAGCTAAAAAACGGAACACCAGAGCAATATCACCGGCTCGATGAAGCTATCATAACTTCTCAGTTTGTGCGTAATTCTTGTGTTCGTTATTGGGGGTCAAATCAAGGGACAACCCGCAATGATCTCCAAAAACTTTGTGCGGTACTAGCTAATAATAAAGAAACACCTTATGTTAATAAATTAAACTCACAAGCTCGTCAATCGGCTGCTGATAGAGCCTGGCAATCAATTAATAGGTTTTATCAGAATTGTCATGCTAAGATACCAGGGGAAAAGTGGTTTCCTCGGTTCAAAAAGCATAACCGTTCCTTTGAGTATAAATTAACAGGCTACCAACTATCTGATGATCGACGTAAAATCAGATTTACTGATGGTTTTCAAGCAGGAGAATTTGATTTATGGTGTAGTCAAAAGACATTATTTTATTATTCAGAGCAACAGATTAAACGGGTAAGAGTTGTTAGACGTGCTGACGGTAAACCAACGCGACAAATAACAGGAATTGACTTAGGGTTAAAGGAATTTTATACCGATGCTCAAGGCAATAATGTAGAGAATCCACGTTATTTAAGAAAGTCAGAAAAACGACTGAAAAAAGGACAACGACGATTATACAAAAAGTTTCCTCAAGGAAACAAACAGTCTAAAAACTATCACAAGCAACGGATAAAAGTAGCTAGGCTTCATCTTAAAGTATCAAGACAACGTAAAGACAAAGCAATTAAAGACGCTTTGGCGTTAGTCCAGTCTAATGATCTGGTAGTTTATGAGGCTCTAAAGGTAAGAAACTTAGTCAAAAACCATAAGCTTGCCAAATCGATTTCTGATGCTTCTTGGTATCAATTCACTGAATGATTGAATTATTTTGCCAAGATTTATCGGATTGTTTGTGTTGCTGTTCCTACCCATTTTACTAGCCAAGATTGTTCAGTTTGTGGGACGATAGTGCAAAAAACATTAAGCAATAGAACTCATCAATGCCCTAACTGTAAAACAGTCTTAGATAGGGATCATAATGCAGCAATCAACATTCTTAAAAAAGGGTTGAAATATTTTGTAAATCATCTCAACGGTACTGTTGGGCAAACAGCAACCACCCCAACCACTAGGGCTGATTCATTCTCCGAATCTAATTCTTTTTTTGCTACCTTTAATCGCTTATGAGGTAAGCAAAAGACCTCGGCCTAATATTATCTCAAGACCAAAAGTTTTTCTAGTTAAGGAATCTACCCGAATAAAAATTATTTTAATTGCCTCATATTTTTTCAGTGAAATTGAATTAGCAACGATAGATATACGCTTCAGCCGTCGAACTACTTATTAATTAGTACACAGGCTAAAAGCAAGCTGTGACTGGGTTAAGTACCTAGGCAAAATTATTTACACATGACGATCATTGCCCCGTAAGGGTTTTAGCTCGATCGGGCAGGTAATTAATTTTGCATGACTACTTATAATTTTTGGAGATGTCTAAAGCACGACGTTTTTAAAAATTTTCAGCTATGTATTTCCGAGAAATCGCCTAAAAACGTTGCCAGATAAGGATTTGAGAGAATGATATAAGAGAGAATGAAACGACCCAAGGAGCAAGGGGAGGTGTTGCCCCTTGCCTGTTGCCTCTTGCCTCATCTCAACAAGCAATTTAAATACGCGGGCAGCTTATTGTGTTGGGTGAGTTGGGAACCCTAACCGTAGTATGATTGAACAATGCGAAGACTCACAATCACTCGACCCGACGACTGGCACCTTCATCTCCGCGATGGTGCGGCAATGAAAGCGGTTCTCCCCCATACGGTGCGTCAGTTTGCCCGTGCCATTATCATGCCGAATTTAAAGCCCCCAGTGCGCTCGGTGGCTGATGCTGCCTCCTATCGCGATCGCATTCTGGCAGCAGTTCCAGAGGGTCAACAGTTCGAGCCATTGATGACCCTCTATCTCACCGATAATACCAGTCCCGAAGAAATCATGGCGGCGAAAGCCTCCCAGTTTGTCAAAGCGGTGAAATACTACCCGGCCGGTGCCACAACTAATTCCGACTTGGGGGTGACGGACCTTCGTAGGTGCGATGGCGTTTTGGCAGCGATGGAGCAGCTGGATATGCCGCTACTACTGCACGGAGAAGTTACCGATGGTGATATTGATGTGTTCGATCGAGAGAAAGTGTTCATTGAGAAGCACTTAATCCCACTGATAACAAGATTTCCGAAACTGCGGGTCGTCTTTGAACACATTACCACTGCCGATGCGGTCAAGTTTGTTCTATCTGCTAACAACAATGTCGCCGCCACAATTACGCCCCAACATTTATTATTTAGCCGAAACATTCTCTTTACCGGTGGCATTCGTCCCCATTTTTATTGCCTGCCGATTTTGAAACGAGAGGATCATCGTTTGGCGCTTTTGCAAGCGGCCACATCGGGCAACCCCAAGTTTTTTCTAGGGACCGATAGTGCGCCCCATTCTCGCTACAGCAAAGAAAGTTCCTGTGGCTGCGCGGGTTGTTATTCAGCCCTGCACGCCCTAGAGTTGTACGCAGAAGCCTTTGAGAGCGTCGATGCAATTGAGCAACTGGAAGGGTTTGCCAGCTTTCACGGTCCAGATTTTTATCAACTCCCCCGAAATACCGAACAAATCACCTTAACCAAAACCCCTTGGCGCATTCCCGATGAATTGCCATTTCCCGAATCCGGACTGGTGCCGTTACGAGCGGGTGAAGAGATAACCTGGCAATTAGGGGAATAAAAACCGCCAGTCTTGGTAGTTGCGGTCAAGAATTGACGATTAGTTAGGGCTGGCTGAATAAATCTAACAACCTTGTTGGATAAGGTTTTTAGACTTTTTTTCCCTCAAAAAGTGCCGACCATTGGAGTGATTGGGGGGAAAATTCCGGGACTTTTTCCCTGAAAATTAGGTAATTGACCAGGTGAAAATCGGTAAAACCCTACACCCTACACCCTACACCCTGTCCCCACGAAGAACTTTTTGCCGCAAACCCTAGTTATTTCCCGTGACAATGAGGAGGATCGATAACATTGGCAAAAATTGCCCAAAGTACCATGAGCGGCATCGGCAACAAACAGATTAGCCATTGATGACCGGTTAGGGTCGCCGTTGCAAACAGACTGTTCATCACCCCCCATTGGCTAAACAAAATTTGTAGGGCAACAGCAGCCACAATCCCCAAAATTAGGATCGGTGCATTAGTGATCGACGTTGACTGACGACGCAGGTAGTCCACTAGGCTCATCCCTAATTGACTGATACTGAGCAGATAGATAACCCGTGCTGCCACAAGGGATTGAATTGCCATTGTGCGGGCAACGGCAATATCTCCTGTGGTCGATTTAGCCCACTCAAACATACCAAAAATCAGAATCCAGTTAAACAATGAAACAGCCAAAATTCGGCGCAATAGTTTTTTGGTGATCAAAGGTTCATTGGGATTGCGTGGTGGTGACTGCATAATGCTGGGGGATTTTGCTTCAAAGGCCAGGGGAACAGTCATCGTGACCGAGTTGATCATGTTCAACCAGAGTACTTGTAGGGAGAGGATCGGTAAATCTCGTGCCAGTAAAGTACTGATCAGAATCGTCATCGATTCGCCACCATTGACAGGTAAGAGAAAGGAGATTGCTTTGCGTAAGTTTTGATAAACGGTGCGTCCTTCTTCGACAGCGGCCTTGATCGAGGCAAAGTTATCATCAGTGAGGAGCATATCAGCAGATTCCCGGGCGACTTCCGTTCCTCCTTTCCCCATGGCAATGCCGATATCGGCCTGCTTGAGAGCCGGCGCATCATTAACACCATCGCCCGTCATCGCCACGATTTCTCCTTGGGACTGGAGTACTTCCACCAGTTGCAGTTTTTGGGTAGGGGCAACCCTGGCAAATACCGATCCATCGACCACCGCTTGGGCCAGTTGATGATTATCCATTTGCGCTAATTGTTTTCCCTCAAATGCTAAGACTTGTGCTGCCGTTTTAATGCCCATCCGTTCCGCGATCGCCCGCGCCGTGACAAGATGATCACCAGTAATCATCTTGACGCGAATCCCAGCACTTTGACAGGCATGAACGGCAGCGATCGCCTCTGGACGAGGCGGGTCAATCATGCCCTGTAATCCTAGAAACACCAAGCCTGTTTCGATATCCTCATGGTCGATAGAATGCTGATGGGTCGCGGCTGCTTTTTTGGCGAAGGCAAGCACCCGTAAACCCTGCTCTGCCATCGTTTCTACCGCTTGCTCGATCTGTTGGGCGTTCAGCACGGTCATCTGACCATAGCGATCGATCATCGAAAATTTGGGTCTGAAACCCCGTCGTTCTACGACGGCTTTACTGTTAAATACTAGCGCATTTACCAAATATATGCTAAAATGTGAGACATGGAAAAAGCCTATTCTTACCGATTTTACCCCACACCCGAACAAGAGTCGCTATTGCGGCGCACTTTGGGCTGTGTAAGATTAGTTTACAATAAAGCTCTCCATGTCAGAACACAAGCATGGTACGAAAGACAAGAAAGAGTAGGATATACTGAAACTTCTTCAATGCTAACCGATTGGAAAAAGCAAGAAGAATTAGACTTTTTAAACGAAGTTAGTTGTGTACCTTTACAACAAGGGTTAAGACACCTACAAACAGCTTTCACTAACTTCTTTGCTGGTCGTACTAAGTATCCTAACTTTAAGAAAAAACATCAAGGAGGAAGTGCCGAATTTACCAAATCTGCTTTTAAATTTAAAGACAAACAAATCTATTTA
>VYLE01000698.1_pt1 | contig 14702 bp, 14 predicted proteins | sample 5114391 | NCBI WGS metagenome assembly VYLE01 (sample SAMN12291771, study PRJNA351875) | freshwater metagenome | isolation source: freshwater lake | place: USA: Michigan, Kent Lake | collected 2013-08-15
CGTTCCGGGTCACCCGCAGCTCTGGCCAGCCCTCCAGCGCGTCGCCCGCCTCCGCCGCCGCAAAGGCCGCCCGCAGCCCCATGGCCAGTTCCACAGCATCCATCCTGCCCCCCCTTTGCCCCACCCAAGCACGGAACGCCCGCCCGCGCATCCCCCTTCCCGCCCTGCCCTGCCCCGCCTAAGCTGCCGTTGCCACGAGGGAGACACAGATGAAGACGATGATCGGCGTGATCGGCGGGTCCGGGGTCTATCAGATCGACGGGCTGGAAGGCGCAAGCTGGGTGAAGGTGAAAACCCCGTGGGGCAAGCCGTCGGACGAGGTGCTGCTTGGCCGTCTGGACGGCATCCCGATGGCCTTCCTGCCCCGGCACGGGCGCGGCCATGTCCATGCCCCGTCCGACATCCCCTTCCATGCCAATATCGACGCGCTGAAACGGCTGGGCTGCACCGATATCGTGGCCGTGTCGGCGGTGGGGTCCTTGCGCGAAGACTACCGCCCCGGCGACTTCGTCATTGTGGATCAGTATATCGACCGCACCTTCGCGCGCCCGAAATCGTTTTTCGGGGCGGGCTGCGTGGCCCATGTGGGCTTTGCCCATCCCACCTGCCCGCGCCTCTCTGCCGCCTGTGCCGATGCGGCGCGGGGCGCAGGCGTCACGGTGCATGACGGGGCGACCTATGTGGCGATGGAGGGGCCGCAATTCTCCACCCTCGCCGAATCGCGGCTCTATCGATCCTGGGGCGCTGATGTGATCGGGATGACGGGGATGCCCGAGGCGAAACTCGCCCGCGAGGCAGAGCTGTGCTATGCCTCTGTCGCGATGGTTACGGATTACGACTGCTGGCATCCGGGGCATGACGCGGTGGATGTGGCGGCCGTCATCGCCACGCTGACGGCGAATGCGGGCCATGCGCGGGCCCTTGTGGCGGGGCTGCCCGCCCGCCTCGGCCCCGACCGCGCGCCCTGCCCGCATGGCTGCGACCGGGCGCTGGAGATGGCGCTANNTGACCGCGCCCGACAAGCGCGACCCTGATCTTCTGGCGCGACTTGACGCCGTGGCGGGGCGGGTGTTGGGAGGGGCTTCGGGGGGCTGAGTGCGCAGGCTTAAGGCCCGGTAAACCCTGCCGGCGCGCAATGGCGGCCAGTCCCCGTTGCGAAAGGCCAAGCCCATGCGCGCCTCCCATATCCGTTTCCTGCAGACCCGCCTTGCCGCGATGGGCCATGATCCCGGCCCCGTCGACGGGCTGCGCGGCCCCCGCAGCGATGCCGCGATCCGCACGGCGCTGGCCACGCTGCGCCCTTTGCCCAAGGGCTGGCAAATCTGGCCCCCGCGCCGCCGCGCCGTGGCCTGCCTGCAAGCGCTGGCCCGCGCCGAAGGGATCGACCCCGGCCCGATCGACGGGCTTTGGGGGCCGCAGACGGACTATGCCGTGACCGCCCTTCTCGCCCTGCAGCGGACCGGGCAGCGCCCCGATTGGCGCGACCTGCGGCCCGCGCCCCCCGCGCTCTGGCCGACCGAGGCGGAGGTTGCCGCCACCTTCGGCCCGCATGGCCAGCTGGGCGGTTTCACCCCGCCGATGGTCAAGGTCCCCTCGCCCTGGCCCTTCCGCATCGCCTGGAACCTGGCCGAGACGCGCGGCTTCCTCTGGGCGCATGAGAACACCGCCGCCTCCGTCGCCCGCATCCTGCAGCGCATCCATCTGCATTACGGCGCGCAACGGCTGCACGACCTGCGGCTGGATATCTTTTCGGGCGACTATGCCCCGCGCCTTATGCGCGGCAGCCAGAGCCGCTGGTCCATGCATGCCTGGGCCATCGCCTATGATTTCGACGATACCGAAAACCGCCTGCACTGGGGGGCCGATCGCGCCCGCCTTGCCCGGCCCGACTATCTGCCCTTCTGGGAAATCTGGGAGGCCGAAGGTTGGACCTCGCTCGGTCGCAGCCGCAACCGCGACTGGATGCATGTGCAGGCGGCCCGGCTCGACTAACCGCTCCGAAAAGAACGCCGTCTGCTGCTTCATCTTGGCCCAAATACTCAAAAAACCTCACCGCCCAGAACAAGTTAGGCCCATGAGGCGCGGACCAGCCGGGGGGCAGACGGGCCGCAGGTCCGACGCTGCCCCCCCTCGACGCCCCGGAAACCGCCCGCTAAACCAAGGGGAAACGGGGCAGAAGGGATCGCCATGGCCAAGACCGTCAAGGACTACATCCGCACCATCGTCGACTTTCCGCATGAAGGTATCCTCTTTCGCGACGTGACCACCCTCTTCGCCGATCCGCGCGGCTTCCGGATGTGCGTGGACCAGCTTCTGGCCCCCTATGCGGGCCAGCCCATCGACAAGGTCGCAGGACTCGAGGCGCGGGGCTTCATCCTTGGCGGGGCGGTCGCGCATCAGCTGTCGACCGGCTTCATCCCGATCCGCAAGAAGGGCAAGCTGCCCGGGGCCACCATCGCAGAGAGCTACAAGCTGGAATATGGCGAGGCGACGGTCGAGGTGCATGACGACGCGATCCAGCCCGGCGAGAAGGTGCTGCTCGTCGATGACCTGCTCGCCACCGGGGGCACGGCCGAGGCCGGGATCAAGCTGATCGAACGGCTGGGCGCCGAGGTGATCGGCTGCGCCTTCGTGGTGGACCTGCCCGATCTGGGCGGGCGGGCCAAGCTCGAAGGGTTGGGCATGGATGTCCATGCCCTCTGCGCCTTCGAGGGGCTTTGACGCGCGCGCCCGCAAACCGCCGAGGAAACCGCCCCGGAAACCTCACCAAAAACCGCCCGCCCCCCGGGCGGGCGCTAACCCTTCCTTAACACTTGCCGGTTTAGAGTGAGTCGTGTCGGGGCTACCCACTCCGACGCTGCTTGCAGGGACCACAACCCCACGCCCCGCCGGTTCACCCCGGCGGGGTTTCCCTTTCTCGGGGGGCCGGATGCGGGCGTCATTGTCCTGTCACCCGCGCCGGTCTAGGTACGGGCCATGACATCCTTCCGCGACCTGTTCCACACCTTCGGCAAGATCGGCCTTCTGTCCTTCGGCGGCCCCGCTGCGCAAATCGCGCTGATGCATCGCGTGTTGGTGGACGAACGCAAATGGCTGACGGAGAAGGACTATCTCTCTGCCCTCTCGTTCTGCATGCTGCTGCCGGGGCCTGAAGCGATGCAGCTTGCCACATGGTCGGGCTGGCGGCTGCGCGGCACGCTGGGCGGGCTGATCGCAGGGCTGCTTTTTGTGTTGCCGGGCGCGGCGGTGGTGCTGGCGCTCGCCATGATCTATGCCGCCTATGGCACGCTGCCCGTGGTACAGGCGGTGTTTTCCGGCGTGCAGGCCGCCGTGGCGGTGATCGTGATCGAAGCGCTTTTGCGCGTGGGCAAGCGCGCGCTGAAAGGCCGCGCGGCGCTGGTGCTTGCGGCACTGGCTTTCCTTGCGCTCTTCCTCTTCGATGCGTCCTTCCCGGCGGTGATCCTGATCGCGGGTCTTTGGGGCTATGCCAGCGCGCCGAACTCTTCTGCAGCGGGCGAGGCGGGCCCGCGCCCGCCCGCCCCTGCCCTGCGCGGCACCTTGGGCACCATCGCGCTCTGGTCGGTGATCTGGCTTGCCCCCCTCGCGCTGCTCTGGCTGACCGAAGGCGGCATCCTGACCGAGATCGGGGCCTTTTTCGCCAAGCTTGCCATCCTCACCTTCGGCGGGGCCTATGCCGTGCTGGCCTGGACGGCGCAGGCGGTGGTGGAGGAAAAGGGCTGGCTCACCCTGCCGCAGATGATGGATGGTCTGGGTCTGGCCGAGACGACGCCCGGGCCGCTGATCCTTGTGACCGAATTCGTGGGCTACATGGCCGCCCATCGGACCGGGGGCTGGCTGCTGGGCGTGGCCGGGGCGGCGGTGACGCTCTGGGTGACATTCGTGCCCTCCTTCCTGATGATCTTCGCAGGCGCGCCCTGGATCGCCCGGATCACCGCCAATCCGCGCCTTGCCGGGGCGCTGGCGGCCATCATGGCGGCTGTTGTGGGGGTGATCGCGAATCTCGCGCTCTGGTTTGCCACCCATGTCTTTTTCGCGCGGATCGGCCGGGCGGCCCTTGGGCCGGCCGACCTGATCGCGCCGGACTTGACCAGCTTCCGCCCCGGTCTGGCCGCTCTGGCCCTGCTCGCGGGCTGGCTGCTTCTGCGTCGCCATATGCCGTTGCCCCTTGTGCTTGTGATCGCGGCTGGGGCCGGGCTTGCGCTGCATCTGGCGGGCCTCGGCGCGCCGCTGCGGCCCTGAGCCACGCCCCGCACCTACAGCACGAGCGCGCCGCCGGACCGGAAAGCGACATCTTCCCGAACCGCCCCCTTTCCTTCGTCCCCGAATCCCCCTTAATTGGGGATCAGCAGCGGAAAGGACAGCGCATGGCCCGTTCCATCGACTACGGCAATCTGATGCACCGGGCGATGCGCGGCTTGATCCAGACCGTCTTGCGCGATGTGGCCCGCGACGGGCTGCCGGGCGCGCATCACTTCTTCATCACTTTCGACACCCGCCATCCCGGCGTCGCCATCGCCGACTGGCTGAAGGACCGCTATCCCGCCGAGATGACCGTGGTGCTGCAGCACTGGTACGAGAATCTGACCGTGACCGAGGACCATTTCACCGTCACACTGAACTTCGGCAACCAGCCCGAACCGCTGGTGATCCCCTTCGATGCGGTGCGCACCTTTGTCGATCCCTCCGTTGAATTCGGCCTGCGCTTCGAGACGCATGACGACAACGACGAGGAAGAGGAGGACGAGGGCGACGATGACGGCGACGACGATCCGCCGCCGCATCAGGACGCCGAGATCGTCAGCCTCGACAAATTCCGCAAGCATTGACCGGGCGCAGTGGCCGAAAAATCTTCGTCCGAAGATTTTTCGCATGCGAAGAATTTTCGTACGAAAATTCTTCGGTGACGACGGTATGCGACGGTATGCCAATTGATTTTGGCGCCTTCGCCCGCTAAGGCGGGCAGAGCGAAAACAGGAGGCTTGCCCATGTCCGCCACCCGCACCGAAACCGACAGCTTTGGCCCGCTGGAGGTTCCCGCCGACAAGTACTGGGGCGCGCAGACCCAGCGGTCGATCATCAATTTCCCCATCGGCTGGGAACGCCAGCCGGTCGCCATCATCCGGGCGCTGGGGGTGATCAAAAAGGCCTGCGCGCTGGTCAATATCGATCAGGGCGACATCGCATCGGATCTGGGCCAGGCCATCGCGGCGGCGGCGCAAGAGGTGATCGAGGGAAAGTTCGACGACAACTTCCCCCTTGTGGTCTGGCAGACGGGATCGGGCACCCAGTCCAACATGAACGCCAATGAGGTGATCTCGAACCGCGCGATCGAGATGCTGGGCGGCGTGATGGGATCGAAGAAGCCGGTCCACCCGAACGATCATGTGAACATGGGCCAGTCGTCGAATGACACCTTCCCGACCGCCATGCATGTGGCCATCGGCATGATGGCCCGCGATGTGCTGCTGCCGGGGCTGGAAAAGCTGTCGGCGGCGCTTTGGGCGAAGTCCCATGAATTCAAGGACATCATCAAGATCGGACGCACCCATACGCAGGACGCCACGCCCCTGACGCTGGGGCAGGAGTTTTCGGGCTATGCCACGCAGGTCGACAAGGGCATCGCGCGGGTGAAGGCCTGCCTGCCCGACATCTACGAGTTGGCACAGGGTGGCACCGCTGTCGGCACCGGGCTGAACACCCGCGTCGGTTGGGACAGCCGCGTGGCGGCAAGGATCGCCGAGATCACGGGTCTGCCCTTCGTCACCGCACCCAACAAGTTCGAAGCACTGGCCGCCCATGACGCGATGGTCATGTTCTCTGGCGCGCTGAAGACCGTAGCGGCGGCGCTGTTCAAGATCGCCAATGACCTGCGGCTGCTGGGCTCCGGCCCCCGGTCGGGTCTGGGCGAGTTGATCCTGCCGGAAAACGAACCCGGATCGTCGATCATGCCGGGTAAGGTGAACCCGACGCAGGCCGAGGCGCTGACCATGGTCTGCGCCCATGTCATGGGCAATGACGCGGCGGTGGGTTTTGCCGGGTCGCAGGGGCATTTCGAGTTGAACGTCTACAACCCGATGATGTCCTACAACGTGCTGCAATCCATGCAGCTTTTGGGCGATGCGGCGGGCAGCTTCACCGACAATATGGTGGTGGGCACGCAGGCGAATGTGGCACGGATCGACAAGCTGATGAAGGAATCGCTGATGCTGGTGACGGCGCTGGCCCCCACCATCGGCTATGACAACGCAACCAAGGTGGCGAAGACCGCGCATAAGAACGGCACGACCCTGAAGGAAGAGGCGATCGCCCTGGGCTTCGTCGATGCCGAAACCTTCGACCGCGTGGTGCGGCCGGAGGACATGATCGGGCCGAAGGGGTGAGCGACGGTCCGTGTCACTTGACAGGGATCGAAAGCTCCGGTGGAGTTTTTGAAGGAACGAACGCCCGCTGCCGCCGCAGCGGGCCAGTGGAATGACACGACCCATGGCCGAGATCGTCAACCTGCGCGCAAAACGGAAGGAGGCGGCCCGCAAGGCTGCCCGCGCCAAGGGAGACGAGAACGCCGCGCGGTTCGGTCGTAGCAAGGCCGAGCGGGAGCTAGAACAGGCGCGGGCGGAAAAGGCCGCCCGCGACCTTGACGCCCACAGACGCGACGAATGACCGCCCGTCCCGCCAAGCATTCACTCACGCTGCGCGGGCATCGCACCAGCGTCAGCCTTGAGGAAGAGTTCTGGCAGGCCTTCCGCGCCATCGCCACGGAACGCGGCCTGACGCTGAACCAATTGGCGGTGGAGGTGGACGAGGCGCGTGCAGGTGACGTCGGGCTCGCCTCGGCGATCCGGGTCTTTGTACTGCGGCACTATCGCGGTTAACCGGGTGTTTACCGACTCACGGGCAAAATGCTCGGCATGAGCACGGTTCCACTTCCCATCAGCCCCGATCGCTGGATCATCCAGCTTTTCAGCGCGAAATCAGCCGCGGAAGGCGGCATCATCCGCCGGAAGGTGGAGGATGTGGAACGCCTCGTGGGGCGACGGCGCTTCCTTCTTGAGGTCGACCGCCGTGGCTTTCACGTGGTGGAGAATGCAGGCCAGTTCATCATCTTCTGCAATCAGGACCCGGTCACGGTCTTGCGCTGAACCAAATTTCTTCGAAGAAATTTGCAAAATTTTTCGAAAAATTTTGGGCGAGAGCGGCGCTCTCGCCATAACCGCGACATCTGCGTCAGATTTCGCTCCCCCGCCGCACCACCCTGAGCCAGATCCCCTCCTTCGCCCGCACGGTCAGATGCGCCACCGGGACGGGAACCCGCCCCTCCACCACCTCGAACCGGAAGGCCCGGCACAGCAGCGCCAGAAGCATCACCCCTTCCGCCATGGCAAAGCCCGCCCCCGTGCAGACCCGCGGCCCGGCGGAAAACGGCAGCCAGCCGTCCCGCGCTGCCGCCTTCGTCTCCTCCCGCCCCCAGCGGCCCGGATCGAATCCGTCCGGATCGGACCAGATCCGCTCATGCCGCCCCAGATGCCACGACGACAGCACGACCTGCGCCCCCGGCGCGACGGCCCGCCCGCGAAACGCCTCTGGGCAGGTCGTCTCGCGCACCATCATCGGCACGGGTGGGAACAGGCGCAGCGTCTCGCGGAACACGTCGCGGGTCAGCTTCAGCCGGGACAGGGCTGAAAACTCCGGCACCATCCCCGCCGCCTCGGCCGCCACCGCCTCCTGCACCTCGGGATAGGCGGCCAGCAGCCACAGCGCCCAGCCCAGCGCGCTCGCGCTCGTCTCGTGACCAGCCAAGAAGAAAATGGCGACCTGATCGACCATCTCCTCCGTCCCGAAGCGTTCGCCCGTCACCGGGTCCGCCGTCAGCATGATCTTGCTGGCCAGATCGTCGGGCGCGGTGCCTGCAGCAATCTCCGCCGCCCGCCGCGCCGTCATCGCGGTGATCAGACGCCGGATTTCGGCCGCCGCGGCCTTCGTCCCACGCCGGAACCCGCGCGGCAACCAGCGCGGCAGGGGGATGAAGGCCGCCACGTTCAAAATGGGTTGGGTGCGCTGATAGGCGCGAAAGGCATGAAAGACCGCTGTCGCATCCCGGTCCTCGATGGGGATCGAAAACAGGGTGCGGAAGATCACATCCGCCGCCGCGTGGCTGGCGATCTCCTCCACCTCCACCACGCCTTCGCCCATCCGCGCCACCGCCGCCTCGCCCGCCGCCCACATGGCGGGGAAAGTGTCCCGCAGGCGGCCCCCTTCAAAGGCCGGATCGATGATCCGGCGCTGCCGCTTCCATTGCTCGCCATTGGTGACAAAGACCGACTGGCCCAGCAGTGGCGCCAACCCTTCGCGCACCCGATCGGATTTCGGGAAATCGTCGGGTCTCTCCTGCAGCACAAGCCGCACCAAGGCCGGATCGTTGCACATATAGCTCCGGAAAAAGGGCGTGCGGAACTCCGCCATCCAGGCGCGATACAGCCGCGCGGGCTGGGCCGACAGGATATCGGCCCGGAACAGCCGCAGATAGCGCCACCATGACACGCGATCGGGCCGCACCGGGGGCTTTGGCACCGTCATGCCATGCTCCTGTGGCCCGAGAGCGGCCGTTCGATCCGGCTTTTCGACGCCGCCCGCCCGCGATAGCGCGCGCCCAGCGTCAGGGGCCCCGCCGTGATGCGGAAATAGTCGTAATCGCCGGGTCGGTCGAAGGCGCACATGTATTGGAAATGCAGCCGAAACCAGCGAAAGCGCATCGCCCGCCACCGCTCGGGGCTGAAGGTCTGGGTAAAGGCGCAAGACAGAACGAGCGGCCAGCGCTTCCCTTCGGGCGCCACCCCCGTGACGGCGACCGGATCACAGAGCGCGAAGGCACAGCCATCCCCCGGTGCGGTCACATCCACCCACGTCACCGCGTCCTGCGCAGAAAGATAGGCAAGGTCCGCCCGCAGTCGCTTCGCCTCGGGCAGGAAGGACACCATCGGCACCACCTGCCCAAGCGTCAGGAAGGACAGCACCGCGCCCCGCTCCGGCAGCCCGGCGCGCAGAAGGTCCGCAAGGATCGTCACCCCAAGAATCGCACCCGAGGAATGGCCCACGACCAGCACCTCATCCACCCCCTCTTCTTCCAACGCGGCGCGGATGCGGGTGCCAAACTCGGCCATCCGCCGGTCCAGCCGGGGCGGATAGGCCCCCCAATGGCGCGCGGAAAAGGCATAGTCATGCATCAGGTAATAGGCGAGGAAGCGGTGATCGGCCCGCTGGAACAGCCGCAACAGGGTCCAGCCCAGCGCCGCGCCCGCCAGCAGGCCCAGCCCGATGCCCAAGGCCCCCGGCAGCAGCGCCGCCACGCCCAGCCCGATCCCCCATCCCGCCAGACCCGCCAGAACCGCCTGCAGCGACAGCATCACCACCGGATAAAGCGCGGCCAGTGTCGGCCCCTTGCGCAGCCGCCCCAGCCGGAACAGCGCACCGGAGGCCACATAGATCCAGGCCGTGCGCAGCATCTGCGCATAGGTCGCAGGAATCGTCCGCCGCATGGAGGACCCGATGATGTCGGCCCAGACCAGCACCTCCACCTCGCTCCGCACCTCCTCGCCGTCGATCTGGGCCGCCACGCTCCAGCCATGGGCGATGCCTGCGGGTTTTGCGCCCACCTCCAGGCCATAACCCGAGATGGCCGCCTGCTGCGGCCCCTCCTGCCGGTAGAATTGCCGATAGCGCCGCGTCTGCAGGGGATCGAAACCCGGAATGTAGAAGACACGCCGCCGCCTGACCCGGCCCGTATCCCGTGGCCCCACTTGCGTCATCGAAACACCCTGCACCCTGCCTGCACCCCGCACTGCGGCCAGTATGGCGCGCCCCGCGCCTCAGCCCAAGAGGGGAATGCCGAAGCGATCAAAGGTTTCCAGAAGCCACCAGCTGAAATCGGTGAAGGCCCCGGTCAGAAGCGCCAGCCCCACGATCACCAAAAGCGCGCCCATCGCCCGCTCGATCCATTTCATATAGGGCTTCAGCCGCTGCATGATGCCCATGGCGCGTTCGATGAACAGCGCGGCCAGCAGGAAGGGAATCCCAAGCCCCGCCGCATAGACGCCCAAGAGCAGCGTGCCCCGCTGCACCGATCCCTCCTGCGCGGCCAAGGACAGGATCGCGCCCAGCTGCGGCCCGATGCAGGGCGTCCAGCCAAAGGCGAAGGCAAGGCCAAGCACATAGGCCCCCAGCGCCGACCCGCCCCTGTCGCCCGCATCCAGCCGCGCCTCGCGGTCTAGCAGGCCGATGCGAAAGACACCAAGGAAGTGCAGGCCGAAGACAAGGACCACCACCCCCGCGATCTGTGAAAACAGGGTCTGGTTCTGCAGGAAGAAGGCCCCAAAGGCGCTGGCTGTGAACCCCAAAAGCAGGAAGACCGTCGACAGGCCCAAAACGAAGAACAGCGCAGGCAGCATCACCCGCCGCCGCGCAGCCTTTCCGCCCGCCGTCATCTCGCCCATCGATATGCCGCCCATATAGGCCAGATAGGGCGGCACGATGGGCAACACGCAGGGCGACAGGAAGGATAGGATGCCGCCCAGCAATGCCACCAGCATTGCCGCGCCCATTCCCGCTTCCATGATCTCGACGCCGAACATGAATTCCTGTTACCCGCTTCCGCCTGCGCCGTCATCACCGTCTTTCGTCACATTGCCGTGGCCCTGCCCCGCCCCTTGGGCTATCACGCGGCCATGACCCGCACCCCCGACATCACGCTCGATTGCGAAGGGCTGCTCTGCCCCCTGCCCGTGCTGCGCGCGCGCAAGGCGCTGGCCGCCATGGCACCGGGCCAGATCCTGCGCCTGACCGCGACCGACCGGATGGCCGCGATCGACCTGCCGCATTTCTGCTCAGAGGCGGGCCACCGCTTCCTCGCCGCCGAAGACATGGGCACGGTCACCGCCTATCTCATCGAACGCGGCGCCTGACCCTTCACCACACAGCCCCTTCATCTTGGCGGCAAATACTCAAAACGGAGCCAAGCGGCGAAGGCCGCGCAGGCGACCTCAAAGACTTGCGCCGCAGGCGCTCCGCTTCATAGGCCGCCATAAGCGAAAGGGCCGGGACTTGCGCCCCGGCCCCCCTAATCGTCGTGCCGCAGGCCTTACCGGCCCAGCGACCACCAGCCCTTCTTGCGCGGTTTGGGCGGGCCCTCTTCGGCGGCCGGTTCGGGCGCCGGGGCCGGGGCGATGGCGGCCGTCTCGGCCTCGCCCGGATCGGCCACCAGCGCGGCCTCTGGCGCGGGGGCAAGGCCCGGATCGGCGGGGAAGGACGGCGCTTCCGGCGCGACTTCGGCCACAGCTTCGGCCTCGGGCTTCTTCTTGGCGCGCGACCGGCTGGCGGGGGCCTTCTTCGCAGGCTTCGCCGGGGCCTCGTCGGCCACCTCCGCCGGGGCAGCGGGCGCTTCCGCCACTACCTCGACGGCGGCTTCGACGGCAGCCTCCACCACTGGCGCGGCCGGTTTGCGGCTGCGCGACCGGGTCACCTTCTTCTTCGGCGCCTCAACCTCCGGCTCGGCTGCGGCGACAGCTTCGACGGGGGCCTCGGCCACCACGACCGGCGCCTCGGCAGTATCGGCCTCGTCGCCGTCCTCCTCGTCGCTCTCGGCCCCTTCGCCGCCCTCGCCCGCGGCCATCGCAGCGTCGGAACCCGGCAGCCCGTTCGGCCCGCCCGGCTTCTTCTTCCGGCGGCGGCGGCGCTTCTTCTTGCCCCCGCCTTCGCCCGGCGCGCCATTGCGGCCCTCGCCGCGTCCTTCACCCCGACCTTCGGACCGACCCTCGCCCCGCGCCTCGCGCGGTTCTTCCACGGTCTCGGCCTCTTCGGCCTCGTCCAGATCCTCGTCGAAGGGCAGATCCTCGTCCTCGTCCTCATCCACCGGCGCGCCCATCAGGCCCGCATGGCCCGAGATCACGCTCGACGGTTCCGGTACCACGCGGGTCGCGGTCTTGAACTTCTCGATCACGTAATCGGGGCTGACCAGCATCGGATCCACCTCGATCCGCACGCTCATGCCATAGCGCGCCTCGATCAGCGCGATATGCTCCCGCTTCTGGTTGATCAGGAAATTCACGATCCCCACGGGCGCCTTCAGCAGCACCTCCTTGGACCGTTTCCGCGTCCCCTCTTCCTCCAGCGCGCGCAGGACCTGCAGGCCCAAACTGTCATCCGACCGGATCAGACCCGTGCCATGGCAATGCGGGCAGGGCTGCGTCGTGGATTCGAGCATCCCCGGCCGCAGCCGCTGGCGGCTCATTTCCAGCAGACCGAAGCCCGAGATGCGGCCCACCTGAATGCGGGCGCGGTCGGTCTTCAGCTTTTCCTTCAGGCGCTTTTCGACGGCAGCGTTGTTCTTGCGCTCTTCCATGTCGATGAAGTCGATCACGATCAGACCGGCAAGGTCGCGCAGGCGCAATTGCCGCGCGATCTCTTCCGCCGCTTCGAGGTTCGTCTTCAGCGCGGTTTCCTCGATGGACCCTTCCTTCGTGGCCCGCCCCGAGTTGATGTCGATGGCGACCAGCGCCTCGGTCACGCCGATGACGATGTAGCCCCCGGATTTCAGCTGCACCACCGGGTTGAACATGCCGCCCAGATAGCTTTCCACCTGATAGCGGGCGAAAAGCGGCATCGTATCCTCATACCGCTTCACCACCTTGGCGTGGCTGGGCATGATCATCCGCATGAAATCCTTGGCGGTGCGATAGCCCGCCTCGCCCTCGACCAGCACCTCGTCGATCTCGCGCGAATAGAGATCGCGGATCGACCGCTTGATCAGGTTGCCTTCCTCATAGATCGCGGCGGGCGCGATGGATTTCAGCGTCAACTCGCGGATCTGTTCCCACAGCCGCATCAGGTATTCGTAATCGCGCTTGATCTCGGCCTTGGTGCGCTTGGCACCCGCCGTGCGGATGATCAGGCCCGCGCCTTCCGGCACTTCGATCTCGCCCGCGATTTCCTTCAGCTTCTTGCGGTCGGCGGCCTGCGTGATCTTGCGGGAAATGCCGCCGCCCCGCGCCGTGTTGGGCATCAGCACGCAGTAGCGACCTGCCAGCGACAGATAGGTGGTCAGCGCCGCGCCCTTGTTGCCGCGCTCTTCCTTCACGACCTGAACCAGCATGATCTGCCGGACCTTGATCACTTCCTGAATCTTGTACTTGCGCGGGCGTGGTTTGCGCGGCGCGCTGATCTCTTCGGCAACATCCTCTTCTGCGACCGACTCGATCTCGTCATCCGTCTCGCTGGCATGATCCATGGCGCGATAGGGGCGTTCGCCATTCTCGGACCCGTTTTCGGACCCGTTCTCGCCGCCCTGTCCGCCATGATCATGGTCATGCGCGTGATCATGCCCGTGGTCATGATCATGCCCTTGGTCATGGTCGTGGTCGTGGGAATGGGCCTGTTCGGCCGCCGCCTCGGGCGCGGTGTCGGCACCGACCTCCGTCGCCTCGGTGGCAGAGCTGTCCTCTTCCTCGTCCAGATCGACGACATCCATCCCGCCGATTTCGACCGTCTTCACCGCATCGCGGCGCGCGCCTTCGGGGCGCGGGCGCGACCGGCTGCGGGACCGGCGGTTGTCTTCCTCTTCCTGCGCGCGGTTATAGGCGCGCTCTTCTTCCAGCAGCGCCTTCCGATCCGCGACGGGGATCTGGTAGTAATCCGGGTGGATTTCCGCAAAGGCGAGGAAGCCGTGACGGTTCCCGCCGTAATCGACGAAGGCCGCCTGCAGCGACGGCTCCACCCGAGTGACCTTTGCGAGGTAGATGTTGCCAGCGAGCTGGCGCTTGTTCACCGTCTCAAAGTCGAATTCTTCAACCTTGTTTCCGTCCACCACCACGACGCGGGTCTCTTCCGCATGCGTGGCGTCGATAAGCATCTTCTTGGCCATGATATCCTAATGCGCCCCGGCATGGCCAGTCCGGACCGGAGCGAACTCCGGGATCGGGATCGGACATGTGAAGGCGGCTTGTCTGGGCATGACGGCGCGGGGCGAAAGGCCGGGCCATGCCCGGTGGGCATCCCTCGGTTTTCGTCCTCGAAATCGCGCGCATCATCGCGGTTCTCTTTCGAATGCCTCGCGGCATCCACCTGATTAAGCCCGCTGCGTCTAATGACATGACGGGCAAACTGACGACCTTGCGGCCGATCCGACTGCCGCCCTCGCGGTCCGTTCCAAAGGTCCGGCGATGGCGGGCAGAGAATTCATCGGCGGGGCAAACCCCGCGTCCTGCGACCCTAGCGGCAAAGAGACGCAAAACACAATGGGTGAATTTCACCGCCCGCCCGCAATCCATCACCAAAGGGTGCGGGCAGGGAGGCACGCTCAACCTCTGGTTAAGGTTAACGCGGGCAGAGCGTACGCTGCGTGCCCACAGTTTGCTGCACAGAATGCGGCACAAGATACGGCACAGGCTTTTTCAGCGATTCCCGTAGGTTAAGCCCGCTTCAGGTGTATTCTGCCCGGCTGAGGCCATACTTCGCCATCTTCTCATTCAGCGTGCGCCGGGGCAGGCACAGCTCGTCCATCACGGCGACGATGCTGCCCTTGTGGCGGCGCATCGTGTTGTCGATCAGCATCCGCTCGAACGCCTCGACATATTCCTTCAACGGCTTGCCTTCGGTGGTCATCGCAGGCCCCGTCGCCTCGTTATCGGCCATCA
>VYLE01000658.1_pt1 | contig 14673 bp, 13 predicted proteins | sample 5114391 | NCBI WGS metagenome assembly VYLE01 (sample SAMN12291771, study PRJNA351875) | freshwater metagenome | isolation source: freshwater lake | place: USA: Michigan, Kent Lake | collected 2013-08-15
GATGCGACTCGCGCGGGGCGAGCGCCCAGCGCTTCCACTCAACACCCATGACTCGAACTCACGGCTCACCACGCGAGTTGTGAGTCGTGAGTTGGAGTTTTGGGTTTCGAGTTGTGGAATGCGAGTCGCGCGGGGCGGACCGAGTACCGCTACTGTCGCCATGACTCCCAGTGCGCGCGCAGGTCGGCCGAGCGGTCGAACCGCTTGCGCTTGTGCCGCGGTAACTCGGCGAGGGTCTGCAGCCGATACTGCTGCCCGAGCACCGACGGGGCCCACGCCTCGTAGCGGGCAAAGAGCTCCGCAACCGCGGCAATTCCGTGGTGCACCCGCTCCTGCTCGGTGCCGGTCCGTGCCACGTGCCCGCGAGGGAGCTGGCCCAGCTGGTGCAAGGGAAGCGCCAGCGGCCGGTCCGTGAGGCGGGCACTGCTGGCGTGGCGAGGCAGCAGGACACCGCCGGCCGGGCGATACGCTTGGCCATTGGACGAATCGGGAAAGGCCGCCGCGGGGTGCTCCGGCTCGTCGTTCCGCGAGCCGCGGTCCCCGGTGTCATTGAGCGCTGAGAAATGGACCGGCCCGCAATACGCCCCGAAGCCCCAGCACACCACGGCCTCGTACGGCGCCTCGGCGGTGAGCGCGTACACGTAGCAGCTCGTCCCCCCCTGAGCTGGCGAGCGCCAGCGCACGAAGCCGAACCGCTGCAGCGCGTTGCCGTGGGCGTGCCGGATATCGTGCCCGAGGAACCAGAACTGCTGGTCGAGCAGCACGGGGAAGCGCAGCGGTCGGGGAGGGGCTTGCGCGGGCATTTAGTGATACTAGGATCTCAATACTGTGTAGTCAACACCCCTGCGGGAGATCCCATGGCCAAGAGCGGCCGCGTGAACGTCAAGCTGCGCTCCACCGAGAGCCACCACATGTACGTCACCACCAAGAATCCGCGTACGACGCCGCAACGGCTCGAGCAGCGCAAGTACGATCCGTTCGTGAAGAAGCACGTGCTCTACCGGGAGTCCAAGTGAGCGCGCCCGCCGTGCCGACCAGCGACCGCCGGTTGCCGGTCACGGTCCTCTCGGGGTTCCTGGGCGCCGGCAAGACCACGCTGCTCAATCACGTGCTCAGCAATCGCGAAGGCATGCGCGTGGCGGTGATCGTGAACGACATGAGCGAGGTGAACATCGACGCACAGCTGGTGCGCGGCGGCGATGCGGCGCTCTCGCGCACGCAGGAAACGCTGGTGGAAATGACCAACGGGTGCATCTGTTGCACGCTGCGCGACGATCTGCTGCAGGAGGTCGCGCGTCTCGCCGCCGAAGGGCGCTTCGACTATCTGCTCATCGAAAGCACCGGGATTGGCGAACCGTTGCCGGTTGCCGCCACCTTCACCTTCGAAACAGAAGATGGGGTATCACTCGCGCAGGTGGCTCGGCTCGACACGATGGTCACCGTCGTCGACGCGTACCGCTTTCTCGCCGACCTCGGATCGCTCGACGATCTCAAGGCGCGCCAGCTCGCGCTCGGCGACGACGACGAACGCACCATTCCCGATCTGCTCATCGACCAGGTGGAGTTCGCCAATGTCATCGTCATCAACAAGGCCGATCTGGTGGGCGACGACGAACTGGGGCGGCTGGTGGCCATCGTGCGACACCTCAATCCGGAGGCTGAGCTGGTGACGGCGACGCGTGGCGTGGTGCCGCCCTCCGCCCTGCTTGGCCGGGGACTCTTTGATTTCGCGCAGGCCGAAGCGGCACCAGGGTGGCAGAAGGAGCTCGCCGGGGAGCATGTCCCCGAGACCGAGGAATACGGCATTTCGAGCTTCGTGTATCGCGCGCGGCGTCCGTTTCATCCGCAGCGGCTGTGGGAACAGGTGGATCGTGGCCTCCCCGGGGTGCTGCGCGCCAAGGGGTTCTTCTGGATCGCCACCCGCCCCGACCTGGTGGGCAGCTGGGCGCAGGCGGGGCAACTGCTCGAGGTGAACCCGGCGGGCTACTGGTACGCGGCCAGCCCGGCTGAGACCTGGGAGGTGGACGACGAGGAGCGCGCGATCATTGCGGGGCACTGGGACCCCGCGGTGGGGGACCGACGTCAGGAGATTGCCATCATCGGACAGCAGCTCGACCAGGCGGCATTGACCGCCACGCTCGACGCGTGTCTCGTGACGCCGGAGGAGTTCGCCGCCGGTCCGGCGCTGTGGTCGGCGTTCGCCGATCCCTTCCCGGAGTGGGCCGAGGCAGAGGAGGAAGACGACGGCGTCGCCTGAGGATCCGCAACACCGCCTTCGCCGCAAGCATCGGCCGCACTACTCTTGAGTATGTCCGGCATGACATTGCTTCTCGCCACCTTGGCGGCGCTCGCCCTCGGTCCGGTGGTGGCCCAACTCGCGCGCCGGCAGGCCGCGTTGCTCACCTTCGTGGATGGCTTCGTGCTCATCTGCATTGGCGGGCTGGTGCTCCTCGATGTCGTGCCGCACGCCATCGAGCATGGCGATCTGCTGGCGCTGGTGTGCATCGCGGCCGGTTTCGTGCTGCCGGGACTCGCCGAGCGACTGCTCACCTTCGGTGTGCGACAGACACACCTGATCGTGACGGTGCTCGCGATGGTGGGGCTCGCCATGCACTCGCTGCTCGATGGCAGCGCACTGGCGCAGAGCATGGGTGGCGGCAGTCTGCTGGGCTACGGGGTGCTGCTGCATCAGCTGCCGGTCAGCCTCATGGTGTGGTGGGTGTTGAGCGATCGGCCTCCGGTGGTCCCGTGGACGGTGCTGCTGTTCATGGGCGTCGCGATCGTGGTGGGCTATCAGACGGAGGCGGCGCTGTTCGCCGCCTTGCCGGAACGCGCCGGGCAACTCTTCGAGGCGCTGGTGGGAGGGTCGCTGCTGCATGTGATCGCCCATCCGGCGCACGACCATGATCCGGCGCACGAGCACGAGCCCGGGCACCCGCATCTGCATGGTACGGAGGCGACCGGGCACGCACATGCGCACACACACGCGCAATCACATGCGCACACACATGCGCACGATCACGCTCACGATCACGCGCACGATCACGCTCACGATCACGCGCACGATCACGCTCATGATCACGCGCATGCAGCTGGTCGCACGCACGATCACCCTTCGCCATGGGTCCGCTGGGCGAACGGGCTGGGGGCCCTGAGCGGCGCGGCCATGTTGGGGCTGCTGCTCCTGCTGCGCCGCGATGCCCTGGAACTCTCCACCTTCACTGCCATCCGTGACGCGTTCTGGGCGCTCTGTCTCGACAGCGCGCCAGCCGTCCTGCTGGCCTATATCACCGCGGGCTTCGTGTACGCCTATCTCCCCACCGGCGGGCTGGCGTGGATGAGCAAGGGATCACGGGTACGGCAGGGGCTTGCCGGCATGGCCGTGGGGTTGCCGCTGCCGATCTGTTCGTGCGGCGTGGTGCCGCTGTATCAGCAGCTGGTGCAGCGGGGCGCCTCGACCACGGCGGCCGTGGCGTTTCTCATTGCCACGCCGGAGCTGGGGATCGACGCCATTCTGCTGTCCGTGCCGCTGCTGGGCACGCAGTACACCATCATTCGTGTCGCGGCGGCGGCGCTGGCCGCCCTGACCGTCGCGTTGCTGGTGGGGGCTCTCGTTCCGCGCAAGCGCGCATCGCTCCCGCTCCTGGGCGACGCCGGTAGTGCAAACACGACCTCCCGCGACAAGCTGGCGCAGGCCGCGCAGTCGGGGCTCGCCGACATGGTCGACCATACGGCGCCGTGGATTCTGGCGGGCATCGTGGTAGCGGCATTCGCCACGCCCCTGCTGGAAGGATCGTGGCTCACGCAGCTGCCCACGGGCGTCGATGTGCTTGTCTTCGCTGCGGTGGGGATGCCGCTCTACATCTGCGCGTCCGCGTCGACACCGCTGGTAGCGGTGCTCGTGGCGGCCGGCGTGAGCCCCGGGGCCGGCCTCGCGCTGTTGCTCACCGGTCCCGCCACCAACATTGCAACGCTGGGCATTCTCACGCGTTTGCACGGACGTCGCTTCGCCTGGCTCTTCTCGAGCGCCATGGTGGGTGTGGCGGTCGCGCTGGGGCTGCTGGTCAACCTGCTGTGGCCCACGCTGACGGCGTCGCAGCCGCCACTCGTTGGCGAAGAGCAGGGCACGTGGTGGCAACTCACCGCCGTGGCGCTCGTGGCGGTGCTGTACGCGGCTTCCGTGCTGCGTCGCGGCGCGCGCGGGTTCCTGGGCGAGCTGCGCTTCGAGCTGTCGCCCACGTAAGCCACGTACGACACCCCGCCCGGCGCTAAACGCGAGCGGGGCGTGCGGGTGGTCAGGGCACGACCACGCCGCGATCGCGGACGATGGTGCGCCCGGTCTGCGCACTGTCGGAGAGCAGTTGCACGCTCACCCGTTCGACATTGGGAAACGCGCGGCTGATGGCAAAGCCGATCGGACGCCCTGCCACCGGCCGCGCGCACTGCACCTGCCATCGCGCATACACCTCGGCATGCGTACCGCGCCCCTGCAGCACCCCCACGGAGTCTGCGACCACGCGACAGCCCAGCGTCGCGTCGAACTTCAGCAACGTCGCCCCGCCGGTGCGCAGCTGTGTCAGGGCCGCGTTCTGGCGAGTCCGCTCGGCCGCCGTGCGGGGCGCCCGTTCAAAGCCGTACATGTCGTCCGCCGGCGCGCGCAGTTCGATGCGCCCCGCTGCCCCTTCGAGACCGATCAGCAGCGTCGCCTGTCCGTGCGTGTGCTGGGCGTCGGCAACGTGTACGCCAAGCGTGCCAACGAGCAACGCGGTGGCGAGGCACACACGATTCGATATCCGGTTCATCGCGTCATATCCTCGTACTTCGAAAACTTCTCTGCCTCGATGCGATATCCTGCCACACCGTAGGGGGACTTGTAGTTCTCGACGCGCAGCGTCCCGATCACCCACACCGGATCGAAGAGGGCGAGCGTCGCCATGCTGCGCAGGGTGGCATACACGATCTGGTTTGGCGGCGGCGGCGGCAGATGCACGCAGGCACCGAAGTACGGCACGAGCAGGAACTCCTTGGCCCGGTCCTGCAGGTCGTCGAGCGGCACGATGAAGCCCGGCACGCGAACGCGCTTGCCATCGAGCGCCTTGAGCGTATCGCTCATCTTGCCGGAGCGGTGATCGAGCCCGCGGAGCAGCTTCCAGTCCACGGTGATGACCCCCTGTTCGGAGATCGTCCCGGCGCCGGGCAGCACATCGGGAACAGGCCGCGGCCGCACGCCACCGCACATGGCGGCGACGAGCAGCATAAGCCCCCAGGAAGCGAACTGTCGTGGACGCACGGCGGCACGGGATGATGTGGTTATGATAGAAGCTTCTCAATAATGACTCGCCCCGCGGCGCTCGTCCATCCCCCGCAGTGTGTCTGGTAGCTTCCCCTCATGATTCCGCTCGTGCTCATGGCCGGCTTCCTCGGCGCCGGTAAGACCCGGTTTCTCTCGGAGCTCGTGCCGCAACTGGCGGCGCGGGGCACGCGGGTACGCATCATCCTCAACGACTTTCAGAACGCCCGTGTCGACGCCGCGCGGCTGGGGGCGCTCGAGGCGCTCGTCACGCCACTCAACGGCGAGTGCGTGTGCTGCGGCTCCCTGCGGGAGCTGCTGCAGACCTTGTACGACGTGCCGCCGGATCCCGGCAGCGTGATGATCATCGAAGCGAACGGCGCCACGGAAACCGACGAACTGCTGGGCCACCTCACCACCGACACGCGGCTCGCGCACTTCACCCTGCCGCTGCAACTCACCGTGGTAGACGCGGCGCGCTGGCAGAAGCGCTGGTGGCACAATGCGCTCGAACGCGCGCAGGTGAACACCGCCACGCACCTGCTGCTCAACTGGACGCACAAGCTGGATGCCGCGCGGCGTGTGGCGGTGCAGGGCGCGGTGCGCACGGAGAACCCACGCGCCCCCTTCGTGGAGACCGCATCGTTCGCCGAGTGGCTGCACGCCCTGGCCGCGCGCGTCCAGCACGATGCGCAGCAGGGGGGACGTGGCTCGGGGCTGCAGGCCGCCGCGCCGCGGTCACGCGCCGATCGGGCGCCGCATGAACATCCCTTCGGCAGTATCGCGCTGCCCCTGCCGTCGCTGGTGTCGCGCCGTGCCTTCGAGCAGTTCGTGGCCGATCTCCCCGAACAGGTGGTACGAGCCAAGGGGCTCGTGCGCTTTGCCGGCGAGCCTGGGCCCATGTACGTATGGAACCGACTCCCCGGGAGCTCGCGGGTGCGTCTCGATGCGTCGTGGCCACACGCCGACGCGATGCCCACGGCGCTGTTCATCGGCGTGGCGCTGCCGATCGACGCGCTTACCGACGCGATAACGCGGCTCGGCGACATGGCGCCGCCAGCCTGAGCGAGTCGGCGAGCGCTGCCGGGGCGAAACCGCCGACGCCGCCCCCCAGGACCAGGCGCCAGGCATAGTGGCAACGAGCGGTCTCGGTGAGCACACCGCCGGCGCTTCCCGGTGTGCGCAGCACGAGATACGGCAGGTCGTGGTACTGGCGGAGTGCGGCAAGCTGTCGGCGAATGTCGCGCGCCTGGCCGCGCGCCGTGAGGACGCCGAAGTCACTGTCCGTGGCGATCTCGTTCTCTCGCGTGAGGCCACCAATGGGTTGCCCGTTGGCATGAGCCTGCGCCGTGGCGCTGGCGACCACGTCGAACGCCTGACGTTCCGCGTCATCCCAGTTCACGAAGTACCAGAGGTCGGGGGCGAGGAGTTCGTCGAGCAGACGCAGATGCGCCACGACTTCCGGACCGGAGCCATAGGAGAGCGCGTCGAGCGCCACATCGAAACGCACGTCGGGCTGCGCGCGCGCCACCAGCTCCCGGGCGCGCTGCCATACGGTGAGATGGCGCGGCGTGGGCCGCTCGCCGGCGGCAAAGCGGAAGAGCGACGAGACGTGCGCGGGGGCGAGCATGACAAGCGCCATGATGACGGAATCGGTCGCGGCCGAATCGTGCAGCCACTGGCCGTCACGATAGACCGTGCTGACCACCGATCGCCCGAACACGGGGCCAAGCCGTTCACCGCGCACTTCTCCGGGAACGTGCACGTGCCGGTGCGCGCCGCGTGCGGCGGTGGCACGGGGGGCGGGCACACCGGTGTCCGGCGGCATCGCCATCGACCAGCGCCCGTTGCACCCGGCGGCCAGGGCGAGACCGCCAAGCATACCGCATACGAGCGCCCTGCCACGTTGCCGCACCACGGCTGCATGCCTCACCACGGTCGAAACCACACCACCTTGAGCACGAGTTGTTGATTGAGCGCGGCGACGGCATCACCAATGGCCCGGCGCTCGTTGTACACAAGATAGACGAACGACAGCGGTTGGAACTCCCAGCTCACGCGGGCATTGAGCGCGCCACGCTGTACGCTCGTGTTGTACTGGTAGAATGCACTGAACTGCAGGCGAGGGTTCATGAACACCCGCAGTTCCGGGGCCAGCAGATGCGTGGTCAGGCTCGTATCGCGCATGCCGAGGGCGCGCAGGCGATTCACCTCGTAGTTGGCCGTGAAGGCCACACGCGGTGATGGTGCCAGGCGCAGGGTTCCGGTGAAGCGGTCGAGCGTACCGTCGAAGAAGGTTCCGCCGGACAGATCCCCCTGCAGCGACAGGCGAGCGCTGCGGTCGCTCGCCGCGAACAGTCCGTAGCGCGAGTAGTCGTGCGTGCCAGGCGCAATCTCCACCCCATCGAACAGCGCCACCGGGGCCGTGGGGCGCTGGAAATGCCGCTCGGCATAGGGATACCAAATGGCGCCGTTCGTGTGGAACACGTCCACGTAGCCCTGCACGTAGCCTTCCTGCAGCGTGCCGGTACCCGGCGTCTGATACAGGTACGAGATCAAGGCGGGCTTGAACCACACGACCGATTTCGGACGCCATGCGGGTTGCACCGTGCCAACGATGGCGGGGCTGGTGAGCAGAACATTGCTGCGCGATACGAACCCGGTGCGTGGGGCGTAGTCCTCGGTCACCAGTGCACCCAGAATGCCGGTGTAGAGGCCCGGGGTGTCGCGCCCGGCAAACCACGTGGCCGCCAGGCTGGTGGTGTCGCCGCTGGTGGACGTCGACAGCATGCCGTTCATTTGGACGCTCTCTCCAACCCGCGTGAGCGCGTCCACGGCGGTCACGATGTTGCGGGCGCCCGGACGCGACGCGCCGGGCGACGAGAGTGGAGCGTCTTCACGGATGGCCGCAAACGCGCCAACGCGCGTTGCTCCGGAGAGGAATCGGCTGCCGCGCAGCACACCGAAGGTGGCCGCCGCGTTGCCACCGCTCTCCGCCTGATGAATGACGAGGGCCCCCGCGCTCGCGCGCCCGCTGCGCCACGAGTACCGACCGCCACCGCGAATGGGTAGCAACGAACCATCGTCTCCCAGCCCGATGCGGCGGGAGAAGAACGGTCGGACGACGTATTCCCCGTCCACGCCGGTGGGATTGAGTACATCGGTGTTCTCGAGGAAGAACTGGCGGCGCTCGGGAAAGAACACCGAAAAGCGCCGCAGGTTGACCACTTGCCGGTCCACATCGGCCTGCGCGAAATCCGTGTTGGCGGTCAGTTCGAGCAGGCTGTTGTCTGTGGGCGAGACCAGCAGTTCGCCGCCGAGTTGACCAATGGGGCGGCCAAGCGTTGGGCGTTCGGCTGTTCGCGAGAGGTCGCCGAGCGCGAAGGGGCGGGCGCGTACGCCGCTACCGCCGCGCGGCGGATCGAGTCCATGCAGGTCGGCCGCAAAGGTCATGCGGTAGCGCGAGAATTGCCGGGGCCACGGAACGAGGCCGCTGACCTCGAGGGTCCGTCGTGACTGGCGACCGAAGTTCACGCCCCACGCGCGGCCGTCCTTGACGAAGCGCAGGGTGCTCCACGGAATCTCGATCTCCACACTCCAGCCGCTGTCGCTCACTGCGGTGCGCGCGCGCCACACACCGTCCCAATCCTCATTCACCACATCGCCACCATCGAACCCCTGCGCGTCGCGCAACGAGCCGGCGGGCGAGACGGTGAAGCCGATGGCGCTGCGCGTATCGTGGAGCGGATCGAGCACCACGGAGAACCAATCACTCTGCAGTTCGCCGAAGTCGCGCCGCTGATCCTGCAGGCGTATGCCGCGCGCACCCAGGCTGTCGTACAGCATGGCGCCCACGTACAGCGCCTCGTCGGTAAACCGCATGCGTACGACCGTTCGTGCCTTGGCGGGCTGGTCGATGTCCGGCGACACGGTGCGGAACCCGTCGATCGGCGACACCTGCCGCCAGGCGGCCTCGTCGAGCACCCCATCAAGCCGAGGGGCAGCCGAGGCGCGCTGCGCGGTGACGCGCGGACGTGGCGACGGGGGAAAGGGCCCGCCGCTCGGCACGGCGGGAGACTGCGCGGCGGCAGCGGAGGGAGCGAATGTCGCCAACGTCACCAGGGTCGCGAGGGCGACCAGGAGGGCACCGGCGACCGGTCGGCCCCAGCCACCCCGCCGGCCAGGGACGCCACGAACAGCACAGGAACTGGACATCGCGCAGCATGATAATAATTTCTCAGTAGCGCAACGGCCAGTTAATCGCCGTTCATCTCCGCTGTCTCCTCTCCTGTCTCCTCTCCCTCGCCGGTGGTCGCATGCCCTCCGCACCCGCCGTTGGCTCGCTGACGTCGTCGCCAGCGCCCGCTGCCGACGCCCCCCGCCTGGCCGCCCGCGCCCTCACCAAGCGCTACGGCGAGGTGGTGGCGCTCAACGCCCTCGACCTCACGATCGCGGCGGGTGAGGTCTACTGCCTGCTGGGCGCCAACGGGGCCGGGAAGAGCACGACCATCAATCTCTTCCTCAACTTCGTCGCTCCCACGGCCGGCGAGGCACGCGTGTGCGGCATCGACGTCACGCGCGACCCGCTGCAGGCCAAGCGCCACCTCGCGTACATCCCGGAAACGGTGATGCTCTACAAGCAGCTCACGGCGCTCGAGAATCTCGACTACTTCGCCGGGCTTGCCGCGTCGGCGCCGTTGCCGCCGGAGGAGCTCATCGCGCACCTGCGCGACGTGGGGCTTCGCGACGAACAGATCCACCAGCGTGTGGGGGGCTTCTCCAAGGGGATGCGACAGAAGGTGGGCATTGCCATTGCCGTCGCGCGCCAGGCCGACGTGCTGCTGCTCGACGAACCCACCTCGGGGCTCGATCCCAAGGCGTCGAACGAATTCTCCGAACTTATCGGGAAGCTTCGGGAGCGTGGCGCGGCGGTGCTGATGGCCACCCACGATCTCTTTCGCGCCAAGGAGTCGGGGACGCGCGTGGGCATCATGAAGCGTGGCACGCTCGTGGCCGAACTGGCGACTGCCGACATCGGACACACCGATCTCGAACAGCTGTATCTCACCCACATGCACGACTGAGGGGCCGCCCATGATTGCGCATATCGCCCGCAAGGAACGCATGGAGATGTGGCGCGACGGTCGCTTCCGCGTGGCCGCCGTGGCCCTGCTGCTGCTGCTCGCGGTGGCGTTGCTCACCGGGCTTACCACATCGCGCGGCACCGCGCGCGACCATGAGGCCGCGCAGGAAGCCATGCGCGGGTTCTGGGTCGACCAGGGCGCCAAGAATCCGCACTCGGCGGCGCACTACGGCCTCTGGGTGTTCAAGCCGTCGCTGCCGCTGTCGTTCGTCGATCACGGCGTCGATGCATACACCGGCGTGACGACTTGGCTCGAGGCGCACAAGCAGAACGAGTTCACGCGCCGGCCGGCGATGGACCGCCCCAACGTGGCCCGCTTCGGCGAATGGACCGCCGCAGCAGTGCTGCAGCTGCTGGTGCCGCTGCTCATTGTGATGCTGGCGTTTCCGGCCTTCGCGGGTGAGCGGGAAACCGGTACGCTGCGGCAGTTGGCGGCCATTGGCGTACCCATGCGCACCCTCATGCTGGGCAAGGCGGCCGGCATCGCCTCGGCGCTCGCGGTCGTGCTGGTACCGGCCACGCTGCTTGGCGTGGCCACGCTCTGGCTTGGCGCCGGCGGCGGGCGCGGAGCCGATGACCTGGTGCGGTTCGCGCTCCTCATGCTGACGTATCTGGCGTATTTCGCCGTGCTGCTGGCGCTGGCCTTGGTGGTCTCTGCGCGCGCGCGCAATGTGCGCGTGGCGCTGGTGCTGCTGCTGGGCTTCTGGACGATGAATTCGCTCGTGGCCCCGCGCGCAGTGGCCGATCTCGCGCGGCAGCTGCATCCCACGCCGTCGGCGGTGGCGTTTCAGGCGGCAATGCAGCGCGATATCGAGCAGGGACTCGACGGTCACAACCCCGCCGATGCGCGGCGCAAGGCGGTCGAGGCGCAGGCGCTGCGTGAGTACCGGGCGGTGTCGCTGGAGGCGCTCCCGGTGAACTTCGATGCCATTGCCATGCAGGCATCGGAAGAATACGCCAACACGGTGTTCGACCGGCACTTCGGCGCCCTGTACGATCGCTACCGCGCGCAGAATACGCTCACGCAGTGGATGGGGCTCGTGTCCCCGTTGCTGGCGGTACGCTCCCTCTCCATGGGGCTCGCCGGGACGGATGTGGAACAACACCGGCACTTTGCCGTGCAGGCCGAGCTTTATCGTCGCGGGCTCATTCGCTGGACCAACAATTACTTCCGCGACAACACGCTCACCGGCGAATGGGACTGGAAGGCGCCGCCCGAGCTGTGGGCCAAGTATCCCCCGTTCGAGTACGATGCGCCGCCGGTGCGTCAGTCGGTCGCGACACAGGCGGCGGCGCTGCTCGTGCTGGCCGGGTGGCTCGTGCTGGCTGTCGCTCTGGTGTGGCGCGCCCCCGCCGTCCCGGTCGTCTGATGCGATGGACCACCGTGTGGCGCAACGAATGGCGCCTGCTGCTGGCTGATCGTGCGCCGTGGGTGCTGGCGGTCCTGTTCACCGCCGTCGCGCTGTATGGCGCCTGGAACGGCCGACAGTGGAGCAGCTTCCAGCGAGCGGCAGTCGCCGATATCCGCCGTGCCGACGGCGAGCGTTTGGGCAAGCTCGATTCGTTGCTGCAGCGCGCCGAGGGGGACAGTACCGTGAGCGTGCCACCGGCGGGCGCACTCGGGGCGTCGGGGGCCACCACCCATGCCATTCTCGATGTGCCGCCGCTGGGGGGGCTCGCCGTAGGCGCGAGCGACCTGCACCCGTACTACGCGCGTGTCTCGGTGCGCAGCAAGGCCAGCTTCATGGCCACCGACGAAGTGGAGAATCCGCACAACCTGCTGGCGGGACGGTTCGACCTCGTGTTCGTGGTGGTGTGGGTGCTGCCGCTGCTGCTCATTGCCCTGACCTACAACACCATCACCGGCGAACGCGACCAGGGTACCATGGCGCTGTGGCGCGCGCAGCCGGTGCCGGCCAGTCGCGTGTTACTGGCCAAGCTGGGGGTGCGCGCCGGGTTCGTGCTGGGCGTGGCGTGTGTGTTGCTCGGTCTCATGGCGTGGCTCGTGGGCGTGCCACTCGGTGACCCGGCAGTGCTGCTGCGCCTGCTGCTCTGGCTGGGGGTCGTGCTGCTGTACGCCGCCTTCTGGGTGGGGGTGATCGTCGTGGTCAACGCCACGGCCCGGTCGTCGGCGGCGAGTGCCGTCCTGCTGCTGGGGAGCTGGCTCGTGGTGGTGGTGGTCATTCCCGCAACCGTCAGCGCCGTGGTGTCGGCGGTGTATCCATCGCCATCGCGGGTGGCGCTCACCACGGCACTGCGCGCCGCCAGCGACGAGGCCGCCGCGCAGGGCGATACCGCCGTGAACCAGTTCCTCGCCGATCACCCCGAGATGCTGCAGACCGGGGTATTGGCGGCGAGCAATGCGTGGGGACGCACGCTGGCGCAACAGGAGCGGGCCAACGACGCCATGCGCCCCGTGTACGCCGCGTTCGACTCGGCGTTGGCCGCGCAGCATCGCGCCGCGGCGCTGGCCAGCATGGCGAGTCCCGCCGTGATGGCGCAGGAGCTGCTGCACGATCTCGCCGATCGTAGCCTGGCGCGATTCCGTCGGTTCGACGCCGCCATCGACCGCCACCACGAGGCGTGGCAGACGTTCTTCTTTCAGCGCGTGTTCGGCGAGCGCAAGGTGCGTCACGCCGAGCTCGCGTCGCTCCCCCGCTTTGCCTACGAGGATCGATCGGTTGGCGAGGTGCTGGCGGGGCAGGGTGGCACCTTGCTGGCGCTGTTGTTGCCCACCGGGCTGCTGTGGTGGGTGGGGTGGCGACGGCTGCAGCAGGTGGCGGTGCACGAGTAGCGCACGGCCACCTGCTGCCGTATCCGTCATCACCCCCGCGCCCGCGCCTTGGCGACGGCCGTGGCCGATGACACGATACCGGCGTACATGCCGGACAGCGCGTTGGTGATCTTTCGGCCTGCTCGCTTCGGCGAGCCAGCGCGGAACGGCGGGTCGGGGTCGTACTCGATGTTGAGCATCTCGGCGCGCGCGTAGTTCTCCCCGGCCAGGCGCGCCGTGAGCGTGAACGCCATGTCGAGCCCCGCCGTGACGCCCGCCGAGGTGATGCGGTTGCGATCTTCGACCACCCGCTCGTGCACCGGCGTGGCGCCCAGGAGGCGCAACACGTCGTGCGTGACCCAGTGCGTGGTGGCGCGGTAGCCATCGAGCAGGCCCGCCGCGCCCAGCGCGAGTGAGCCGGTACATACGCTCGTGACCCAACGGGCCGACTCGGCCTGTGTGCGCAGGAACTGCAATGTGGGCGTGTGCTGCATGAGCCGCACGGTGCCGTCACCACCGCCGGGTACGAAGATCACATCGAGCCCCGTTGGACAACTGTCGTATGTCACATCGGGCGTAATGCTCACCCCGTTCCCTGCCGGCACCGGGGAGAGCGTCGGGGCGACGAGGTGGACCCGCGTGTTCAGCAGATCATTGAACACCGTCTTCGGTCCAAGGAGGTCGAGCGGATACATCCCCGGGTACACCAGCATGCCGATGCGTCGCGGGGTTGCCGGAAGAATGAGCGCACGCTGTGCGGCATCGCCATCGGCCAGCTCGTCGATGAGGTGCACCATCGCATTCTCGTGTTGGGCCGCGGCAACCGCTGTGGCGGGGCGTGTGCGGCACGCGGACAGCGCACCGGTGGCGATCGCCGTGGCCGCCGCCAGGGTCTGCGTACTGAACGTCCGACGATTCATGCTGTACCTCCAGAGTGAAAGATCAGTCGACGGGCGTGCGCACTACGAGATCCCCACCCGAGGCAAAGCGTACGGGCAGATTCGCGCTGCTGTCCGGCAGCAGCGGGGCGCAGGCCGAAGACGCGAATACGGTGCGACGCGTTGGATGCGAATGGCAGCGCTGGGCACTGCGCGCGCGTTATTGCAGCGCCTCGAGGTCCTTCTGGGACATGGGTGCGGAGCGGCCAGCGGTGGCCGCGCGCACCTTCGCCACATCCTCGACCGTGACAGCCGATGCCGTGTTGCCGAAGCTGCCGCGCACATAGGTGAGCACCGACGCGACTTCCTCGTCGGTCATCGGAGCCCCTGTGCCATAGGCCAGCATCATGCTGTTGTACTTGGTCCCCTTGACCGTGATTTCTCCCTGAAGACCATGCAGCAGGATGGCGATGGGGCGAGCGACTGGGCCGGTCACCCATTCCGAGCCGGCGAGCGGCGGGAATGCGCCCAGCACGCCGTCGCCGTTCTGCTGATGGCAGGTGACGCAGCGGGCGTAGATCTCCTGCCC
>VYLE01000659.1_pt1 | contig 14655 bp, 11 predicted proteins | sample 5114391 | NCBI WGS metagenome assembly VYLE01 (sample SAMN12291771, study PRJNA351875) | freshwater metagenome | isolation source: freshwater lake | place: USA: Michigan, Kent Lake | collected 2013-08-15
GACGCGCCAGCCTCGGGGGCACCGCCGCGGGCGCCGCGCTCACCTCGCGGCTGCGCCGCCAGCACCGGAGCCGCGAGGGTGAGGAACACAAACGCCGCGGCTACCGAGCGCGCGGCGCACCAAGGGGAACGCATGAGGGGGCCCTGATCTAGGGAGCTGGACCGGACTGACGGTCCGAATACTGGCAAGGAAGGCACACCTCGCACCGAGGGTGCACCCGCCATACGCACGAGCTCCGCAAAGGGTTCGCGCCAGCAATCACCTCCCGCGCCGCCGCACCATCAAGGCAGGGCGTACCACTGGTGGTGCACTGGCGCGCGGCCGTGCCAAGTCGGGCTACGGCGTGCGTGAGGATGTGGCCGGCGCCCCCCTGAACTCGATCCGATCGTTCGTGCTGCAGGTGATCACCAGATCGGCTGCCGCCGTGAGGGCCGTGGCGGCATCGCCCGCCGAGATGAGGGCAATGCGCATGGAAACCGGACGGTCACCGACCGTGGAATCGACGAGGGCGGCGTTCATGCCGAACCAGCGCACCAGCTCCGGCACCACCGTCTTGAGCGGCGCCTGAACAAAGACGATGCTGTCCCGGGTCCATGCCAGCGCCTCATCACGCGCGACACCGCCAAAAGACGTGACGGTGCCATTCGTCACGCGTACCGCCGCGCCCGCCTTCACCGTTTGCGTGGCGTCGGAGTCCCTGTCCCGTACCGAGACCATCCCCTCCGCGACCTGCACCACCACGTCGGCCTCCTCGGGGTAGTGTCGCATGGTGAACCCCGTGCCGGCGGCCGTAACCGTGACCGTGCCGTCACGCAGGGTGAATGAGCTACGCTGTCCCCGGTTCGACGAAATGTGTTGCACGGCCTCGCTCGTGAGGGCGCGGTGGACGGCCACTTCGCTGCCGGCCTGATCGAGGACGCGCTGGGCCGCCACGATGACCACGGCTGCCACGAGCGCCATCCCGCCGAACCGCAGCCAGCGGGGCGTCTCCACCACGTGCTCCACGTGCTCCTTGGTGTGCGCCCGTTTCATGGCGCGTACTTCCTCGAGGGCGTGGGCGTGATCGGTGACGGGCGCATGCCGTTCGGCCTTCGGGGCCATGACCGCATCGTCGACCGAGGGAACGTCGACGTGGTGCTGCGCCTGACCGTCACGATGGCGAAGCGCCGCCTGCTTGCGTCGCTGGATGCCGCCTCCTGACGTACGGCTTCCTCGAGGAACGCACTGTACGCCAGGGGGCCCTCCAACCGGTGGCGTGCAACCCAGGTATCGAGCATGGCCGTGTGCGCCACACGGCCGCGGAAGCGCGCACGCTCATGACCGAGCCGCTCGGCAGCGGCCGCAAGCAAGCGGTCGTACTCTTCTTCCCTCATGGGAAGTGCACGGCGACGCGCGGGGCACAACTGCGCGGCCAACGACGCAACGCACGTCGAGGCGTAGTCCCACCGTGCGTGCCGTACCCTCCCCCCGCAAACGGAGAAACCTGACGGCGGTGGGGGGAATGACCGGCAATGGCGCGGATCAATCCAGCTGAATCAGCAGGCGGCCTGAGGTTGGTGACACGGTAGCAGCCAACTGCCGGAGCCCCGAGGGGGCCGGCCCCTCGAGACGCGCCCCCCCGAAATCGAACGCCGACCCGTGGCACGGACAGAGCAGCCGCTGACGGTCAACGATGGAAACACCGCACCCCGCATGTGGACACTCGGCCGAAAGGGCCGTGAAGGTCATGGTATCACGGCGTACGACGATGACGCGCGCCTGCAGAAACACCACTGCGGTGGGTTCCGTCATCGCAGTGCTCCATGCCGGCACCCGGGCAATGTCGATCTCCAGCCTGCCACCCGTGCGCCGTACGGCGTCGTCGGGCGTTGCCGCCATCGGCACATCCGTCGGGCCGTCTGCGGTGGTGCAAGCGAGCAGCGGGCCGGTTACAACGGCAAGCGCAGCGCACACGGCATCACGTCGCGTGAGGCAACGCGCGAGGCAACGCGTGATCGACGCAGGTTGAGGCACAGCGATGGAGGAGATGCGGAAGGAACATGCACCACGATGGCGCGCACGGCTGAACGCGTTGACCCCTGCAAGCTCATCGTCAGGCGCGCACCGCAACAGCAATCGAGGTATTCGTGGCGTTCGCGTGACCTGCGCGTGACATAGCAGCATTCGATTCGCGACATGGCACCCGCTTACTACCATATCCGCTTTCAGCGGCGCGTGTCGTTCCTCCACTTGTTGCCCACGCCATGTCCATTCGCGCTCTCTCCATTCGTACGGCGCTCGCTACCGCCTGTAGCGCCGCCCTAGTCGCCTGCGGCGACGATGCCACCGGCATCGCTACGCCCAACAGCAGCATTCAGGCTGTTGCCCTCAAGAACCAGTCGGTCACGCCGCCGCTCCTCAAGTCGCTGGTGTCTGGCGTCGAGATCTACAGCCTCGTGAGTTCGGATGACCGACTGCCGGGATCGCCCAACTTCGTGTTCGGTGGTTCGGCCGACGGCGCCGGGTTCATTCGCAACGCCGACGGGTCGTTCACCCTGCTCACGAACCACGAAGACAACTTTGCGGTCTCGCGCGTCCGCTTCGATCGTGAGCTCAAGCCGCTGTCGGGTGACTACGTGGTGAACTCCACCGCCGGCCGCTATCGCCTCTGCTCGGCCACGCTCGCGACGGTGGAAGAGCACGGGTTCAGCGCCTTCATCACCGCCGGCGAAAGCAACGAGGAGTCGGAGATTCTCGCCGTGGATCCGCAGGGTCCGGCCAACACGCCCAAGTACCTCGCCGGCTTCGGGCGCTTCAATACCGAAAACGCCGTCCCGCTGCCGAGGGGAGCCTACCCCAACCGCACCGTCATCGTCATTGGCGACGATGACTCGGGCGTGGAAGGCGGGCAGATCGCCATGTACCTGTCCAACACGGTCGGCGATCTCGACAACGGCAACCTGTACGTACTGGCCCGCAGCGACAACAACACGCGGGAGCGCGACATGGCGGTGGGACAGTCGTATCCGGTGGAGTTCCGCCAGATTCGCAACCAGCGCACGCTCACCGGACGCCAGATCAATCAGGAAGGCGCCACACTCAACGCCATCCGCTTCGCGCGCGTGGAAGACGTGGACTATCGCAAGGGGTCGGCCGCGAACAACCGCGAGCTGTACTTCGTGGCCACGGGGCAGAACAACACGGGCGTGAACGCCGACTACGGCCGTACCAAGTACGGCCGCGCCTATCGCCTGCGCCTCAGCGAATCCGATCCGCTGCGCGGCACGCTGGAAGTGATCGCCGATGGCGACGACCGTACGGGGCCGGCCCGTCTCTTCCAGAATCCCGACAACGTGTACGTGGGCCAGAACTTCGTGTACATCCAGGAAGACGACAACGGCTACGGCGACGAGACGCACGACGCCTACATCTACCAGTACAACATCGCCACGCGTGAGATGCGGCCGGTGCTCGAGATGGATCACCGTCGCACGCAGCCCGACGCGGCGCTGTACAACGCCGTCGGTGCGCGTCCGGCGGGCAAGGCGGGGTGGGAGTACGGCGCCATGATCGACGTGTCGCCGATGCTGGGGCAGAACGACACGTTTATCATCGCCCTGCAGCCGCACTCGTGGCGCGCCGACAAGTATCGTGGTGTGGACGGCGGGACGCTCCGCCCGAACGAGAACCAGGCCAGCATGATGGTGGTCGTGAAGGGGCTCCCGCGCTGATCCTGTCGCACTGAACCTGCATGCCGGCCCGGGGCACTGCCCCGGGCCGGTGTCGTTCCCGACCTCATGAAGACCTTTCGTATTTCCTCGCGGTTGCTTGCCGGCGTGCTGGTCGCGGCCTGCGTGGCTCCCGCCACCGACACGCCCTCGACCACGTCGACCGGCGCGGCCGAACCACGCGCCATGCAGGTCGTCGGCATCTGGCGCTCCGGACTCGACACGCTGGCCCTGCGCACGGCGCAGCTTGACAGCGCGGCGGCCCGCCTCGCCGAACCCGATGGCGTCGAACGCGCGCGAAACGCCTTCGTGGCTGCGCGGCGCGCCTTCAAGCTCGTGGAGCTGGGCCTCGAGTACTACACGCCGTCCACGGCGCGCAACATGAACGGCCCCGCGCTCCCAGAAGTCGAAGAGACGGAGGGGCCGGAGGCGGTGTTTCCACCCACCGGCTTTCAGGTCATCGAGGAGATCCTGTACGGCGAGGACCCCGTCGGTGATGCCGAACGGTTGACGCAGGAAACGGCCACCCTGCGGCAACTCGTGACCCGCGCGTCCACCATGATGGCGGCGCAGCAGTCCACCGACGACCACGTCCGGGATGCCGCCAAGCTCGAGGTCGCCCGTATCGTGACGCTCGGCATTACCGGGTTCGATTCGCCGGTGGCAGGGCACTCACTCGCCGAGGCCGACGCGGCGCTCGAAGGGCTCGTGCGCACCCTCGCGCCCTACCGGAGCGAGGCGGGCAACTGGACGCGGTTCGACACGCTCGTGAGCGCCGCGCGCGGAGTGCTGATGGCCGGTGCTTCGCGGGAAACGTTCGACCACTTCGCGTTCATCGTGGACCATGCCAACCCGCTGGCGCGGGCACTTCGCGACACGCGGGCCGCGCTCGGCATCGAGACGCCGACCGAGCGTCGTGCCTTCCGCATGGAGGCGGCCACGGTCTTCGACTCGAACGCCTTCGATGTGATGGCGTTCGCCCCGCTCGATGCCCCGCCCATGACCGAGGCGCAGGTAACACTGGGCCGGCAGCTCTTCCACGACACGCGGCTCTCGGGCGACGGCCGGCGCGCCTGCAGTTCGTGTCACCTGCCGGAGAAGGCGTTCACCGATGGTCTCAAGGTGAACGCGGCACGCGGTGGCGCCCCGCTGTCCCGCAACACGCCCACGGTGATCAACGCCGGGCTGCAGGTGGGCGTCTTTTCCGACCTACGCACCACGTACCTCGAGGACCAGGTGACCGACGTGGTGGAGAACGTGGACGAGATGCATGGCAGTCTCGATGCCACGGCCGCGACGCTGGCGCGAGATGCTTCGCTGGCGGCGCAGTTCCGCGCAGCCTTCGCCGAAGAGCCGACGCGCGGGGATACCCTCGTGACGGCGGCGCGCATCCGCACGGCGCTCGCCGCCTACCAGCGCAGCCTCTCGCGCCTCGACTCACCGGTGGACCGCGCGCTGCGTGGCGAGGTGGGCGCCCTCTCCGCCGACGAGCGGCTAGGCTTCAATGTGTTCGTGGGCAAGGGCAAGTGCGCCACCTGTCACTTCCTGCCGCTCACCAACGGTACGGTGCCGCCGATGTACCAGAAGGCCGAGGTGGAAGTGCTGGGGGTGCCGTCGCGCGCCGTGACCGCCAACGCCACGGTGGACCCGGACATCGGGCGCCAGCGCCTGACACGCGCGGAGCCGCACAAACACGCGTTCCGCACGCCGTCCATCCGCAACGTGGCGCTCACTGCGCCGTACATGCACAACGGCGTGTACCGGACGCTCGAGGAGGTCGTGGACTTCTACGACCGAGGTGGCGGCGCCGGCATCGGCATCGCGCTCGACAACCAGACGCTGCCTCCTGACGCGCTCAAGCTCACGGCCCGGGAGAAGCGCGCGCTGGTGGCGTTCATGCGTGCCCTGACCGACACCACCGGCACCGGTCGTCGGTGATGCGTTCGCGTCACCGACGCGAGAACAGCGCCCCGTGCGGGGCCGCGCGCCCCGCCAGAGCGCCCGGCCAGGCGCTCCGGTCGAAGCTCACGCCGAGCGCGCCGTCGGGCCGTTCACGGAAACGCTCATCCCAGGTGAGGCGGCCGGTCGTGGTGTCGAAGCGTGCCAGGCGCACGGCCGGCCTGGGCCCTTCGGCGGTCATCACCAGCCGGTCGCTGCCGAGGTCGCGGGAGATCCAGTGTGGTTCGAACGTACTGTCCGCGGCGAGCGAACCCACGCGGCGCAGCTGTCGCGGATTCGAGACATCGTACACGATGAACTCGCGCGTGCTCGCCACCGGCATGATCCACCACCAGCCGAGGAGCAGCGGGACGGCACAGCCGATGTGTGTCGGGTGCGACAGGGCCAATACCGGCTCCACGCGCGGTGACGCGCCGTCGAGTTCCGACAGCACGTAGAAGCCGCAGTAGTACGTGTTGAGCAGCGCCGAGCGACCATCGGCGAGGAAGCGCACCTCGAACGGGTAGCGCGACGTGGAGTCGCCCACGCTCGGCGCAGGCGGCAACGTACGCAGCAGCGTGAGGTCCGACAGTCGCCACAACCGCACCACGTCGGCACTCGTGGTCTCCGCCGGGTCCATGGGCACGCTGGTGGTGAGCACGAGATCGGTGGCCGGACTCACATCGAGTGAATAGGTGCGCAACTCCTGCCCCGCGAACGCCGGATCGGCGGCGCTGGTGACGCGCAGCAGACGCCCCGCGCGCGTGAAGCGCGCCAGCGCCCCCGGATTGCCCGGCACGCGGCCATTGCCGTACTGGTAGGTGCCCAGAAGATCGTCGTTGGGGAGCCGCGTGAAACTGTGCGGCCGCCGGAACCCCGGCACCGAATCGTTAGTGCCCGTGATCACCGGGCCCGCCGCGTCGCGCACGTCGATGAGATACCTGGCGTCGAGCAGATGCGCATTGGCGGCGAACGGCCAGCCGCTGTCGGGCATGACCATTTCGGTGTGATGCGGCATGCTGGCGCTGGCGCCCGTAGGCAGCACGCGCACCACCTGCGCGTAGGTGGGGCTTGCGCTGTCCACATCGATCACCGCCACGAAATCGCTGGGCAGCGTGGAGTCCCGCACGGAATTGTGCGCGTGGTAGTCCGGCGCTTTCGCGCCCGTGTAGCCCGCGAACACGTAGAGATACTTCGCCGGGGCGACGGCACCGTCGGTGGCGCCGACCTCCAGCTCGGTACGCGTGCAGGACGCGAGCGCGCCCAGCAGCGCGACGAGCACACCTTCGGCGATGCGTTTCACGATCGCTCCCTTTGGCAGTGGCGTGGCCGATCCGTACCGGCGTACGGTACTGCCGCCAACGCCACTCCGCGAGGACGCCCGCGGGGACCCGCCTTGCGAAGACACCATCCGCAAGGAATCGGTGACACACCGCCCGCGCCGCCACGCCATGATACGCCGTGACCCCTTGCCATCCTCCCCTGTCGCTCGGCACACTATGGCCATGCCCGCGCTCATGCCCCGTGTCTGGACCGCCGCCGAGGTGCAGGCGCTGCCGGACGATCCGTCGCACCGCTACGAGTGCGTGGACGGGGAACTGCTGGTGAGCCCCACGCCACGCCTCGCCCATCAGGGCGCCGTGTCGGCGCTCGGCTTCTTGCTCGAATCGCTCGTCCGCCCGGCGGGGGTGGGCACGGTGTTCGTGGCGCCGTCGGAGTGGATGCTCGACCCCCGGACACTGGTCCAGCCGGATCTGTACGTCGTGCCGCTCACGGACGGCCGCCGCCCGCGCACCGACGAGGAGCGCACCGAGGCGCTGCTGTTCGTCGAGATCCTGTCACCGAGCACGGCCCGGTTCGATCGGGTGGTGAAGCGGGGTCGCTACCAACGGGCCGGCATCGAGTACTGGATCGTCGATCTCGACTCGCGGCTGGTGGAACGGTGGCTGCCGCACGACGAACGCCCGAGCATCCACGCCGACCGGATCGAGTGGCAGCCGACCGGCGCGGAGCGGGCGTTCGTCATCGACCTCGGGCCGTTCTTCACCGAGGTCCTCGGCCCCGCCTGAACCAGGCGGGGCCGCTCACCTGCCGGGGAGGATCAGGCCTTCACGACTTCGGCGCTGCCGCACGCCTTGGTGAGTTCGATCGCCACCGCACGATCTTCGGCCGTCTTGTACAGCGAGCTCGTGCCGATCACCTGATGGTTGCCCGCCTTCAGGTTGAAGAAGAAGCGGCCATCCGACGATTCCTTGAGCTCGTACCGTTCGTCGAGCGGGCTGTTCTTCTGGACTGACGCGATCCCGTTCTCGGCCGCGGCCTTCGACTCGTAGGTCTCGCTGCGCAGCAGCGAGGCGCCCTCCTCGGACTTGAGCGAAAAGGCGAACGTACCGTTGTCGTGGATCGTGAAATCAAACCCGCCGGGCATGACGTCTCCAGCGTGGGGACGAAGTGGCGGGAACGTATCGGGGAGGTACCGTCACGGTAGTCGCCGGCAGCCGTCGCTCTATCGCCGAAAATCCGACATCCGTAGTTTGCCAGTCAGCACTCGCCGCCGCCGCGCGGCGTTTCCCTACCACGGAGTCACTGATGCGCCTGTTCCGTCTTGCCGCCAGCGCGGCCGCCACCAGTGCGGCCGCCGTGGCGCTCGTCATCTCCCCCGCTGCGGCCCAGTCCGCTGCGCCGTCCGAGCTGGCCAAGCTCATCGAAAGCCGGCTGCCCGCCGTGATGCCCAAGGTGGTCGCTTGGCGTCGAGACATCCACCAGCATCCGGAGCTCAGCTTCGAGGAAAAGCGCACGGCGGCGCTCGTGGCCGATCATCTGCGCAAGCTCGGGCTCGAGGTGCAGGCCCCGGTGGGCCGCACCGGCGTGGTCGGCATTCTGCGCGGCGGCAGGCCCGGCCCCGTGGTCGCACTGCGCGCCGATATGGACGCGCTGCCGGTCACGGAACTGGTGGATCTGCCCTTCAAGAGCACGGTGCGTACGCAGTGGCAGGGACAGGAAGTCGGTGTCATGCATGCGTGCGGCCACGACAATCACGTCGCCATTCTCATGGGCGCGGCCGAGGTACTCGCCGGCATGAAGGCGCAGCTCCCGGGCACGATCAAGTTCCTCTTTCAGCCTGCGGAGGAAGGGCTGGGCGGGGCGCAGGCCATGGTGGACGACGGCGCACTCAAGGCGCCGGTGCCAAGCGCGGTGTTCGGGCTGCATGTGTGGCCCAATCGCGTGGGGCAGATCGGGGTGCGGCCAGGGCCCATCATGGCGGCCGCCGGCAACTTCAAGATCATCGTGAAGGGGAAGCAAACGCACGGCTCCCAGCCGTGGTCGGGGGTGGACCCCATCGTGGTCTCGTCGCAGATCGTGCTGGGGCTGCAGACGATCGCCAGCCGTCAGGTGAACGTGGCGTATCTCCCCAGTGTGCTCACGGTGGGGCAGATCAGCGGCGGTAACCGCAGCAACATCATCCCGGACAGCGTCGTCATGGTGGGCACGCTGCGCACCTTCGACGATGCCATGCGTGCCGACATCGCCATGCGCATCCAGCGCACGGCCGAGGACATCGCGCGCTCCGCCGGCGCCACGGCCATCGTGCAAGTGGATCGCGGCGGGCTGGTAACGAAGAACGACACCTCGCTCACCGACCGCATGCTCCCCACGCTGCGGCGGGTGTCGGGCGACGTGGCGTTCATCAACCCCGTAATGGGAAGCGAAGACTTCCCGGTGTTCACCCGGGAGATTCCGGGCATCTTCTTCTTCCTTGGGGTCACGCCCCAGGACAAGGACCCGAACACCGTGCCCGTGAACCACTCGCCGCTCTTCTTCGCCGACGAAGGCGCGCTCATCACGGGTGTCCGCGCCATGACGAACCTGGCCACGGACTACCTCACCCTGAGCGCGAAGAAGTAGGTGCGAACAGGACCCGGTCAGCGCGCGATCAGAACGCGAACTTGAACCAGTGGGCGATGCGTGTCGCCACGGCGCTGCGCCGGGGCAGCAGCTGGTCGAGCACGGCGGGATCATCGATCCAGCGTGACTGGCCGATGAGCGAGATGAGATCGATCGTGGCGGTCACCGAGGGCCAGCCGGCCATGAGCAGGGAGGCCTCGCCATCACTGACCATGCTGCGATCGTTCTGGTTGGCCGACCCGATGAGGGTATAGAACACCACCCGGTCGCGTTGTGCGGCGGGGAGTGCCTCGTACCAGCGGCGCACCACGTCGCCGCCCACATCAATGCGGGCACCGGTGGTGTCGCCGAACGAGGCCACGGCGGCGCCACGAGCCTGCAGTTGCGACATGCGGCGTGGCACGAACTCGCGCGTCAGCTCCACCCAATCGCGGCGGGCCATCACCGACCAGGCTTCGCGACTGGCGATGAAGTTGGCCTTGAGATGCAGCAGCGGCCGTTCCCGTGCCTCGAACTCGTTGCCGTCGCGCACCGGCGTCGGCAGCGCCCCAAGGGTGGCGGCGAGCTCCTCGAGCCCCTCGTACACACTGGGCGGAAAGGCAAACAGGTCGCGCAGCCATGGCTCGCGGGCCAGCGTGGTACGCACGGACAGGATCTTGCCCGGCACATTGCTCACGGGAATCTCCGACGCGTACAACCCCACCTTGAGCAGGCCGCCCTCGCGGCGAATGACGTCCCCGAACAGCTGCTCGGCCATGACCAAGCGCCAGAGCAGCTCGCGACTGCGAATCATCGACCCGAAGGCACGCGCCGGCGCGTTGGCCAGCGTGGGCGCAATCACCAGCACGCGCACCCCGCGCAATGAGGCCCCCAGCAGGGCACTGCCCCAGAAGGTCCCGTTCCAGAGCGAATCGGGAATCTTGATGACAGAGCCCGCGGGCATGAGCGTGTAGAGCAGCGCCTTCGTAACGTTGAGGCTCTTGTCCGCGTATCCGGTGCGGTTCTGCAGGAGCAACGCACGCAGGTCGCGCCCCACGGTGCCGCGGTTCCGCTCCACGAGCGCGGCGTAGTCGGGCGCCAGCGGCAGCGGGCGCAGCACCGCCGGGATGCGGTCGGGGGACATCCCCTGACTCAGGAGCAGCTCCCGGGCCGCCGTCTTGAAGGACAGATTGGCCGGCCCGCGTACGAGCAGCGAGCGATCCTCCCAGGAGAGATTCGCGTAATGCTCGCCGATCCCGGCACCGGTCACGATGGACTCGCCGCGATAGGGGTCGCGCTCCGACACGTCGTACACCACCAGCTTGCGGTGGTCACGCATCCAGGTATCGGGCACCGGAAAGGCCGTCGCCACGCGCCAACTCGTGAACGAGGGGTCGGAGACATTGGTGATGTTCACGTGCACCTTCAGCAGCGATCGCAACCAGCTCTCGCCATAGTGCCGGCGCTGCGCCGAAAGCAACGATGAGCGCGCCACGGCGTCGCGCAGCGCCTGCTGCGCCGCCGCGAGCGAATCCTCCCAGGCACCGAACCCCTCCCGCAGCCGCGCGCGGTACGCCAGTGGGTCCTCGAGCAGGTCCAGCCACAGGCGCGAGTTGTTGGCGCGATAGAACCACTCGTCGAGAATGATCAGGTACGTGGGAAAGACCCCCGTGCTGTCGTACTCGCGCACGCGCGCCGTCATGGCCGCCAGGTAGGAGCGCAGGACATGGCGGAAGCTCATCTCGTCGGGATCGCCGCGCGCGTCCTTGCCCCGAAAGTCGTGGGTCCAGAGCACGTGGTACTCGCGGGCCGCGTGCACCGTGCGGCTCAGCTGGTACTGGAACTGCTCGTTGATCACGTACGAGATGTCATTCCCCTCCGTCACCGGCTCGCCGGCCATGCGCGCCACCAGCGCGTCGAGCTCCTGCTGGGTGTCATGGCGCTCCGGCAGCAGCGCGAGCTGCAGCGGGAGCCACACGAAACGTGAGCCGTTCCATTGCGCGTGCGCGGTGCGCCGCACCTCCTCCACGATGTCGAGCACCTCACCGAACACGCCCAGGGCATCGGGCATGGCCTGGCGCGGCATGCCGCCCTGCACGTGCAGCCAGCGCAGGAACGCGCCGCGGGCCAGCAGCGCGAAGTCGCGCGTAGTGTCGTGATCCTTCGCCTGACCGAGGAGGCGGTCGTAGGGTACGATCACTTCGTCGAGCAGCACGTCGCGAGCCGCTTCGGCGGCCCGCCGCCCTGTGGGGGTGACGTGGGCCGTGTCGTCGGTCCCGGTGTGCAGCGCCGCCGAGAACGCCACATCGAGCGCCGCGTGCCACCGCCGGACCTCGACCTCCAACGTGGTGCCACGCGCCAGTGCGCCGATGCGCCGCAGCCGCTGCACCACGGCGGAGTCACTGGCGGCGCCGCCGCCGCCCGTATGGTCGGCCCAGGGCACGACGAGTTCCTGAATACGGAGCGCCGCCTGACGAGCGCTGTCCAGTGCTGCCGTCATCGCCGCGCGCCCCGCAGGCAGCGGTGCCTCGGGACTCGCGCGATCGCGGAGCACCACGCGATCCTCACGCGGGCGCGTGGTCCCGAGGGGAATCTTCCGCAGGAACGGCACATCGACCCCCACGGTGATCATGCGTTCGGGGCCACCGCGATAATCGATGCGCATCATGCTGCCATCGTGACGCACGCCACCACGACGTACCGGATGGGTGAACGACACGAGCGGCCGCACCTGCTTGTCCAGTCCACTGTAGTCCACGCCGATGCCGAGTCGCAGGAACGGCGAGACGGCGCGCAGGCGCACACCGCCGTTGACGCGGGTGTCGAGCAGCCCACCGTACCCCTCGGCATGAAGGCCACCGAGACCGAGCACACGGCTGAGCAGTTCGACGTACATGCCACCGCGCACTTCGGTGACCGTGACGCGTTCCCCCTCGCGACGTTCGATCCCGGTGGAGAGACCGCCGGTTGGCAGCCACACCCCGGGCTGTCCCAGCGAAAAGGTGGTACCGCCGTCGGCCGGCAGACGCGCCGGTGGCTGTCCCGTTGCGGCCATCGGCACGGCGAGGCCGACGGCCGCGAGCGTGATTCGCAGGGCGCGCCTCATCGTGGCGCTCCTGTGTACATGGCGGGGCACGCGAGCAGGTCGCTGGTCGTCGGCACCACGCGCTGCAGTCGCCAGATCCCGTCGGCGTCGGGCTCGCCAAAGCCTCCGCGCGATCGGCAGGTGGCGTCGCGCTGGGCACCGACGATCACGACCAGGTCCACGAGCAGCCCGGTCTTGCGCTTGATGGCGTGGTGGCTGCCGAAGCGCGATTGAAACCACCCCTCGGTGGTCGCCGCGTTTGTGACGTCCACGGTTTCCACGAGCGCCGAAGCGGGAGCACGCCAGTCGTCATCTGACCGCAAGCCGGCACGCGGCGTTCCGTTGATGCGGCGCGCGATCATCATCGCGCGATCGTTGCGCGTTACGTACACCACGCGTCGGGTGGCCGTGGAGCGCAGCGCCGGGGCCAGCGTGTCGTTGAACGCCTGGGCGTTCACATCGGGGATGGCGAACACCAGGGCGCGCAGCGGCGCCTGCTCGAGCCCTGCGCGCAGCGTGCTGTTCTCGTGCAGTGCCCGCCCCACCAGCTGGCCCCCCAGGGAGTGCGACACCACCACCAGCTGCGTACTCGGCACCGCCGTCCGCACGACGCTGAATGCCACAGCGAACGCCGCCCCGGCGCTGTCCGCCATGGCGCTGTCCCGGTGGTACCCGGCGGTGAAGAACGCATGGGGCTGCGGTCGACTCACGCCTGTCCCGCTGACTGGCCAGCAGAAGACGATCCAGGGCACCTGCGTACCACTCTGCACCGACGCGGCGGCCGTGTACTGCCACGCCTCGTGCAACGAGGTACCCATGCCGTGCACATACAGCACCGCCAGGTCGAGTGGTGCGCGCTGCACCTGCACGCGCGTCCGGAGCTGCTCGACAAACCGCGCGGAATCGAGCAGGACGCTATCCACGATGTCGCGGCCCACCCCACGGTCTTCGGGGGTGCCCCGGTGGCGCTGCATGACCGCCATGCCGTATTCGAGCGCCAGCGCGCGCGCGCGCGAATCCCGCCCCTCGGCGCGCGCGCGCGCCGACACGTAGAAGACCGTATCCGCGACCCCCGACACATGGGGTGTGGCGCGGCTCATCGAGCGGCAGGCCGGCAGCAGCAGCGCCACGGCCACCAGCCACCCCGCACGAAGGGATGCGAGCCTCATGCTCCCAAGCTAGGGCGCGCGCTCCGGGGCGTGAGCGGGAATCCCTGACGAGAACGCTCAGCAGGTGCGATCGCCGCGGCACGGCGCAGCCTGGGCCAGGTGCATGAACAGCGGCCAGTGGTGCTCGCCAGTCGTCGGATTGGCACGACGTGCGTCGATTGGATGACACACGGCGCCCGTACCGGTGACAGCGTACCGCCATGCCCGCTTGCCAATCCTCTCGTCGCGTCTGCACACTATGGCCATGCCCGTCCTTGCCGATCGCCTCTGGACCGCTGCCGAGGTTCAGGCGCTCCCCGACGACCCGTCGCACCGGTACGAGTGCGTGGATGGGGTGCTGCTGGTGAGCCCGACGCCGCGACTCGCACACCAGGGCGCGGTATCCGCGCTGAACGTCTTGCTGGAGGGGCTGGTGCGCCCGGCCGGGGTGGGCACGGTGTTCGTCGCGCCGTCGGAATGGGTGCTCGACGCCCGAACACTGGTACAGCCGGACCTCTACGTGGTGCCGCTGGTGGAGGGGCGGCGGCCACGGACCTACGAGGAGCGCGCGCAGGCGCTCCTGTTCGTGGAAGTCCTTTCGCCGGGTACCGCGCGGTTCGATCGCGTGGTGAAGCGCGAGCGATACCTGCGGGCGGGAATCGAGTACTGGATCGTGGATCTCGACTCGCGTCTGGTGGAGCGCTGGATGCCCGGCGAGGAACGGCCAAGCATCCACGCGGAGGAGCTGGTGTGGCAGCCGGCGGGCGCCATCGCGCCCTTCGTGATCGTGTTGGATCCGTTCTTCACCGAGGTGGTCGGGCCAGCGTAGCGGTGGGTGTCAGCCCCCCCGCGCCGTCCGGCGCGCCGCCGCGCGCGCTACTCCAGCCGCGCC
>VYLE01000660.1_pt1 | contig 14638 bp, 15 predicted proteins | sample 5114391 | NCBI WGS metagenome assembly VYLE01 (sample SAMN12291771, study PRJNA351875) | freshwater metagenome | isolation source: freshwater lake | place: USA: Michigan, Kent Lake | collected 2013-08-15
GCAACGCGCCGCTGCGCGACAGCGCGCCCCCCGCGCCGATGCGGAAGGCCTCCACCCCGCCCCCGTCGCTGCGCGCCGCGACCAGCCAGTTCTGACCGCCCGCCGCAAGGGACATCACCTCAACCGCCTGCCCCTGCAGGGCCGTTGTCGGCGCAAGAAACCCGCTGAAGGACCGCCCCGCCTCGACCCCTGTCGCGGCGATCAGGTCGGCAGGCAGGCTGCCCGCCATCCCGCCCACCTCCAGCGCCACCCGTCCCTGCTGGGCGGAACCCGTCACCGTGGCGCCCGCCGCCGTGACCGCCACGGTCACCGTCTCGTCCAGCACCGGATTGAACACCCGCAGCACCGGGGCCGCCCCACCGGACATCCCCATCTCTCCGCGCGTGAAAGTCTGCGCGAACCGCGCAGCAAGGGTCACCCCGACCCGCAGGAATTCCAGCATAGCCTGACCCACCCAAGCCCAAAGCCAAGGGTCAGTCTGCCCATGCAGGGTTAGGGCTTTCTTCAGGAATTCGGGCAGGCTCCGGGCATTCCGCGCTCATTCGCCGGAACGGTCACAATGTCGCCGCACCCTCGGCGGGGGTCACCTGCCGCCGCTTGATCACCGTCTCGCGCCAGGTGATGTAGCTGATCGCCCCGATGATCACCGCGCCTCCGACGATCACCCAAGGGTCCACCGCCTCGCCAAAGACCGCCGCCCCCAGCAGGGTGCCCCAGATCAACTGCAGGAACGTCACCGGCTGCGTCACCGCCAATGGGGCCGCCCGGAAGGCCCGCGTCATGCAGTAATGCGCCGCCGTGGCAAAGGCCGCCACCAGCCCCAACCAGCCCAGCTGCACCATCGTCATCGGCACCCAGACCCAAAGCGCAAGCGGCAGCAGCCCCACCGTCACCGTCAGCGACAGCATCGCCACCACCGTCCCTGCCGGGACGATCTGGCTCAACCGCTTGGCGTAAAGGTAGGAGGCCGCAAAGAACACCGCCGCGCCCAACTGCGCCAGATGGCCCTCGCCCACCTCGCGCAGTCCCGGCCGCAGGACGATCATCGCGCCTGCCAGCGCCACCAGCACCGCCGCGATCCGCCGCGCCGCCAAAGCCTCGCCGAAGAACAGCGCCGCCCCGATCGTCACCACCACCGGGTTCAGATAGCCGATGGCGATCACCTCGGCGATGGGCAGCCGCGCCATCGCATAAAACCACAGCACCACCGCCGCCGTATGCACCAGCCCGCGCCACCCGAACAGCCGCGCCGCCCCCTCGGGCAGCCCGTTCCGCGCCACCGCCCAAAGACTGGGCGCAAGGAACAAGACACCCCAAGCAAAGCGGACAAAGGCCGATTGCGCCGCCGGAAGCTCCGTCCCCAGATGCCGCACGATCCCGTTGACCGCGACGAAGCACAGCCCCGTCAGCAGCATCCACAGCACCCCTTCCACGGGGCGGCCCAGATCAGCGGCTTGCGTCGTCATCCGCCGACAGAACCCGATCCCGACGCCGCCCGCAAGGCCCGCTCAGGCCGTCAGCGCCAGCTTCGCCGCAATCGCCCACATGGTGCAGCCCACCACCACCTCCAGCACGACCCAAGCCCGCGGCTTGGCAAAGACCGGCCCCAAAAGCCGCGCGCCAAAGCCCAGCGCGCTGAAGAACACCAGCGACCCCAGCGCCGCGCCCGTGCCAAAGGCCACGCCATGCGGCGCATATTGCGCGCTGATCGATCCCAGCAGCACCACCGTATCCAGATAGACATGCGGATTGGCCCAAGTCAGCACAAGGCAGGTCGCCAAGACCTGCCCCAAGGGCGCCGTCCCGCCCGGCGCGGGCATCAGGGCCGCGCCGCCCCGCCATGCCGCGCGGAACCGCAGCGCCCCATAGACCGCAAGAAAGGCCACGCCCCCCCACAGCATCACATCGGCCAGCCACGGCACCGCGCCCGACACGAGGCCGAACCCTCCGACCCCCGCCGCGATCAGAATGGCATCCGACAGCGCGCAGGTCGCCACCACCGCCAGCACATGCTCGCGCCTTATCCCCTGCCGCAGCACAAAGGCATTCTGCGCCCCGATGGCCGCGATCAGGCTGATCGCCACCAGAAACCCCGCCCCCGCAACACTAAGCATGGCTCAGCCGCTCCAGCGCCGCCATGGCATCGAAACGCCGGTCCCACTGCACGAAAAGGTGGTCATGGTGAAAACCCGCCACCACGTTGCAACTGATCCCGTCCGCCGCCAGCGCCGCCGAAAAGGCCGCCGTCAACCCGACCGCCGCAAGATCGCTGTGGATGGTCAGGCTGATCCGCGCCCACCCCTCGGACATCAGCCCTGCGCGCTCCAACGCCTCCAGCGGGGCCACGACCGTCAGCCCTTCCTCCTCGGCAACGGTGGCGAAGGGCGCGAAGGGCATCGCGCCCCCCGGCCACAGCGCAAAGCCATAGGCCGCCGCGTGCAGCACCGGCTCCATCCCCCGCAACAGCCGCGCCAGATCCTGTTCCGCCATCTTCCGTCCCCGCCGCCGATCCCGCCCACCTTCTGCAGTCCATCGCAAAAGGCCGACACCGCGCTTGACCTATCGGCCAGAACCGGAACAATCTAGTTAAACTTCCTGCATCCAGATTAGAAACTCTAATGCTTGATCCCGCCCAGCTTGCCGCCCTCGCCGCCATCCATCGCCGCGGCTCCTTCGAACGGGCGGCGGCGGAACTGCATGTCACCCCCTCCGCCCTGTCCCAACGCCTCAAAGCGCTGGAGGAACGCATCGGCACCCTTCTCATCCGGCGCGGCACGCCCTGCACCGCCACCGAAACCGGCCTCCGCCTCATCCGTCACCATGACGAGGTGGTGCTGCTGGAACATTCCCTCGCCGCCGATCTGCCCGGCATCGCGCCGGGTCCCGCCACCCTGCGCATCGCGGTCAATGCCGACAGCCTCGCCACCTGGGTCATCCCCGCCCTCGCCGCCACGCCGGGCTTCCTCTACGACATCGTCATCGATGATCAGGACGTCTCGCAGGACTGGCTCCGCCGAGGCGAGGTGGCGGGGGCCATCACCTCGCATCCCGGCCCCTTGCAGGGCTGCGAAACCCTGCCCTTGGGCGCGCTGCGCTACCGTGCCACGGCCTCCCCGGCCTTCGTCGCGCGCTGGATGCCCCATGGCCCCACGGCCGAGGCGCTTGCCATCGCCCCGGCCCTCACATTCTCCGACAAGGACCGCCTGCAGCACCACTGGGTCGACCGCCTCACCGGCGGTCAGGCCAGCCGCGCGGGCTTTCCCTCGCACCGCCTCGCCTCCTCGCATGGCTTTGTCGAGGCCTGCCGCGCCGGCCTCGGCTGGTGCCTCAATCCCGAACCATTGATCACCGCCGCGCTGGCCGACGGATCGCTCTGCGACCTCGCCCCCGACCACCCGCTTGACGTAGCACTGCACTGGCAGTTCGCCCGCCTCACCGCACCCGCCACCGCGTCCCTCACCCGCGCCCTGCACGCCGCCGCCCGCCGCACCCTGCGTCAGCCGTGACGCAGCGCCCGAAAGAACAGCATCACAGCCAACAGCACCAGCACCATCCCGGCCATATCGGCCGCGACAAGATCAACGAAGGCCGCCGCGCGCTCCCAGCCTTCCAAATCCCCGCAGCAAGGCCCGAACATCACGCGTGGCAGATTGCCCAGCACGGACCCAAGCAGCCCGACCGCAACCAGAACCTTCCAGTTCGCCGCACATCCCACCCCGCGCGCATCAAGCCCCGCCAGCCGGAACAGATCAAAGGCCAGCGGCACCGCAATCAGCTTGACCAGCAGCAAGGCAAACACCAAGGGCTGCAACACCAACGCGCCTGCCAGCATCAATCCCGAGAGGATGACCGCCGGAAAGACCAGAGCGACCGCCCGCCAGCCATACATCCACGCCGCAATCACGACGACGCCATGCGGCAGCAGCACGGCATGCGGATGCGGTGCGAAATGTCTGTCCAGATGCGCCAGATGGTGCAGCCCGTCGCACAGGAAGACGGCCATAAGCATCACCCCAGAGACTGCGGCGAAGTTAAGCGCTCCCGGCGCTGATTGCAGTCGCATCCGTCCCTCCCGAAGGTGACCCCTTCAGCCTTGCGCCGTCACGCCCCGTCTCAGTCGGGCAGCACATAATGGCCTGCCCGCGTATCCGGTGCATGGGCAACAAGGCCACGCTCAACGAGGCTTTTCAAGGCACGATGATAGGTCGCCTGCGGAATAGCGGCAGCCAGAGGGTGATTGCGGATCGCCTCCGACCGGGCCTTCTTGGGCGACCCGCTCGACACTTCGTTGATCGCATAAAGCACATCCCGCTCATTCGGCGAGAGGTCGACAAGACCAAGGGACTTTTCCATGTCGAAAAGCAATGCCCGCAATTGCGCGACGCTCTTGATATTCACCACAACCCTGCCGTCCCGTAACTGCCGCCGCAAATGGGGTCATACCTTCGTATACCTTAACCATACCCCGCCCGCCTCGCAACGGTTACGTTCCACGGGCCGGGCGGCCATCCCAATTCCGCACGGATTTTCATCACAGACTTGACTTTTCGCCCGGAATGACGCAACCTTTACGTGTGAGGTGTTCCAGCCATTCGCCTTTTGGTCACCCACGGGACTAGCGCCATAGCCCCCCGTCCTGTGCCCGTGACCCTTCGTTCCGGTCCATCCTGCGCTATGAGCCCTGCCCTGTCCGACCAAAACGCCATGCTGTCCGATGCCCCGCCCGCCGCCGCCCTTCCCGGCGCCCTTCCCGGCGCGACAGCCGCGCCCGCGCGGATCGTGGCCTTCTGCAGCCTGCCGGGCAGCCCGCTCGACCCGCTGCTCGACTGGCTCCGGGGCCGTGGGGCGCAGCTTGCGCCTATGCCGATCCGCAGCCTGCCGCTCGAATGGTTCGACCGCTACGCCAGCAGCTTCGACGCCGCGCTCATCGATGCCGATTTCCTCGGCGACGAAGGCGCGATGATCGATTTCGGCCTGCGCCTGCGCCGCTTCGCCCCTGACCTGCCGATCATCGTGATCTCCTCCCGCGTGGCGCAGTCGGACTATTCCACCGAACGCATGGCGATCTGCGATGTCACGCTTCGCACCCCCCTTACCGCCACTGCCCTGATCGAGGCGCTCGCCGTGGCCGTCACCAATCACGACCGCTGGCACGAGGCGCGCTTCGGTCGCATGCAGTCCCGTTAAGGCGCAAAAGGAAAGGGCGGCCCCGCAGGACCGCCCCCTTTCCTCGCGCCGAAACGGTCAGCCCAGCTGCGCCGCCACCGCATCGGGGATGTCGAAATTGTGCGTCACCGTCTGCACGTCGTCATCCTCCTCCAGCATGTCGATCAGCTTCAACAGCTTCTGCGCCGTGTCCAGATCAACCTCGGTCCGCGTCTGCGGCCGCCAGATCAGCTTCGACTCCGTCGATTCCCCCAGCCCCTTCTCCAGCGCATCGGACACGTCCGACAGCGCCTCGACGCTGCAATAGATCCAGTGGCCCTCCTCGTCGGATTCGACGTCATCCGCCCCGGCATCCAGCGCGGCCATCATCACGTCATCCGACGACCCGGCGCCAGCGGGATAGGAAATCTCGCCCACCCGGTCGAAGCCATGGCTCACCGATCCGGTCTGGCCAAGGTTGCCGCCGCATTTGGTGAAATAGGACCGCACGTTCGACGCGGTCCGGTTCAGGTTGTCGGTCATCGCCTCGACGATGATCGCGATGCCGTTCGGGCCATAGCCCTCATAGCGGATTTCCGTGTAATCCGCCGCATCGCCGCCCTGCGATTTCTTGATCGCGCGCTCGATCACGTCCTTGGGCATCGACACCGCCTTGGCGGCCTTCACGGCCAGACGCAGACGCGGGTTCTTCTCCGGGTCCGGGTCGCCCATCTTGGCCGAGACGGTGATCTCCTTCGCCAGTTTGGAAAACATCTTCGAGCGGATCGCATCCTGCTTGCCCTTGCGGTGCTGGATGTTCGCCCATTTCGAATGGCCTGCCATGACCCTTGCTCCGATATCCCTGCGGGGTGATGGCGTCCTATACACAAGGCATGCGGGGAACGGCAACCCCGTGCGCCATCTCTGACTCCCGTCAGGGGGAAGGCAGGGACCGACCGTTCCTACGCCGGGTCTGTCGTCAGGCGAAAGCGCCCGCCCCTGCCTCGCCGAGGCTGCGATCCCCGCCAGCCGGCGCCAAGATGGCCCTGTCGCGCCAAAGCGTAGGATGGGCAGGATTGCCCATCCTACCGACAGGCCCCCGCGTAGGATGGGCAATCCTGCCCATCCGACACCGCGATCACTTCACCGGCGGCGGCGACACGAACTCCAATGACTGCCCGCCGCCCGAAATCTCCACCCGCGCCATCGGCGGCACCACGCCCTCGGCGCCCAGCGCCTGCGTCAGCCCGCTCCAGAATTGGCGCAAAAGGTTGGGCTTCTCCACCACCGTCACCCGGTAGTCATAGCCCGGCCCGCAGGGCTCCAGCCGTCCGGCACCGCCTGCCGCCGCCCAATCCGCCCGGCAGACCGTGCCATCCCCCAGCGTCAGCGTCAGCACCTCCGTGGACAGCCGCGCCGCCTGCGGCACCGGAGGCTGCGTCAGCCCCGCACAGCCCGCCAGCCCGAAAAGCCCCATCGCCAGAACCGCCACACGCATCCCGCACCCCTCTCACATAGGCCCGTCACAGGGGCCAGATCACCGGGATAAGGGCCGAAGCCAGCAATCCCGTCAGGATGTTCAGCGGAATCCCCACCCGCATGAAGTCCGAGAACCGGTATCCGCCCGGGCCATAGACCATCATGTTGGTCTGATACCCCACCGGCGTCGCAAAGGCCACCGAGGCCGAGAACATCACCGCCACCACCAGCGGGCGCGGGTCCACCCCCAGCGACAGGCCCAACTCGATCACGATCGGCGTATAGATCACCGCCACCGCATTGTTCGACAGGAACTCCGTCAGGATCAGGCCAAGGAAATAGACGCAGAGCACCAGAAGGAAGGGCGACAGCCCCGCCAAATAGGGCGCCACCGCCTCCACCATCAGCGCCACCGCACCGGACTGGTCCAGCCCCTCGCCCACCGCCAGCATGGCGAAGATCATCGCCAGCAGCCGCCCATCCACGAAGGAAAACGCTTCCTCCGCATCCACACAGCGCGTGATCAGGATCACCGCCACCGCCAGCAGGCCAAGCGGCAGGATCGGCGCCACATCCAGCGCCGACAACCCCACGATCCCCGCCAAGGCCGCCAGCGCGATGGGGGCCTTGCTGCGACGGAACGGCTTGATCGACGGGCGGCTGATATCCACCAGATCCATATCCGCCGCCAGCCGCTGGATATCCTCCACCGCCCCTTCCAGCAGCAGCGTATCCCCCACCCGCACGATCAGATCATCCAGCTGCCGCCCGATGTTCTGGTTGCGCCGATGCGCTGCCAGCACATAGACGCCATAGCGCCGCCGCAGCCGCAACTCACCCAGACGCCGCCCCTCCATCCGGCAACCGGGCGAGATCAGCACCTCCACCGTTTCCGTCCGGGTCGAGGACAGCTTGTCCACCAGATGCAGGTCCTTGCGCCCCTGCAGGCCCAGCAGTTCCGTCATCTCCGTGCGCAGCACCACCCGGTCCCCGGCCTCAAGCTTCACGGGCGCCAGATCGCGGCGCAGCGAGGCATCGCCGCGCAGCACATCGATCAGCCGCACCCCGTCGCGCTTGAACAGGTCGATCTCCAGCACCGCCTGCCCAATCAGCGGGCTGTCCTCCGGGATCGCCACCTCGGTGAAGTATTTCATCTTGCGCCGGTCGCTCAGCAGCACGCCCATGCTCTGCCGCACCGGCAGCAGCTTGTCCGCCGTCAGCGCAAGGAACAGCCCCCCCGCCACCACCAGCGCAATCCCAAGAGGGGCAATCTCGAAGATCGAGAAATGCTCCAAACCGTTCTCCGCCGCGACCCCGTCCACCAGCAGGTTGGTCGATGTCCCGATCAGCGTGATCATCCCCCCCAGCACTGTCATATAGGACAGCGGGATCAGCAGCTTGGACGGCGCCGTCCGCATCTTCACCGCGATCTGCATCACCACCGGGATCATCACCGCCACCAGCGGCGTGTTGTTCATAAAGGCCGAGGCCACCGCGATCACCCCGAACAGAACCACCACCGTGGTCTTGGGCCGCCCGCCCACATGCCGCTCGGCCATCCGGACGACGCTTTCCACCGCGCCCGTCCGCACCAGCCCGCCCATCACCAGAAACATCATCAGGATCGTCCATGGCGCCGGGTTGGCCAGCACCGCAGTCGCGTCCCGGACCGGCAGGATGCCAAGGATCAGCATCAAAGCCGCCCCGCCCAGCGCGGTCACCTCCACCGGATAGGTCTCGCGCACGAACAGCACGAACATCCCCACAAGGATGCCCATGGCAATCCAGGGCTGCCAGTCCGCCGCAACTTCCCAACCAAACATCGCGCCCCCGTCACCGCACCGCTTCCGCGCCGCGAAAGACCGGGATCACCCCCCGCGTCCCTCCCGCACCCGCGGGCTGACCAATGCCACACCGGAGAGAAGCAAAACAAGCGAAAGCCAGAGAGAAGGAGGAAATCTCTCCCCCAGCAGCACCATCGCCCAGAAAATCCCCGCCCCGGTCACGATATAGGAACATTGTGAGGCAAACACCGCCCCTGCCCGGAACGCCAGCCACACATAGGCCGCGTAGATCAGCGCGTGCAGCGCCGAAGATCCCGCCAGCGCCGCCTCCGCCAACCCGAAATCGGCAAAGGGATCGAACATCTGCCCGGTCAGCACCGCCACCGGCAGACAGGCCAAAAGCCCCACGACCGACGCCCCGAACATCGCCTGTACCGGGTCCATCCCCGCCGTGCCATGCCGCGCGACATAAAGCCCCTCCAGCGCATAGCAGAACGGTCCCACCATCGCGATCGGCAGGAAGGCCACCATCGCGCCATCGGGCAGCGCCGCCCCCGGCGCGGCCAAAAGGCCCACCGCCAGCAGCCCCAGACAAAGGCCCAGCAGCCGCAGCCAAGCAAAGCGCTCCATCCCCAGCAGCACCGCCAGCGGGAAGGCGATCATCGGCACGGCCGAAATGATCATCGACATCACCCCCGCGGGCAGCCGCGCCACCGACAGGTAAAAGGTCGCATTGGGGATCAACGTGCCCAAGGCCGCCACGATCACATAGAACTGCAGCGCGGGCCGCGTGAAGACCAGCCCCTTGCCCCGCGGCAGGCAGATCGCTCCCAGCACCAGCACGCAGACCACCAACTGCCAGAAGATCAGCCCGAACGGCCCCGCCCCATCGGCGGTCGCCATCTTGCCCAGCGGCTGCGTCATCCCCCAACCGAAGCCAAGGCACAAAAGCACGCCCAAATGGAACCAGCGCCGGTCGATCATGGCCATCGCGCCCGAACCACCGCTCACGGCGCGCTCTCCGCCAGCCGCCCGCCCACCCGCACGGGCTGCACGCGCAGGGCCTTGCCCGTCCGGTCATCGGTCTCGACAAAAACGCCCGACAGCGTGGCCTCCCCCTCCGCCGGTTCGAACCGCCCCTTGGCCATGCCCGTCACAAAGCGGCGCAGGGGTTCCATCTTCTCCATCCCGATGACGCTGTCGTAATCCCCGCACATGCCCGCATCGGTCAGATAGGCCGTGCCCCCCTTCAGGATCATCGCATCCGCCGTCGGCACATGGGTATGGGTTCCCACCACAAGGCTCGCCTGCCCGTCGCACCAATGCCCCATGCCCATCTTCTCGCTTGTCGCCTCGGCATGCACATCGACCACCGCCGCCTGCACCGCCGCCCCCAGCGCATGGGTCTTCAACACCCCCTCGATGGCCGAGAACGGGTCATCGAAGGGCCGCTTCATGAAAACCTGTCCCAGCACCTGCGCCACCAACACCTTGCGCCCCTGCGTCGCGGTAAAGACCCGGAACCCCTTGCCCGGCGCGACCTTCGAAAAGTTCAGCGGCCGGATGATCCGCGGCTCCGTCTCGATAAAGCTCAGCATGTCCTTCTGGTCGAAGGCATGATCGCCCAGCGTGATGCAATCCGCCCCCGCCGCAAGAATGGCCTTTGCGTGATCCGGCGTCAGCCCGGCGCCCGACGAGGCATTCTCGCCATTCACCACCACGAAATCGAGCGACCACTCCGCCCGCAATCCGGCCAGACGCGCGGTGATCGCCGCACGCCCCGTCCGCCCCATCACATCGCCAAGAAAAAGGATCCGCATCCTCTCGCCCTAAGCCCTGCCACGCCGAAGGGCAATCCTGTTCCCGACCCCGCGCCGTCGCAAATCCCGCGCCTCCGCGAAACCCTGCCCGCAGGCCGCCCCCCCGGGGCTCATTCCCGCCCTCGCCCCTTCATCTTGGCCCAAATACTCACCTGCCACGCCCCCGGCCCGCGCCACGCTGGACTGCTCGACCCATTCCCTCTCCCCCGCAAAGGGGGGGAGAGGGTTAGGGAGAGGGGGCCTCCCCGCCAAATTCACCCCGCGAGGTCACCCCCTCCTGTGCACCCACGCACCCTTAACCATGTATCGCCAGCCCACTCTCTCGAAATTTGTATGTACAGTTTGCTGCACAGTTTGCGGCACAAAACAGGGCACGGCCGTTGCAGGACAACTCCCTGATCTAGCTTGCAAAAACCCCCTCCATCGTCGGGAATCCCTTAACCTCGATCGGGTTGCCGGACGGGTCACGAAAGAACATCGTCCATTGCTCCCCCGGTTCCCCCTGAAACCGCACCTGCGGCTCCAGCACGAAGGCCACGCCCGCCGCCGTCATCCGCGCGGCAAGGGCCTGCCATTCCGGCAAATGCAGCACCAGCCCGAAATGCGGCATCGGCACCAGCTTCTCCCCCACCCTATCTGTTGCGGCATTGGCGAAGGGTTCACCCAGATGCAGGCTCAATTGGTGGCCAAAGAAGTCGAAATCCACCCATGTCGGTGCCGACCGCCCCTCGGCGCAGCCCAGCACCCCGCCATAAAAGCCTCGCGCCGCGTCCAGGTCATGGACATGGATCGCCAGATGAAAGGGCGTCAGCATGGTCTTTCCTCCCGTCATTCCCCAAGGCCCGAGACTATCCGTCCTCGGCCCCTCTGCAAGACGAAAACCTCTTCTCGCAAACCCTTGGAAAACAGCACATTTCCTCTTTATTTTAGGCCCCCCTTCACAGCCCGCCCGCCATCCCCTACCCTCTGCCCGACCGCAATCCTTGGGAGGGGAAACCGATGTCCGACGACCGCCAGCTTGCCTTCGAGACGCTCCAAATCCACGCGGGCACCGCCCCCGATCCCGCCACCGGCGCGCGTCAGGTGCCGATCTACCAGACCACCGCCTATGTCTTCCGAGATGCCGACCACGCAGCGAAACTCTTCAATCTGCAGGAAGTGGGCTACATCTACTCCCGCCTGACGAACCCCACCGTCTCGGCACTCGCCAACCGCGTCTGCGCGCTGGAAGGCGGGGCCGGGGCGATCTGCTGCTCCTCGGGCCATGCCGCACAGATCATGGCGCTTTTCCCGCTGATGGGACCAGGCAAGAACATCATCGCCTCGACCCGCCTCTATGGCGGCACGATGACCCAGTTCAGCCAGACGATCAAACGCTTCGGCTGGTCCACGAAATTCGTCGATTTCGACGACCTCGCCGCGATCGAGGCGGCGGTGGACGATGACACCCGTGCGATCTTCTGCGAATCCATAGCAAATCCAGGGGGTTACATCACCGACCTCGACGCCGTCGCAGGGGTGGCCGACAAGGTCGGCCTGCCGCTGATCGTCGACAACACCTCGGCCAGCCCCTATCTCTGCCGCCCGATCGAACATGGCGCGACGCTGGTCGTGCATTCCGCCACCAAGTATCTCACGGGCAACGGAACCGTCACCGGCGGCATCGTGGTCGACAGTGGCAAGTTCGACTGGTCGAAATCCGGCAAGTTCCCCTCGCTCTCGGAACCCGAACCGGCCTATCACGGGCTGGCCTTCCACCCGGCACTCGGGTCCATGGCCTTCACCTTCCACTCCATCGCCGTTGGCCTGCGCGACCTCGGCATGACGATGAACCCGCAAGGCGCGCATTACACGCTGATGGGCATCGAAACCCTGTCGCTCCGCATGGACCGTCACGTGGAAAACGCCCGCAAGGTCGCGGCATGGCTGGAGAAAGACCCCCGCATCGACTACGTCACCTATGCGGGCCTGCCGTCGTCGCCCTATCACCACCGCATGGCGCGCATCTGCCCCAAGGGCGCGGGCGCGCTTTTCACCTTCGCGGTCAAGGGCGGCTATGACGCCTGCGTCAAGCTCATCGACAACGTGAAGCTCTTCAGCCACGTCGCCAACCTCGGCGACACGCGCTCGCTCATCATCCACTCGGCCTCCACCACCCACCGCCAGTTGACGGAAGAGCAGCAGGTCAAGGCAGGCGCCGCCCCGAATGTGGTGCGCGTCTCCATCGGGATCGAGAATGCCGATGACATCATCGCCGATCTCGATCAGGCGCTGGCCAAAGCAACCGCCTGATCCGCAACGAAAAGGGGCGCCCGACCGGGCGCCCCCTCCTTCCGTCCCGGCGCAGGTCTACTGCGCGATCTCCCAGGTGATGGTGACGCTCGCCGTCACGCCCACCTCGCCGCCTTCCACAGGGACGGGCGCATCGGCCATCGCGGCCTCCATCCGGTACATTGGCATCGGCGGCGCATAGCCGCCCCCCTCGCTGATCGACAGCACACGCCCCAGCCCCACGCCCACCGCCCCGGTCAGCAGTTCCGCCCGCGCCCGCGCCGCCGCCACCGCCTCCTTGCGCGCCTCGTCCAGCGCAGGCTCGGGCGCGGCCAGACCGAAGCTCACGCCGTTCAGGGTGTTGGCGCCATCCGCGACCGCTGCATCCAGTACCTCCCCGAGCACGGCCAGATTGCGCACCCGGATCTGCAGCATGTTCGTCGCCACATAGCCCGCGATCACCGGCATGGCTGACCCGTCGCCATTGGCCCAGTTCGGGCTCAGGCTCAAGGTCGAGGTTTGGATGTCCCGCCCTTCCACACCCGCCGCCTTCACCCGCTCCAGCACCGCCGTCAGCGCCGCGGTATTGGCATCCATCGCCGCGCCCGCCGTCTCGCCCTGCGTGGTCACGCCAAGGCTGACCGTCGCCAGATCAGGGGCCGCCGTCACGGTTCCCTCGCCCGTCACCGTGATCGTGCCGGGAACGGGGCTATGGGCGGGCACCGTATCGGCAAGGGCCAACCCCGGCAGGGCCAAGGCAGAGGAAAGGAAAACCGCCCAAAGAACGCGCATGATGAAAACTCCCGTGATGCGATTGGCGCATGTTCCACCTCTCCGGGGTGGGCCGTCCAGTCAGGTTATCGTGTCCTTGCCTTCCCTTCGGCAAAAAGCTGCTGTAGAGAATTGGCCAACCTCGGCCTGTCATTCCCGCCGTGCCGCAAGCTGTGCTAGACCCGCGCCATGAAGCCGAATTTCGCCCTGCACTTCACCGATGACAGCATCGCGCTCCTGCACCGCACCCGGCGTGGCTGGGTCGAGATCGGCACCACTCCCTTCGCCGTGGATGACTTGCCCGCCGCCCTCGCCGCCCTGCGCGAAAAGGCCGAGGCGCTGGAACCCGCAGGCATCACGACCAAGCTCGTCATTCCGAATTCGCAGATCAAGTATCTGGACATCTCCGCTCCCGGCCCCGACGCCGCCAAGCGCCGCGCCCAGATCGCCGCCAGGCTGGAAGGCCAGACACCCTATGACGTGGCCGATCTCGTCTGGGATCACTGGGGCAAGGGTCCAACCGTGCAGGTCGCCGTCCTCGCCCGTGAAACGCTGGACGAGGCGGAAGGCTTTGCCGCCGCCAACGGCTTCAACCCCGTCTCCTTCGTGGCCATCCCCGATGATCCCGCCTATGCTGGCGAGCCGTGGTTTGGCCCCACCTCCCATTCCGCGACGATCCTGAAGGCGGGCGAAAAGGTCGATCGCGATCAGGACCCGATCCGTCCTGCCACGCCCCTCGTTCCCGAGGCCCCTGCAGAAGCCGAGGCCGCCCCGCAGCCGGAGGCGGCGCCCGAAATCCAGCCGGAAACAGCCGCCGAGCCTTTGGCCGTCACACCAGAGCCCGAACCAGAACCCGAACCGCAGCCTGTGGCCGAAGCCGCCCCGGCCCCGCAGCCCGAACCGGAGCCGGAACCGGTACCCGCGCCACAAGCCGCCGCGCAGGCAGAAGCCCTCCTTCCGGCCATGGCCGACAGCCTGCAAGACGATCTCGCCGCCGTCGTCCCGACCGAAAGCCCGCTGCCCGAAGCGACGGTCGACCCCGCTGCCATCGCCGCCACGCTGGCCCCCAGCGAACCGCCCACCATCGCGCAAACGAAGGCCCCCTCCGTCCTTAACAGCACCGTCCCCGATCCGGACGAGGCGCCGATGGCCATCGACGTCTCGGAAGAAACGATTGACGACCGCGCCGCGCAGCGCCGCCCTGCCGCCTCGGTCCTCGTCGATCCGTCGGTCGAGGATGACCTGCCCCCCATGCCCTCCGGTGCGGCCCTTTCGGCCTATGGACGTCGCGGCACAGACCTTGCCGATGACCTGCCACCGCCCGTGGCCGACCGCACGCCGCCCCGCGCCATGCCCGGCCCCGCCGCG
>VYLE01000661.1_pt1 | contig 14631 bp, 13 predicted proteins | sample 5114391 | NCBI WGS metagenome assembly VYLE01 (sample SAMN12291771, study PRJNA351875) | freshwater metagenome | isolation source: freshwater lake | place: USA: Michigan, Kent Lake | collected 2013-08-15
CGCATCGAGCAGCTGCTCGCGGCGCTCGCGACCGCGCGCCTGGCGCGGCGCCCGGGGCGGTATGCGTCCGGCTTCGTCCGGATCCTTGCGTTGCACGGCTCCCTCGCTTTCGCGTCCGCCTGCCGGGATGGAGAGGCCCGGATGGATCCCTCATGGCCCCGGTATCCGGAACCGGCCCCGGGCGCCACCAACGGAATCGTGACTAGAATAATATTTCTAGATATGTTTGTCTAATTCACGTGCTGTCAAGGCGATCCTGCTCAGCTGGATCCCCAATGCCGTGTTCCACCGGTCCGCATCGGACGGGTGGGGGCACCGGCCAATCGTCAAGCTCCAACGCTAGGGATGACCAGCGGGATTCTGTCCCGGGTCGGACCCGGCGTCGTCAGTCCTTCAGGCTCAAGCGTGCAACCATGAATTCATTCAGGCGATTCTCCTTTGCCGCCGGCGTCCCCGGCTCCCGCCTGTGCGCGGCGGCCGGCTGCGTTGCGCTCGGGCTGCTGCTCGCGGGTTGTGAGCAGAAGACCGCGACCGCACCGGCTGCGCGAGAGGTCCGGACCGAAACCGTCAGGCTGTCCGAACGGCGGCAATCGATCACGTTGACCGGCGACGTCCAGGCCCGGGTGCTGGCGGACCTGTCGTTCCGGGTCAGCGGCCGCGTCACCGAGCGGCTCGTCGAGGTCGGCGCCCACGTCAAGGCGGGACAGGTGCTGGCGAGGATCGACCCGGCTGAGCAGCAGGCGGACCTGGATTCCGCCGAGGCCGCGGTCGCGGCGGCGGAGTCGCAGGTGAAGGTGGCGACCTCCAATTTCAACCGCCAGCAGACCCTGCTGGCGAGCGGCTTCACCACCCGCGCGACCTTCGACCAGGCCCAGGAGACCCGGCGCACCGCGGAAGGCTCGCTCGAATCCGCCAGGGCGCAGCTCGGCACCGCAAAGGACGCGCTGACCTATACCGAGCTGCGCGCCGACGCCGACGGCATCATCACCGCGCGCAACATCGAGGTCGGCCAGGTCGCGCAGGCCGCGCAGTCGGCGTTCACGCTGGCGCATGACGGCGCCCGCGACGCCGTGCTCGACGTCTACGAGACTGCCCTGTCCATGAAATTCGACGACAGCAAGGTCGCGCTGGCGCTGGTCGCGGACCCCTCGGTGACCGCCAAGGGCACGGTGCGGGAAGTCTCGCCGACCATCGATCCGAAGTCCGGCACCGTCCGCGTCAAGATCACGATCGAGAATCCGCCGCCGGCCATGGAGCTCGGCAGCGCCGTGCTCGCCACCGGCTTCATCCGGCCGGAGCAGCGCATCGTGCTGCCCTGGAGCGCGCTGACCGCCACCGGCAAGACGCCGGCGGTCTGGCTGGTCAACGACACCGACAGGACCGTCTCGCTCAAGCCGATCACGATCGAGGATTACGAGACGGGGACCATCGTGGTGTCCGGCGGCCTCAAGCCGGGCGATCGCGTCGTGACCGATGGCGGCAAGCTGCTGAGCGTCGGACAACAGATCTCGTTCAAGGAGGAGACGCGGTCATGATGACGCCGCTCCGTTGTGCCCTTCTGCTTCCCGGGCTCGTGCTGCTGGCCGGCTGCAACGACAAGGCGGAGGCGCCCGATCCGATCCGCCCCGTGCTGTCGATGAAGGTCGAGCCGCAGGCGGTCGCGGGCTCCGCCATCACCGGCACCGTCGAGCCTCGCTACAAGGCCGATCTCAGCTTTCGCGTGCTCGGCCGCCTGATCGCGCGACCGGTCTATGTCGGCGACATGGTCAGGGAAAACCAGGTGGTGGCCGCGATCGATCCGGCCGCGCTCGAACTCGCCGTGCGGGCCTCGACCGCCGAGGTCTCGCGCAGCCAGGCGCAGCTGATCAACGCCACCGGGACCGAGGGACGGCAGCGCACCCTGCTCGAGACGGACGCCACGACCAAGGCGACGCTCGAGAGCGCCGAGCAGGCGCGCGCGGCCGCGCAGGCCTCCGTGATCAAGGCGCAGTCCAACCTCGCCAAGGCGCGCGAGCAGCTCGGCTATGCGCAGCTGAAGGCGGATTTCGCCGGCATCGTCACGGCCGTCAGTGCCGAGGTCGGACAGGTCGTGTCGCCGGGCCAGAGCGTCGTCACCGTCGCCCGGCCCGATGTGCGCGAGGCCGTCATCGATGTCGGCGACGATATCGCAGGCGTCGTGCAGCCAGGCGCGCAGTTCATCGTGCGGCTGCAGGTCGATCCCACCGTCAGCACGACGGGCAAGGTGCGCGAGATCGCGCCGCGCGCGGATGCGACGACGCGCACGCGGCGGGTCCGAATCACGCTCGATCAGCCGCCGGAGCTGATGCGGCTCGGCACCACCATCACCGCGATGCTCAATGCCGAACAGAAGACCGTCATCCGGCTGCCGAGTTCGGCCATCCTCGCGCAGGACGGCAGGAGCTTCGTCTGGCTGGTGGATGCCGCCAGCAAGACCGTCAAGCGTCAGGAAATCACCGTCGCGCGTGACGCCGATGGCGGCATCCGCGTCACCGGCGGCCTCCAGGCCGGACAGCGTGTCGTCACGGCCGGCGTGAACAGTCTCCGCGATGGCCAGTCCATCCGTATCGATCAGGAAACCCAGCCGTGAAATCCTTCAATCTGTCCGACTGGGCGCTCGAGCACCGCTCGCTCGTCTGGTACTTCATGATCGCCTTCATGGCCGCGGGCCTGTTCTCCTACCTGCATCTCGGCCGCGAGGAGGATCCCGCCTTCACGATCAAGACGATGCTGATCCAGGCCAAATGGCCCGGCGCGTCGGCGGAGGAAATGACCCGCCAGGTCACCGACCGCATCGAGAAGAAGCTGGAGGAGCTGCCGGCGCTCGACTACACGAAGAGCCTGACCGTGCCCGGCCAGACCACGGTGTTCGTCAACCTGCGCGACACGACCAAGGCGCGCGACGTCGTGCCGACCTGGCTCCAGGTCCGCAACCTCATCAACGACATCAAGGGCGACTTCCCCTCCGGCGTGGTCGGGCCCGGCTTCAACGACCGCTTCGGCGACGTGTTCGGCAACATCTATGCCTTCACCAGCGACGGCCTGACCCAGCGTCAGCTGCGCGACCGCGTCGAGGAGGTCCGCGCCAAGGTGCTGACGGTGCCCAATGTCGGCCGCGTCGACATCGTCGGAGCCCAGGACGAGGTGATCTATCTCGAATTCTCCACCCGCAAGGTGGCCGCGCTCGGCATCGACCAGCGCACGATCCTGGCCGCGCTGCAGGCGCAGAATGCGGTCTCGCCCTCGGGCGTGCTGCAGGCCGGCCCGGAGCGGGTCGCGGTGCGCGTCTCCGGCCAGTTCACCTCGGAGGAGAGCCTCAAGGCGATCAATTTGCGCATCAACGACCGCTTCTTTCCGCTCACCGACGTCGCCACCATCACGCGCGGTTACCAGGACCCGCCGACGTCGCTGTTCCGCTACAACGGCGAGCCGGCGATCGGGCTCGCGATCGGCATGAAAACGGGTGCCAATCTCCTGGAGTTCGGCGAGGCGCTGAAGGCGGAGATGGACAAGGTCGTCGCGGACCTGCCGGTCGGCGTCGGCGTTCACCTGGTCTCGGATCAGCCCAAGATCGTCGAAGAGGCGGTCGGCGGCTTCACCAAGGCGCTCTACGAGGCCGTGATCATCGTGCTGGCGATCAGCTTCGTCAGCCTCGGCATGCGCGCGGGCCTCGTCGTCGCCATCTCGATCCCGCTGGTGCTCGCGATCACGTTCCTGGTGATGGCCTATACCGGCATCTCCCTGCAGCGCATCTCGCTGGGCGCACTGATCATCGCGCTCGGCCTGCTGGTCGACGACGCCATGATCGCGGTCGAGATGATGGTCGCGCGGCTGGAGGTCGGCGATTCCCTCCGCAAGGCCGCGACCTATGTCTACACCTCGACCGCCTTCCCGATGCTGACGGGCACGCTGGTCACGGTCGCCGGGTTCATCCCGATCGGCCTGAACAGCAGCGCCGCCGGCGAATTCACCTTCACCCTGTTCGTCGTGATCGCGGTCTCGCTGATCGTGTCGTGGATCGTGGCCGTGCTGTTCACGCCGCTGCTCGGCGTCACCATCCTGCCGGCCACGCTGCCGGGCCATCACGCCGAAGGCGGCCGGCTGACGCGGATGTTCCGCACGACGCTCAATGCCTGCATGCGGCACCGCTGGACGACCATCATCGCGACGGTGCTGATCTTCGCCCTGTCGGTGTTCGGCATGCGCTTCGTGCAGCAGCAGTTCTTTCCGTCGTCCGACCGCAACGAGCTCGTCATCGACTTCAACCTGCCGCAGAATTCCTCGATCGCCGAGACCAATGCGCAGATGGCGAAGTTCGAGCAGGAGGCGCTGAAGGGCGATCCCGACATCGACCATTGGTCGACCTATGTCGGTTCGGGCGCGCAGCGCTTCGTGCTGTCGTTCGATGTGCAGCCGGCGGACCTGTCGTTCGGCCAGGTCATCATCGTGACCAAGAGCCTTGAGGCCCGCGACCGCGCCCGTGCCAGGCTGCAGGCCTATCTCAACAAGACCTTCCCCGGCACCGATGCCTATGTGCATCTGCTCGACATCGGCCCGCCGGTCGGCCGTCCGGTGCAGTACCGCGTCAGCGGGCCTGACGTCGCCAAGGTGCGCGAGATCGCGCAGGAGGTCGCGGGCATCATGCGCGGCAACAGCCATCTCGGCGCGGTCATCTTCGACTGGATGGAGCCTGCGCGCGTCGTCAAGGTCGACGTGCTCCAGGACAAGGCGCGCCAGCTCGGCGTCACCTCCGAGGACATCGCCAATGCGCTCAATGGCGTGCTCGACGGCACCTCGATCACCCAGGTGCGCGACGACATCTATCTCGTCGACGTCCGCGGCCGGGCCAAGGCCAAGGAGCGGCAATCGCTCGAGACGCTGCGCGATCTCCAACTGTCCGGCTCGAACGGCCAGTCGATCCCGCTCGCGGCGCTGGCGACGCTGCGCTACGAGATCGAGCAGCCCGAGATCTGGCGCCGCTCGCGCCTGCCGACGCTGACCCTGAAGGCCAGCGTCATCGACCAGGTGCAGCCGAACACGGTGGTGGATCAGCTCGCGCCGGCCATGGCCGCGTTCAATGCGAAGCTTCCGGCCGGCTACCGGGTCGTCACCGGCGGCAGCGTCGAGGAGAGCGGCAAGAGCCAGGCGCCGATCATCGCGGTCGTGCCGATCATGCTGTTCGCGATGGCCACGATCCTGATGCTGCAGCTGCAGAGCTTCCAGCGGCTGTTCCTGGTGTTCGCGGTGGCACCGCTGGCGCTGATCGGCGTGGTCGCGGCGCTGCTGCCGAGCGGCGCGCCGCTCGGCTTCGTCGCCATCCTCGGCGTGCTCGCCCTGATCGGCATCCTGATCCGCAACTCCGTCATCCTCATCGTCCAGATCGAGCATCTGCGCGAGGAGGGCCGTCCGCCCTGGGAAGCCGTGGTCGAAGCCACCGAGCATCGCATGCGCCCGATCATGCTGACCGCGGCGGCCGCCTCGCTCGCCCTGATCCCGATCGCGCGCGAGGTGTTCTGGGGACCGATGGCCTTTGCGATGATGGGCGGCATCATCGTCGGCACGGTGCTGACGCTCTTGTTCCTGCCGGCGCTCTACGTCGCCTGGTTCCGCATCAAGGCGCCGGAGGCGAATGCAGAGCCCGACGCCAGGCCGCATGAGGCTTGAGGCTGCGGCCACGGGGCGCCGGTCGGTGCGCTGAGATCGGACTCCGCGAGGCGCGGCTGTGCGGCTCGTGTGATCGGCTGGGCGCACGCCGCGCGTGGTGCGCTCGACCATCAATTTCCGGGATCGACGGCAGCAGCTCGCGCGGTGGCGCGCGAACTGGTTCGACGATCGCGGACGCGGGCGTTGCTCAGCTTGTTCACGTCGGGCCATTCCGTCCGGTACGCCGTAACCGCCCCCGATCGTCTGGCGATCTGTTCGTCAAGCTTGGCGACCGAGCGCGTCTTCTCGCGTTCGCCGCGCAACTGCTTGCAATCGATGATCAATCCAGGGCGCGGCGGATGCATCAGAGTTTGTCCCTTGACAGCGAGGTCAACCGGGAAAACACTGCAATTGTAAATTTACATTTTATTCTTTTTGGAGGCCGATATGAAATTCAGTCGCCTTCGTCATTTGGCATTTGCCGCTTTGATCCTGGCTGTCACGGCCGGACCGCAGACGGCACGCGCGGATCTGATTACGAATGGTGGATTTGAGACGGGCAATTTGTCTGGTTGGACACTCGGACAAAACAGTTACGCCCAGTACACCGTCATATTTCCCGTTCACAGCGGGGGCTATGCTGCACAGATTGCCGGCTTCAGCGACAATCCCAACACTTTCTCGCAGACGGTCGCGACAACGCTCGGAACGAGCTACACGCTCAGCTTCTGGCGGTATCAAGACCCCATGAATCCTACTCAGGATTACTTTCCCGACGGCAAGACGCTCCTGACGGTGACCTGGAATGGCGCCGAAATTTTCAGTGAGAGCTATTCCGGAGTTTATGCCGGAGACCCCTACCACCAGTTTTCTTTCACGGTCGTGGGGCACGGCTCGGACGTGCTGCAATTCACATCCGCGCAGGATCCAGGATTCACCTATCTGGACGACGTGTCGTTGAACGTGGCTGCCGTCCCCGAACCCTCGACCTGGGCCATGATGATCCTGGGCTTTACGGGTCTATGCCTGCTATCCGGTCGCCGTCGCCGTGCGACCAGGATAATGGCGGCCTGATCGACGACAGTGTCGAGACGCTGACGCTCGCGCTCACTTCGTCGCGGGCGCGGCGCCCTCCGTCGTGTCCCGCACGTGGATCACCGCGATGTCGTCCGCATAGATCCGCTTCCAGCCCTTGAGATGATCGAGGATCTGCGGCCCCGGCGCGTCGGCGACCAGGAGCGTGGCGTCGATCTTGTACTCGTCGAGCAGGCGCGGCAGCAGTTCGGGCTTCTTGCCTTCCGTCGCCTTGAAGAAATCCATCACGAACTTCTCGCCATAGAGCTCCGCGCGGCCGTCGACGAAGACGGGAACGTCGCGCGCGATCAGGTAGCCGCCGAACTGGTAGGCATTGAAGATGCGTTGCACCTTTAGCTTTTCGAGCAGATCGACAGCCGCGACCGGCGTCTGCCTCATCGTGAAGGTGAAGCGATGATGCGCCGTGAACAGCGAGGTCGAGGTCCAGGCGGCCGCAACGATCATCAGCGCACCGAGCGCGGTGACGGTTCGGGCGGGCCAGGCGTCACCGAGGGCCGCATCCGTTGCTGGGCGCGGTGACAATTGTCCGAGCGGCTTGGCGAGCACCAGCGGCACCAGGAAGGCGAACGCCTCGATGCTCCTGACATGGGTCAGTGCGCTCCAGGTCAGGAACAGGATCAGGAAGATCCGCGGCGCCGACAGCACCAGCCCGCGATAATAGCCGAGTGCGATCAGGCCGAGCAGGGCGCCCTCGAACGCGGTGAAGGACGAGAAATTCGCCGGCATCCATTCGAAGATGACGGTCAGGAGTTCGCCGAGGCTGAGGATGTTGGTTGCCCCCATCAGCGTCCGCCAGCCATAGGGCGTGCAGCAGGCCGCGGCCATCGCGGCCACGCCGAATAGTCCCCAGCGGATGAACAGCTTCAGCCTGCGGCCCTTCTCGGCATGTTCGACCGCTTCGAGCGCCATCGGGCCGATCAGCGCGAGGCCGAGCACGAAGCCGCCATGCAGATTGGCCCACAGCGCCATCAGCGGCAGCCACCACCAGGACGGCGCGATCCTGCGGTCCGCCGCCGTCATCAGCAGGCCGGCCCAGGCCACCATCACCGGCAGCGCCAGGATGTGCGGACGCGCCAGTACGTGGTTCATCGACAGCATCAGCGCCAGCATCGCGAACAGCACCGCGCGCGGTGCCTCCAGATGCCTCTCCAGCAGATGGACGAAGATGCCTGAGGTCAGCGCCATCGCGACCGCGGTGAGGATCACCGGCCCGGCCCAGTCCCATTGCGTGTAGGCGCGGGCGAACAGCACCTGCGACAGCCACGATGTCGAGATCCAGGTCTGTCCGGTGCGGGTGAAGGAATAGAAATCCGTGTAGGGCATGGCGCCGTGATCGAGGATCCACTGTCCGATCCTGATCTGCCAGAACGAGTCGGAGTCCTGCAGCAGCGTGTCGCCGACATAGAGGAAGAAGAGATAGGTGGCCGCACCGGCGCAGAGCGGCACAAGGGCGCGTGCGCGGCTCTGCACCGCAATGCCGTTGGCGAAGGAAAGGGACATGCCGCCTCGTCGTCCTGCTTGTTCTTGTTGGGCTTGCGCGGACGGCATTGGATCATGCCGGTCATAACTTCGGGTAAACCGCGCTGCGCGGCACTGGCAGCGGCAGAATTTGCCTACGATTTAACGGATTGTTTTCAAGTTGGATTTACCATGGCGCAATAGGTGCAATCCGTTTGAAGTTTCCGCAGTCGGATTAACTGCGGCGCAATTCTTTGCCTTTAGGTTCGCGTCCATGGTCGAGCGGCGCTGGGAAGCCAACGGACCAGATCATTGTAAGCCTCGTGTACCCTTTGGGAGCAGTCTATGAAGAACCTCGTTTCGCGTTTCATGAAGGACGAATCCGGCGCCACCGCCATTGAATACGGCCTGATCGCCGCCGGCATCGCGCTGGCGATCATCACCGTCGTCAACAACCTCGGCAGCACGCTGAACACCAAGTTCGGCTCGATCTCGTCCAGCCTCAAGTAAGACTGGTCGACCTCAGACATTCGAGAGCCCCGTCCTGGACGGGGCTCTTTTGTTTTGGGCGGATGACGGCGACAAGGCCGGCGTGCCGGGCCGTCCTGCAACGGGTTGAGGCCGGCGCGGAGAGCCTGACCGGATGGAAATAGCGCGCGCTTACTTCGCAAGGCTCGGCTGCCAGGCCGGGGCGGATTGAGCGGGCGCAGCGACCTTGGCCCTCTCCAGATAGCGCTTTGCCGCCCAGATCGAGAGCACGGACACTCCGATCCCCCCGGCGACGTCGATCATGTAGTGCGCGCCGATCACCGGCGTCGCCGCGAGCATCAGCAGATTGATCGCGACCGAAAGGCCGCCGATGCGGCGCACCGGCCAGAGCGCCCACATGTAGAGCACCGCGGAAGCGGCGTGGAAGCTCGGAAACGAGATGATGCCGGACAGGCCGAACAGTTTCAGCTCGTGCAGGCTGCCGTCGCGCAGGGACAGGATGTCCCTGAGCTGTCCGGCATAGATCGCCGTGTTGACATGAGGGATGTGAGACGCCGGCATCTGCAGCACGTAATAGGTGCCGATCGCGGGCACGAAAGCCGAGATCGCGATCGTGACCGCGAGCGCGATGCTCATCGCGAGCATGAACAGTTGCAGCCGCACATAACGTGCCGTCAGGGCCAGCACGACGGGAATGGCGAGCAGGAACCATTTGATCATGCCGTAGCCGGCGGACAGGCGTTCGGCGAGCCAGGGATGATCGTTGACGAAGCCGATGATCGGCTCGGGGTGCAGTCCGAACGCACGGTCGATCGCCAGCAGCGCCTGATCCTGCAGCGGCCAGTCGATCTTGCCCACCACATAGCTCAGCGGTCCGACCACGGCACAGGCGATGATGATCTGCGCGATGCTGCCGAGCGAGAAGACCAGCTTGGGATCGGCGCGGTCGCCCTGCACGCGCCGGTGCCGCGCGACGATCGCGACCAGCACTGCCGCGACGGTCAGCGTCACGCCGAAGGAGACCGCCTCCAGTCGCAGGCCGGTCAACCCGAGGCCAAGCGCCAGCAGATCGCCCATGGCGAGGATCGGGATCCAGTTGAGCTGGAACAGGTGCCAGGCGGTTCTGGTGTCGCTGTCGGTCATGCGGTGCGCGGAGATGAGGGCATCTTTGCGTGATGTACCGGCAGGGTTGCGTACCGGATTTAAGATTCGTGAAAAGAGATCGGTCAATTGAGCCGCAATCCGATCGACCTGTTTTTAGTGATTGGCCATGCACAATCCCGGCTTCAGGCTTGATTCATTTGCGTCTTGTCATTCGTTCTGAATAGTTGTTCAGTCCTTGCCACGCGATTTGCAGCGAAAATCGGTGACGAAACGTTTGCCGCGGGCGTGCGGCAGGCGGGTGGGACAGGAAGCGCGCCATGGTTTATCGGCGAACGCATCAAGTGGTGAAGCGCCTTGCGGCCCGGCGCAGTGCGATCCTGGCGGCGGCACGGGAAGCGGCGGCGGAAGGCGGAATGGCGGCGGTGCAGATCGCGCCGGTCGCGGTCCGGGCCAATGTCGCCGCCGGAACGGTCTACCGCTACTTCCCCTCCAAGGCCGAACTCATCTCAGAGCTCATTGCCGAGGTCTCGCGCGACGAGCTTGCGGCGATCCGCCGGGCGGCTGACGCGGCTCCTGGGCCGTCCTCGGCACTGGCGGCGGCCGTGACCACCGTCGCGGTCCATACGCTGTCGCAGCGCCGGCTGGCCTGGGGCATCCTCGCCGAGCCCGTCGATGTCGATGTCAGCGCCTCGCGCCTCGCCAGCCGCCGCGAGATCGCCGGCGAGATCGCCGGGCGGATCGATGCCGCGGTGCGGGCGGGCCATTTGCCGGCACAGGACACATCGCTGGCGGCCACCGCCTTGCTGGGCGCGCTGCATGAGGCCCTGGTGGGGCCGCTCGCGCCCGACAATCTCGACGATCCGGCCCGGATGCGCGATGCGGTGCAGACGGTGACGCTGCTGGCGCTGCGCGCGGTCGGCGTCATGGATGCACGGGCCCGTGGCCTCGTGGTGCAGCAGACCCTGCTGCCGGCCGCCAAGGCGCTTGTCGGGGCCTGATTCGGTCCGCGATCGGGACAACGCCCCGTTAGAGCGTTTTCGAGCGAAGTGGACACCGGTTCGCGTAAAGAAAACGCGTCAAAACAAGAATCTAGAGCCTCGGTTCTGATTCAATCAGAACCGAAATTGCTCTAGGCGCTTAAACTGTTGATCGCAATCGGATTTTCGGAAAACTGGCAGCGGGCGGCCAGGCCGCCCGGTTTACTTTGCATGGGGTTGTTTTCCGATCTCTGTCGTCGCGAGCTCCGCCGCCCCTACAGATCGGCGTCGCCCTCGGGGCCGACGGAGGCGATCCGCACCATGTTGGTGGTGCCGGGAATGCCGAGCGGCACGCCGGCGACGATGATGACGCGCTGGCCGGCCCGGACGAAGCCATCGCGGAACGCGATCTGGCCGGCGCGGCTCACCATGTCGTCCTGGTCGCGGGCGTCTTCCGCCACCACGCAATGCACGCCCCAGACCACCGCGAGACGACGGCCGGCGGTGATGTTCGGGGTGATCGCCACGATCGGCGGCTTTGGCCGCTCGCGCGCCACGCGCGTGGCCGTCGAGCCGGAGCTGGTCCAGCAGATCAGGGCGGGCAGGTCGAGCGTCTCGGCGATCTGCCGCGCGGCGTCTGCGATGGCGTCGCCCGCGGTGGGCTCGGGCGCGGGACGCTGCGCCGCGATCACCGTCCGGTAGGTCGGGTCGCGCTCGACCTCCTCGGCGATGCGGTTCATGGTCGAGACCGCCTCGACCGGGAATTTGCCGGCCGCCGATTCCGCCGACAGCATGATGGCGTCGGCGCCTTCATAGACCGCGGTGGCGACGTCGGAGACTTCGGCGCGGGTCGGCACCGGCGACTGGATCATCGATTCCAGCATCTGGGTCGCGACCACCACCGGCTTGCCGGCGCGGCGCGCCATGCGCGTCATCTGCTTCTGCAGGCTCGGCACGCGCTCCAGCGGCATCTCGACGCCGAGATCGCCGCGCGCCACCATCAGCGCGTCGGAGGCCTCGATGATGTCGGCGAGGCGGTCGATCGCCTGCGGCTTCTCGATCTTGGCCATCACCGCGGCGCGGCCGCGGATCATCTTCTTGGCCTCGATGATGTCGTCGGCGCGCTGCACGAAGGACAGCGCGATCCAGTCGACGCCGGTGACCAGCGCGGCCTCGAGGTCGGCGCGGTCCTTGGTCGTCATCGCCGAGACCGGAAGATCGGTGTCGGGCAGGCTGACGCCCTTGCGGTCGCTCATCCGGCCGCCGACCACGACGCGGGTCACCGCGTGCTCCTTGGTGGTCTCCTCGGCGATCAGCCGCACCTTGCCGTCGTCGAGCAGCAATGCGTGGCCGGGCCGCAGCGCCGCCAGGATCTCCGGATGCGGCAGATGCACGCGCGTGGCATCGCCCGGCGTCTTGTCGGAATCGAGCGTGAAGGTCTGGCCGTTCTGCAGCTGCACCGCGCCTTCAGCGAACGACCCGAGTCTGAGCTTGGGGCCCTGCAGGTCGACCAGGATGCCGATCGGCCGGCCGTAGCTGCTCTCGACATTGCGGATCGTCGCCACCAGCTCCCGCATCTTGTCATGCGAGGTGTGGCTCATGTTGATGCGGAACAGGTCGGCGCCGGCCTCGAACAGGCGGCGGATCATCGCAAGGTCTGACGAGGCGGGTCCGAGCGTCGCGAGAATCTTGATACGGCGAAGACGCCTCATGGCTTGCTTCCAGACGGGGGCGGGGCTGGCGGGAGGCCAGGTGAGGCCGGGGGCGTACCACCGGGCGGACCGTTGGGCAAACCCGGAACCCCGGGGCCGACGGGACCGGGCAGGCCGGGCACGCGTTGCTGCTGGGCCGGCTGCTCGTTGGCGTCGGTAAGCTGCACGGTCCAGGCCCGCTGCTCGCCGGTATCGACCTCGAAATAGCCGGTGCGATCGTAACCGCGCGCCAGGCAGTCCTCGGTGCCGCGGATGGTGAACTCCTTGTCGCGCGAGCACATGAAGGCCTGGCCCGACCATTCGCCGCCGCGATCATAGTCGATGGCGTAGATGTAGTAGTAGCGGGCGACCAGCGTGCCGCGCAGCAACGTCTCGCAGGAGCGGGACGAGATGTTCCACCAGCCCTCCGTGGTCCACCCTTCGGCATCCTTGTAGCCGAGCGCGATGCCGACCCGGCTCGAGGTGTTGTTGCAGAGGCGGAAATCGGCCGCGGCCGGGCTCGACCAGATGCACAGCAGGAGTGCCAGCAGCGGCACCAGCCGGGCGAGCAGATGAAGTCGGGAGCGGGGAGATTCGGCGATCATTGTCGCGGAAAGCTATATCAGATCATTGACGATTTGGCGTAGGGGGCGGGAACCGCCCCCCGGGCTTGTGAGGGGTCGCTTTGCCCCGCGATATGGCAAAATCTGTGACAGGACCCCACCTGCTCCCGTAAGGGTGACCGCAAGCGGGGTCAGCGAAAGAGGATCAGCCAATGGCCATCGACGACAAGACCAGGACCGAGCTCGAGGCGGCCGCCTTCCGCCGTCTGGTCGAGCATCTGAAGACGCGCACGGACGTTCAGAACATCGACCTGATGAATCTGGCGGGCTTCTGCCGCAACTGCCTCTCCAACTGGCTCAAGGACGCCGCCGACGCGCAGGGCGTGCCCCTGAGCAAGGACGAGAGCCGGGAGGCGGTCTACGGCATGCCCTATGAGGCCTGGAAGGCGAAATACCAGGGCGCGGCGACGCCGGAGCAACTCGAGGCGATGAAGAAGGTCCATCCCGGGCACTGACGCCTTGCTCTCTGACCGAGGCCGCTGAGTCGCATCACACAACCCCTTTCTCGGCTTGCCCGCAGGAAGGTGTGGGCGCGCTGTGGACGAGCGCGATGCTGCCTTGAATGCGCGGGGCGCGAACCCTAAGGGTTTGGCCAGCACGCGCGGTGAGGCTGCCGGCGTCACCCCGTTTTGCCAGTTTCATTGGGAGTACCAAGATGGCCACCTCCGCTGCCGTCCGTGACGACGAGCCCGCGACGAAATTTGCCAAGGACCAGCTCAAATCCATCATCGAGCGCATCGAGCGGCTGGAGGAAGAGAAGAAGGCCATCTCCGACGACATCCGCGACGTCTATGCCGAGAGCAAGGGCAACGGTTATGACGTCAAGGCGCTGCGCACCATCGTGCGTCTGCGCAAGCAGGATCCCAACGAGCGCGCCGAGGCCGAGACGATTCTCGAGACCTATATGCAGGCGCTGGGGATGATCTGACCGGTTGCCTCGAAGAGGGCCGTGTAGCCCGGATGAGCGAAGCGATATCCGGGTTATCTCAGCAGGTTGGGGCTTCCCCGGATGTCGCTTCGCTCGTCCGGGCTACGAAACCATCCTGGATGTCGCTTTGCTGCTTCGGGCTACGGGATTGAGCTCCCGAAGCTGATCGCGCCTGTCAGCGCAGCGCTGCCGTGCGCACGAAGAACGATTTCGTCTCGAGCCTGGCAGTGGCGGTTCCGGAGAAGCTGTCGCAGGACAGCCCCTGCATCGGATCGTCGGTGAAGCCCATGGCGACCACCGTCTGCGGCTTGAAGAAATAGGCGCGCAGCGCGGCCGTATCGACTTCGCCCATCAGCGTCACCGACATCGCGCTCCGGGCGCTCGGGGACAGCATCACGATCTTGAGCCAGAGGCTTTCGCCCTTTGCGGCGGAGAGCCGGTTCGCGGTCGCGACCTTGCCGTCGACGCTCTTGCCGACCACGCTGTTGATCTCGGTAGCCGGCGCCGAACCGCGCGCGGCGGCAGGGCGGGTCGCGCGCGGCATCGGCGCGGAGGCGGCGACCACGTTGGCGCGGTCGACCGGTGAGGCGGCCGGAGCATAGGCG
>VYLE01000662.1_pt1 | contig 14618 bp, 10 predicted proteins | sample 5114391 | NCBI WGS metagenome assembly VYLE01 (sample SAMN12291771, study PRJNA351875) | freshwater metagenome | isolation source: freshwater lake | place: USA: Michigan, Kent Lake | collected 2013-08-15
CGTCATGTTCCCAGTGCGTACCCTCGCGCTGCTGTCGCTTCCGGCGGCCGCGCTGCTTCAGCCGCCGGCCCGCCCCGCCAGCCGCTCCGCGGCTCCTTCGGCGGCACTGGCGCCGGTCACGCTCGATTCGGCCTTCCTCACGAACTTCCGCTGGCGCAACATCGGCCCCGATCGCGGTGGGCGTTCCATTGCCGCCAGCGGGGTGAAGGGGCGCAAGAACGAAGCCTACTTCGGGGCTACGGGCGGCGGGTTGTGGAAGACCACCGACGGCGGCGAGACGTGGACGCCGGTGACCGACGGGCAGATCACCAGCGCCTCGGTGGGCGCCGTGGCGGTGAGTGAGAGCCACCCCGACGTGGTCTACATCGGCACGGGCGAGAGCGCGATCCGCGGCAACATCATGCCCGGGGATGGCATCTACAAGAGCACCGATGCCGGCAAGACGTGGAAGCATGTGGGCTTCCGGACGGTGGACGCGATCTCGAAGATCCGTGTGCACCCCAGCAATCCCGACATCGTCTACGCCGCGGTGTTCGGCAAGTACAGCGTGCCGAGCGAGGAGCGCGGCGTGTACAAGAGCACCGATGGCGGGGCCACCTGGAAGCGCGTGCTCTTCCGCGACGCGAAGAGCGGTGCGGTGGATATCGCGATCGATCGCACCAATCCGCAGGTGCTGTACGCGGCCATCTGGGAAGCCTACCGCAAGGAGTACCAGATGTCCTCCGGTGGGCCGGGCTCGGGGCTGTTCAGGAGCACCGACGGTGGAGAAACGTGGACCGAGATCACGCGTGCCACGGGGCTGCCGAGCGGACTCGTGGGCAAGATTGGTGTGGCGCTGACCGCCGCGAAGCCTGGTCGCGTCTATGCGCTCATCGAAAACGAGAATGGCGGTCTCTTCAAGAGCGATGACGCCGGGGCCACGTGGACCTTCGTGAACGGCGATCGCAACATCCGGCAGCGTGCATTCTACTACACGCACCTGTTCGCCGATCACCAGAACGCCGATCTCGTGTACCTCCAGAACGTGTCGTTCTTCCGCTCCAGCGACGCCGGCAAGACGCTCGTGAGCATCGGCGCCGGCAGTCATGGCGACTGGCACGACCTGTGGATCAACCCGGACGACCCGACGCATCTCGTTGCCGGGAACGACGGCGGCGGTACGGTGACCTTCGATACCGGGAAGAAGTACAGCGAGCAGGATTTCCCCACCGAGCAGTGGTACCACGTGATCACCACCAAGCACGTGCCGTTCCATGTGTGTGGCTCGCAGCAGGACAACAGCACGCTGTGCACGCCGATGAACTGGAATCTCGGCCGGCAGAATGCGGCGCCCGGTCAGGAAGCGCAGGGCGGCATGGCGGTGTCGTATCAGGTCGGTGGTGGTGAGCCGGGCTACATCGCCCCCGACCCGCTCGACCTCGATGTGTTCTTCTCCGGTACCAACAACGGCGGCTACGTCGACAAGTTCAATCGCAAGACCGGGCTCTCGCGCGAGGTGAATCCGTACCCCTGGTTCTATTCGGGCGAACCGTCGAAGGAAATCCGGGAACGCTGGCAGTGGACCTTCCCCATCCTGTTCTCGCAGGTGGACCCCAAGCTGCTGTTCGTGTCGTCGCAGCGCCTGTGGGCCACGCGTGACGGTGGCCGTACCTGGAAGAACCTCAGCCCTGATCTCACGCGCCACGCCCCGGAAACGCAGGAGAAGTCGGGCGGCCCGATCACCGGTGACATGAATGGCCCCGAGGTGTATGGCACGATCTTCTCGGTGGGGCCGAGCAAGAAGGATGTGAATACCATCTGGACCGGGTCCGACGACGGCCTCGTGCACGTGACCCGCGACTTCGGCCGCACATGGACGAATGTCACGCCCAAGGCGATGCCCGAGTTCGGCCGCGTGTCGCAGATCGACGCGTCGAACTTCGACAATGGCACGGCGTACCTGTCGGTGCGCCGTCCACTGCTCAACGATCGGGCACCGTACATCTTCAAGACCACCGATTACGGCAAGACGTGGACGAAGATCGTGACGGGGTTGGGCGCCGAGGACTATGTGCACGCGGTGCGTGAAGACCCCACGCGCCGCGGGCTGCTGTATGCGGCGACGCAGCATGGCGTGTACATCTCGTACGACGACGGCGCGCAGTGGCAAAGCCTCAAGCTCAACATGCCCGACGTCCCGGTGGCCGATCTCATCGTGGAGCGCGACGAACTCGTCATCGGCACGCACGGGCGCGGCTTCTGGGTGCTCGACAACGTGACGCCGCTGCGGCAGGCCACGCCGCAGGTCCTCGCCGCGCGCTCGCATCTGTTCACCCCGGCCGTTGGGCTGCGCTCGTCCCCCGGCGTGGCGCTCAGCTGGACGCTCGCCGAAAAGCCCAAGCGTGGCATGCTCGCCGTGCTCGACTCCACCGGGGCGGTGTTGCGCGAGTTCACCGGCGACACCGCCGCGCCGGCCAGCGGCGCGGCGGCGGGCGGTCGCCGTCGCGGGACCTCGATCAGCTTCCCCCTTCAGGCGGGGCTCACGCGCTTCACCTTCGATCTGCGCGCCACGGGCATTGAAAGCTTCCCCGGGATGATTCTCTGGGGAGCGGGCACCGCCGGACCCGCGCTTCCCCCGGGACGCTACACCGTGCGGCTCACCACCGACGGGCAGGAGCTCAAGGCGCCGCTGATCATCCGTCGCAGCCCGCTCGTTCCCGAGGTGTCCGACGCCGACCTGCGGGCGCAGTATGCGTTCGGCAAGCAGGTGCGCGACAAGACCAACGAAGCGCAGCGCGCGGTCATCGAGATTCGTAACGTGAAGGCGCAGCTGGACGATCGCTACAAGCGGGCGAACGACGATGCGCAGCTCAAAGCCAAGGGGGAAACGCTCCGCTCCAACGCCTTTGCAGTGGAACAGAACGTCTACCAGGTCAAGAACCAGTCAGGGCAGGATCCGCTCAACTTCCCCATCAAGGTGAACAACCGGCTCGCCAACCTGCTGTCGATGGCTGAGCGTGGCGACGGTCCGCCGGGCACGTACATGCCGGAGATCCTGTCGATCCTGTCGAAGGAACTCGGCGGCTACCAGGCGACGCTGGAGCAGGTGTGGAAGGCCGACCTCCCGGCGGTGAACGCGGAACTCGCGCGCCTCAAGCTGCCCGCCATCGATCCCAAGTGCACGGTGGTGGCGGGATGCTCGGCGACACCGTGATGCGGCGCTCGGCTCGAGGAGGGCGCCCCCGGGCGCGTGTCGTGACGGCGATGCTCAGTGCCGCGGCACTGGGCGTTACCCTCTCGGGATGCGGACCCAGTCTGCGCGGGAAGGTGGTGACTGCCATGAGCGAGTGCGTTGCCGTGCGCAATCCGCTCTTTGTGGCGGGTCGTCCCAAGGAGGCCTTGGCCACGAAGCTGCCGGCCGCTGTCGATTCGCTCGCCGACGAAACGGCGTATGCGTTCGGGTTCATCGTGTATCAGGAAGCGGCCAACGCGGCGGAGACCCAGGCGGAGCTTACCTGTGCGTTGGAGCTCGCCTCGCACTATGTCGACGCTGATGTGCGGGTATGGCTGACCGACTACTCGCGCCATCCCAACGAGCCGGTGGCGGCGCTCGCCAAGCAGCTGTACGAAGCGCAACTGGTACGTATCGGCAGGGCCGTGCCAGCGAGCCCGTGAGAAAAGGCCGGTCGGTGCGTGAATCGAGCCACGGCGTTCGTCCGGATGCCGTGGAAACGGAAGGCGAGGCGTAGTATCGGCGGCGTTACGCCACGCGGTCGGCAGCACACCAACGGGGCGTCGCGATCACTCGCGACGCCCCGTTGGGCTTTCGATCAACGCCGGTCCAGGCGGCGTCTCATCGACCGGGTATCAGCGCTCGATGCGGATGCCGAGCATGCCCCAGGGCCTGTAGAACTCGAAGCTGGGGTCGTCGCCGCCACCGCCGCGGTTCGGGCGATCGCCCACGTACGCGCGCAGCGGCGTGTTGGAAAGGTTGATGAACTCGCCGAAGATCTTCATCCCCTGGCGAAGCTGGTAGCTGCCGGAGGCATCTACTTGGAAGCGGGCCATGGTGCGCGTGTCCGCTTCGGGTGAGATCGCACTGATGGTGGAGACGAAGGAGCCGGCATAGTTGCCGCCCAGGCGGAGTGACAGCGGGCCCCGGTCGAAGAAGAGGCCAATGTTGCCCGCCTGCGGCGCCTGCTCGGGGATGGGTGCATTCACCCCGTCGCGCCCGCGGCCGGGGATGTCGGCCGACGACTGCGTGTAGGTGTAGTTCGCGTTGATGCCGAACGACTTGAGCCACCCCGGCAGGAACGTGAAGTTTTGCTGCCAGGCCACTTCGAAGCCGTAGAGCGTGGCGGTCGGTCCGTTCACCGGCTGGATGATCTGCGTGGCATCGGGCCCCACGGCGTCTTCGTTGGTGCGGGCGCGGGCCGTCGCGAAGATGAAGTTGTCGAGCGACTTGGCAAAGGCGCCCACGGCGATGAAGCCGACGTTCGTGAAGTAGTGCTCGACCATGAGGTCGTAGTTGATGGCGGTGGTGGCCTTGAGATCGGGGTTGCCGACCGACGCCGTCTGCTGACCGGCCTGTACGTTCACGTAGGGCACCATGTCGCCGAACTGCGGGCGCACGAGCGCCGTGGTGACCGCGGCCTTCACGTTGGTGTACTCGCCCAGTCGATACGTGGCGTTGAGCGAGGGGAACACATTCACGTAGCTCCCGTTGGCCGTGGTCGCCCGGATGGGCTCGACCAGGGCGTTACCGGCGCTATTGAGTCGCACGAGGTTGCCGGTGTTCTGCACCTCGGTGGCTTCCACGCGCACGCCCGGCACGAGGCGCAACGCGCCGGCATCGAGCGTGGCCATGAGGTAGCCGGCGTAGACATCTTCGCGCACCGCGAAGGAGCCACCGGCCGTCGCTGTCTGGGACGACAGCTGATTGAGCGTGAAGGCGTTGGGATTGGCGGTGATGAAGTCGCGCATGCGCCGCGGGTCGAAGGTGCGACCGAAGGCGTAGTCACCGTCGAAGAGGTTGCGCCCTGTGGTTTCCGTGGTGAGCAGCCCCATGAGCGTGGCGCCCGTCGCGTTGAGCGAGTTGGCGCCGAGCGCATTCGTGTAGTTGAAGACGTTCACCGCGTTGGATCGGTCCTTGAGGCGAGCCGACAGACCGCCCTTGATGGCGCCGCTGAAGGCACCGAACTGCACGGGGATGGAGCCGTTGATCTTGGCCGAGAGATCCTCGTCGCGCGTGTCGCGCACTTCGTTGGCCAGGCTGTTGAAGCCGAAGCGCGCGGGATCATCGAGCGAACCGGTCACCACATACGCCCGCGGACGATCGGCGTCAGCGAAGTTGTAGGCGAGCGACATGTTGCTCTGGCGGAAGCCCATGGTGAGCGCCCCCGGGCGGTTCTCGGTCGCGCGGGAGAAGCCCACGGCCCAGTCGAGGGCCTTGCCATCGCTGCTGTAGTGCTCACCACCCAGCTGCGCCGTGTAGATATCCTGCATCACTTCGCGCAGGCGGATGTCGCGGTCGAACTGCGAACCCGTTGTGACGCCCGAGTCGGCGCTCACCTGCGTCCAGCGTGACCCGCCGCCCCCGCGGAAGCGGAAGCGGGCGCGCGCGCGGATTTCATCGTCGTTGAACTGATTCCAGGAGCCGCGCAGGAACAGCTTGCCGCTGTTCGGCAGCAGGTAGTCGAGCGTGCCATTCACGCCCGTCCGCAGGCGATCCACCTGCGGGTAATCGCGATACTCGAACAGGTTGGGCGCGTCGAGCGACGTGAGCGAAGCGCCCACGCCGCAGTTGCGGGTCTGCGAGCACCAGTCGCCTTCGACGTTCTGCGAGGCGCGGTCGTTGCGGTAGTAGGTGCCACCGAACATGGCCCCGAACTTCTGGCTCTTGCCGAAACGCTTGCCGGCGTTGGCGCCGAGGTTCATGAGCGCACCACCGCCGAGCTGGTTCTGTCCGCCGGCGGCCGTGAAGTTGAGCAGCGGCCGGTTGGCCTGCGCGGTGCGCGTCACGATGTTCACGTTGCCGCCGATGGCGTCGGCGTCCATGTCGGGCGTGAGCGTCTTGGACACCTGGATCTGGCTGGCCTGATCGGAGGGCACGATGTCCATGGGCAGCTGCCGGCTGTTCTGCTCGGGCGTCGCGAGGCGCAGGCCGTTGATGGACATGCCGTTGAAGTTCGGGCTCGTGCCACGGATCTGCACGAACCGGCCCTCACCCTGATCGCGCAGCACGGCGATGCCGGGCACGCGGGCGAGCGCTTCGGCCATGTTGGGATCGGGGAGGCGCCCCACCAGTTCGTTGTCGATGACGCTGGAGATGGTGGAGGCCGTGCGCTGCTGGTTGAGCGCCGAGGCCTGACCCACCACCTGCCCGCGCACTTCGATGGCGGTGAGCGACGTGACCGCTTCGCTCAGCTTCACGTCCAGCGTGGCGGTGCGCCCATCGCTCACCGTGACGGTCTTCGACGTGGGCTGGTAGCCGATATAGCGGAAGGTGAGCGTCCGGCTGCCGGCGGGCACATTGAGCGCACGGTACTGCCCGCGGTCGGTCGACGTGCGAATGCTGGTGCCGTCCACGAGGACGAGCACGCCGGAGAGCGGGCGGCCGCTGGGGTCGGTAACTGTACCGGTGACCACGCCCTGAGCGCTCAGCGCCGAGCTGGTGCACACAAGGCCAATGGCAACGCGAAGGAGGAAGCGCATGGGATCAAAAAGTGGAGGGGAGCCGGCACGACGCGCCGACTCCCCCACGATCCGTCATCCAGATCACAACTCAGCCGTTACCTCGTAACGACCGTGTCTCGACGCGCGATGCGAGCCTTGATGTCCCGCCAATCAAAAAAGTGGAAAGTGCGATCGGTCGACATCATGACCAGCAGCCCTTCGGGAAAGCGCGGCCCGAGGGGGGTGGCGGTGACTTCCAGCCCGTCAGTTTCCTTGGCGCTCACGGGGATGATGGCGAGCAGCTGGTGGGTGTACGGCGCCCCTGCGCTCCCCTCGCGGCTGAACACCCGCAGTCGCTGCCCCTGCTGGTCGGAGATGAGCAGGTAGCCGGTACTGTCGCTGGTGGGGTAAATGCCAATCCCCTCGTGATCGCTCACGAACCCGGATGTTCCGAAGAGCGCCAGCTCCTCGTTCGCCCCGGGGGCGTCGGGATCGGCCCGGTACTGCCGCACCCCCACGGTTTCGTCGCTGTAGTACACGAAGCCCAGTGTGCGATCCACGGCAATCGCCTCGATTTCCTTCTTGCCGCTGTATCGGCCGAAGGCGCGCACCTTGGTACCCTGCACGATCCCCTTGGCGTTGGCCACCAGCCGATACTGCCAGAGGTAGCCGTCGATGGGGCCGGCCTTGCCACCCACGATGGCGAAGACGGCGCCGTCACTCGCGCGCCGGTGCAACGCGACGCCCATGGGGGCCCGCGAGACGTCGCCATCGAAGACGCGAATTCCGCCCCCGTCAATGGGCGTCATGTCGGGAAGGCGAAACACGCGCAGCGCCTGCTTCCCGCGCTCCGTCATGACGGCGATCGATATGGTGTCCTGGCCCATGACGAAGCCGTCCACGATGTCGACGTTATTGGGGCGCATGAGCGGACGGCGCGTGCGCGCGCTGTCGATAGTGCCGTCGAGGCGGAAGACATACAGGCCTCCCGTGCTGTCGCCCTTGTCGGTGCCCACCACGAGCGACTGCTCCGGCGCCGCCGGATCGATCCAGATGGCCGGGTCGTCGGAGTCGTTGAGCACGGTCTGGGTGACGACGGCCGCCTGCAGCGTGTCGCTGGCGGCGGCGGCTGGGCTGGCGGCGCCCCCCGTAGCTGAGTCGGCGGAAGGCGAGCGTGTCTCCACGCAGGCCGTGCCAAGCAGCAGCACCGACACGGCAGCCAGGGACCTCGTGGTCAGGCGCCGGTGAGGGGTACGCGGGGTGGCCGCGACCGTGCGGGGGCAAACGGGAGTGGAGGGCATACGGAATAGTCGATTGCCACAGGGCAGGGTGGGGGTACCGGATTGTCACGAATCAGTAATGCCAGCGCCGGGAAACGGCTGCCGGGGCTCCTGATTCATCCCTAACTTGCGGGATGACCCAGAACCTGCTCCGACCGGTCGCGCTGGTGACCGGCGCCTCGCGCGGCATCGGCCGCGCCATTGCCGCGCGGCTTGCCCCGACGCATGACCTGGTGCTCACCGCACGTGATGCGGCGCGCCTGGGCGACGTTGCCGCCACCTGCGAAGCGGCCGGAGCCCAGGTGCGCACGATGGCGGTGGATGTCCGCGATGGGGCCGCCGCGGGCGCGGCCTTTGCCGGCCTCGAGATCGACGTGCTGGTGAACAACGCGGGGGTGGCCGTGCTCACGCCGTTCCTCGAAATGACCCCTGAGGAGTGGCACCGTCAGGTGGACGTGAACGTGAACGCGCTGTATCACGTGACGCGTGCGGTGCTCCCCGGCATGGTGCAGCGTAGCCGTGGGCACGTGTGCATCATTGGCAGCACGGCCGGGCGCAACACCTTCACCGGCGGCAGCTGCTACGCGGGCACGAAGCACTTCGTGATGGGCTTCGCCGAGTCGCTCATGCTGGAAGTGCGCGACGCCGGTGTGGGGGTGAGTGTGATCACGCCGGGCTCGGTGGCCACCGAGCTGTTCCCCGAAGGCACCAACACCGCGTGGATGCTTGAACCCGAGAACGTGGCCGACGCCGTGCTGTTTGCCGTCACCACCCCTCCGCATATGCTGGTGCATCGGCTCGAAGTGCGGCCGCTCTCGCCCAAGCGTCCCCGCGACAGCTTCTGAGCACCGCCCGATGAGTGAAGCGCGCGAACTGCTCGCGGTACGGGAAATCGCCCACGCCTTTCTGCTGGCCGACCATCCGGGCGATGTGCAGCAGTTCGCCCTCAATCGCGTCACCCCGTTGCTGGGGGCGACCTTTTCGCTGGTGATGCAGCTGAGCGACGACGGCGAACTGCTGCGTCCCGTGGCGCAGCACGAGTGGCCCGCCACCTACCGGCAGTGGATTGGCGCCCTGCGGGTGCGGGTGGGCGATGGGCCGAGCGGCGTGGCCGTAGCCGAGCGACGGCTCGTGGAAGTGGTGGATCTGTTGGCCGACCCCGAGCTGGCGCCGTGGCACGATGTGGCGCGCGAGCTGGGCTTTCGCAGTATCCTCGCAGCCCCGCTGGAAACGGCAGACGGTCCCCTTGGCGTGGTGGCCTTCTACTACGCCGATGCCACGCATGTCACGGATGAGCAACGTGCGCTGGTGCGATTGGTGGCCGATCAGCTGGCCGCCGCGACCGACAAGTCACGTCGTGCCGATGCACTGCGACGGGCCAACGCCGCGCTGGCCGAAGCCAATGCGGAACTCGAGCAGCGGGCACGGCAGTGGCAGGACGCGCAGCGCGCGCGTGATGCCTCCGAATCGGTGGTGGTCGATGCGCTGCTTGCCCTGACCGATGCGGCCGATGCCCGTCCGCCCGCGGTGCGGTTGCAGGCGGTGCATCAGCTGGCGCGCGCGGCGCGCGAGTATGGCGAGGCAACGCAACCGGCCTTCGCCCTGACTCTCGCCGATGTGGACCCACGCGACGCCCTGCAGCGGGCGGCGGCCACGTGGCGCGCGCGCGCCCCCATGGTGCCCGTGCAGGTGGACGAGCCAACCGTACTGCTGCCCACCATGCGCACCGATCCGGTCTCCCTGGAACGCACGCTCGAGCTGGCCATCGGACTGGGTGTAGCGGGGGCGTCGCTCGATGGCGGTCAGGTGCGCACAGGGATCCGCCTGGGGCGCGGCTTTCTGGCGGTGCAGGTGGCCTGGGACGGACGTCCCGTCTTCGAGGAGCCGGCGGCGGCACCTGACCCGTCGCGGGCTGCTATACTTCGCCTTCGCGCCGACGCGCTACGGTGGGAGGCGAACGACGTGTATGCCGATGCACGCCGCTGGATCACGGCGGTGGACCTGCCGCTCGCCCGGGCGCTGGCCAGTCGGCAGGGTGGCGAGCTGCGGGTGGAGCCGGTCGATACGGCCGAGGCGACGCGCGACCTGCTGCTGGTCTTCCCCGTGGTCGCTGAGCCACACCAGCCGTAGCGCGTCCGTGCTCGCCGCGCCACCAATTGCCGTCCTGCCGTAGACACTCCCCTGAACCACGGTCCTCATGTCGTCGCAACATCAGCAGTCCAACCGCAAGGTGATGGACACGCTCACCTCGCTTTCGGTGGCCGAGGCGCTGGCCGCGGCCGCGCAGTTCTTTGGCCGTCACGGCGGTGTCTATACGGCGTTCGTGGAGAAGAAGGGGCCCAACCACGTGACGTTGCGGGGGCAGGGCGGCGAGGAGATCGCCATTGGTGCACGCGACACCGCTGCGGGCACGGCCGTGACCGGGTCGAGCTATCTGTTCGACCAGCAGGTGGCCCGATTCCTCGAGTCGTTGCCGCCGGCACCGCCGGTGGCGGACGCTCCTGCGGCATCGGGAGAGGAAACGGTCTCCTCCCCTACTGCGTAAGTGGCGCATGAGTCAGAGCGATCAGACGACCGGCCAGTTCGCGAACCAGCTCCGCGTGCGTCCCGAGGTGTTGCACATCGCGCCGGCGGGCGCCGCTGCCACCTGGGTGGTGCGGGTGCAGGCGGCGGAGGCATGGGATGCGGTGCGGGTGGCGTGCGCCCCGCAGAACACGGTGCAGGAGCTCAAGCGGGCGGCCATGGCCAACCTGCTTCCGGATATCGCGGAAATCGATGCCTACCTCGTGAAGCTGCATGGCGCCGAGGTGACGCAGGAGACGGTAACGCTGCAGGCGGCGGGCGCGCAGGACGCGTCCACGTTCTTCCTCACCTCGCGACGCCGCCGGCCACTCAAGTGACCATGATCGTGGAGCCGGGCGCCGGCGAGGCGCGCAGCGTGTCGTCGCTGATTGCCGCGGTGCAACGGCTGCGCGGCGAAATCGGCAAGCGCGTGGTGGGGCAACAGGCGGTCGTCGACGAGATTCTCATGGCGCTCGTGGCTGGCGGACACGCGCTGCTGGTGGGTGTGCCGGGGCTGGCCAAGACGCTCATGATCAAGTCGCTGGCCGATGCCATGCAGCTGGAGTTCCGCCGCATCCAGTTCACCCCGGATCTGGTGCCCAGCGACATCACGGGCACGGAGATCCTCGAGGAGAGTGGAGGCGGGCAGCGCGCGTTTCGCTTCGTGCGCGGGCCGGTGTTTGCGAACATCGTGCTGGCCGACGAGATCAACCGCGCGCCGCCACGTACCCAGGCGGCGTTGCTGGAGGCGATGCAGGAGCACAGTGTGACCGCGGCCGGGCAGACCATGCGCCTGCCGGAGCCCTTCTTCGTGCTCGCGACCCAGAACCCGATCGAGCAGGAAGGCACGTATCCGTTGCCGGAGGCGCAGCTCGATCGGTTCCTTTTCGACATTCGGGTGGGCTACCCCACCGAGGCCGACGAGGTGGCCATCCTGCGCACCACCACGGGCGCTCGCGGCGCACCGATCGACGCGGTCTTCACCGCCGATGACGCGCTGGCGCTGCAGCGGGCCGTACGGGCGCTGCCGTGCAGCGAGCTGTTGCTGCAATACGCCGCTCGGCTCGTGCGTGCATCGCGCCCGCAGGAGGGGAATGCGCCGACGCTGGTGCGGCAGTACGTGCGCTGGGGAGCGGGGCCGCGTGCCGGTCAGGCGCTCATTCTGGGGGCCAAGGCCTGCGCGCTGCTGGGCGGACGTGCGGCGGTGTCGCCCGCGGACATTCAGCGCGTGGCGATGCCGGTGCTGCGGCATCGCCTGCTCCCCAACTTCGCAGCGGAAGCGGACGGCGTGGCGGCGGAGTCGTTGATCGACGCGTTGCTGGCGCACGTGCCGGTGCCGTCGAGCGCCACGGCCCCCTGATCGGCTGATGTCGGCATACGGCCCCCTGCTCGACGCGTTGCGCGGCGTGCGCTGGCCGGCACGCCGTACGGTGGGGAATGCGCCACCCGGCGCGCACCGCTCGACGCAGAAGGGCACGGCCGGGGAGTTCACCGAGTATCGCCTGTATCGACAGGGCGACGATCCCCGGGCCCTCGACTGGCGATTACTGGCGCGCAGCGATCGTGCGTTCGTGCGCCTCAGCGATGACCGGGCGCTGCTGTCCACGTGGATCGTCGTGGACGCGAGCGCGAGCATGGGGTTTCCCGAGGAGGACGCAGCAGGCAGCAAGTTCGCGCAGGCGCGACTGGTGGCCGTGGCGTTGGCGGCCATCGCCCATGCCTCGAGCGATCCGGTGGGCTTGCTGGTGCTGCACGCGCAGGGTGTGCAGCGCGTGCCGCCGCGCACGCGCCGTGGCACGGTGCAGGAGCTTGCCCGCGTGCTGGATGGTGTTCGCCCGGGTGGGTCTGCGCCACTGGCGCCCTCGCTGGCCCAGTTGCCGGTGCACGCCCGGGTGGTGCTGCTCACCGACTGTCTGGGCGACGCCGATGCGCTGCTCCGGACAGCGGCGGCGCACACGGTGGCGGGGGCACAGGTGGAGTGCGTCCATATCGTGGCCGACGCCGAGCTGACGCCGCCATCGGGCACGTTTCTCGTGCACGACCCGGAACAGCCGCGTGATGAACGCGTACTGTCGGCGGCCGGCCGCGCCGCGTACCGTGAGCGCTTCGACGACTTCCGGCGCGACATGAGCACGCGCTGGCGTGCAGCAGGGGCAGGCTACACCGAGGTACGGACCGGCGACGACGCGGCACGTGCCGCGCGTGCGGTGGTGATGGGCAGGGCGCTGTCGGGTACGGGGCAACCAGCTGAGGGGCTCCCGACGCCCGCGCCGCCGGCATCGGCCAGGCGCTGACGTGCTCACGGTGGCGTTCCCGTGGATTCTTGGCGCGGCGGTGGCGGCGTCGTGCGGCATCACGCTGCTCCATTTTCTGTCGGTGCGCACCCCGCCGGTACTGGCGCTCCCGACCGCACGATTCGTGGCCACCGGCAACGCCCGCGCCGTGGCCCGACAGCCGCGACTCAACGATGTGCTGTTGCTGCTGCTGCGCGTGCTTGCGCTGCTGTGTGCGGGGGCGGCGCTGTCGGGTGTGCGCTGGCAGCAGTCGTCGGCGTCGATGCTGCGCCTCGTGGTGGCCGACGACGCCCAGTGGGGCAATCGCCCCTGGCGTGATTCCGTGGCGCGCACTCTGGCCCGTGCCGACGCCATGGTGGAGGTGCATGGCGCCCGTGGTGTGGCCGACGACCCTGGCGTGGCACTCGTGGCGGCCACGCAGCATGCCGCACGGGCCGTGGCGCGCCACCCGGCGCTGACGGCCGTGGAACTCACGCTGCTGCTGCCATCTTCGGCAGCAACGACGAAGGGGTACACGGCGTGGCGCCCATATTGGCCCGGAGCCGTGCGCGTGCTGCTCAGCGCGCCTCCGCCACGAGTCGCGCGCGACGCTACAACGAGTGCCTTGGCGCCAGGGCGCGGCGCCGTGCGGGTGCGAGGCGGGACGCGCGATGATGCCGTGACGGCGGCCGTTGGGCGGTGGGCGCCGGTGGGAGCGCTCCAGGATGTCGTGATCGAACGTGCGCCGACGGCAGACATTGCGGCTGGTGCCGACACCGCCGCCGCTTCAGTTGGGCCTGTCGTGCACTGGCCCGCCGACGGTGTCCCGCGCGGGTGGATCCCGCGTACGCCCGCCGACAGTATCGGCGCGGTGGCTGCGGCGGGTGGTGTGCTGGTGGGGCCCTTCGTGCGTCGAGCCGTGCCGGGGCCACAGCTGGCGGCGCGCATCGATTCGGGAAGTCGCGCTGCCGTGCCGGTGCAGGTGGTGGCGTGGTGGAGTGACGGCCTGCCGGCGGCGGTGGAAGAGCGCGGCGAGGCAAGGCCGGTGGCGGGATGCCTTCGCACCGTGGCGGTGTCGGTGCCGCGTAGCAGTGACTTGCTCCTGTCGCCCGGCGCGCGCCCGTTGATGAACGCCCTGGTCGCGCCCTGCGGTGGTGTTCGAGTGGCTTCGGCACCGGCAATCGCGCCAGACATGGTGCGCCCGATTGCGGTGCCGTCGGACTCCGCAGTCGCCGCGGTATCTGCAGGAAGCGACGAGCGGCTGGCGCCCGCCGCCGCCTTTCGGAACGTGCAATCGCGGTGGCAGCGGGGGAGCGATCCGTGGTGGTTGGCCCCGGCATTGCTGGCGTTGGCGCTCCTGGCACTGGCAGCGGAGTGGCTGCTGCGCGACCGGGAGGCAGTATCGTGAGCACGGCGCTCGGTCCGGTTTCGGGGCCCGCTGCTGCCACGCTGATTGCGCGCATCAGGGCGGTGCAGACGGCCTTGCGCACCGTGCAGGTGGGGCGACAGTTGCTGTTGGCGGGCGCTGCCGCCTGCGCTGTGCTGTTGATGGCGCGCGTGCTGATGGCCGAGCTGGCTGGGCGCGGCCATGGTGGCACGGCCTCGGCCTGGTGGTGGTCGGCGGCCGCGGCGCTGGTGGTGGCGGTGGCTACCTGGTGGCGTACGCGCACACCGGTACCTGATCTCACCCGTACTGCGCTCTGGGTGGAGGAGCAGGGCGCGGCCTTACGCGGTCAGGCGCCGGACTTTGCGTTGACGACTGCGGTGGAGCTGCTCGAGGCGCGCGCAGAGCTCCCGCTCTCGCTGGCCGCCGCCGCCGCGCGCGCTCTCGACACCGCGCCAACGGTGC
>VYLE01000664.1_pt1 | contig 14583 bp, 15 predicted proteins | sample 5114391 | NCBI WGS metagenome assembly VYLE01 (sample SAMN12291771, study PRJNA351875) | freshwater metagenome | isolation source: freshwater lake | place: USA: Michigan, Kent Lake | collected 2013-08-15
AGCGATACTGCTTGCGGCCGCGGGCGTCGCGGCCGGTGGCCTGCAGGTGGCCGCGCGCGTCGGCGCAGATCCATACCTCCTTGTAGGCCGGCGGAATGGCCAGTTGGCGGATACGCGCGAGCGTGGCGGCATCGCGAACCGCGCGGCCGCGGGCGTCGAGATAAGCAAAGCCGCGTCCCTGGCGGCGCCGACGCAGCCCGGGCATCGCATCCGAGGTGTAGTGCAGGCCGGCCAAGGCGCCTCAGAAGTCGTCGACGTATTCGAGCACCAGGCCGTATCGCGCGCCGATATCGTCGGCGGTCGCCCGCACGCGATCCGCGTAAGGCGAGGCGACTTCGACTTCCACGTCGTGGACGTCACTGGCACCGATATCGTCGGGCAGTCCTGCGGAGCTGGAATCGTCGTCGTCCATGTGCGGCATCAGGTCCGCCAGTTCCTCCACCCGTTCCACGCCATCGACGCCCTCCAGCGCAGCCATCAGGGCATCGAAGCCTGTCTGTGGGCCGGTGGCCCGGAGTCTGATCGTCGTCATGGTCGTTGTCCTCGTGCATGTCGCGTGGTGTCGCCTACGACCTTAGGAGGCCTACGATCACGCAGTCGTGAAATCGTCGTGTTCCCGCGCACGCAGTCAGCAGATGTTCGGAAACGCCGTTGTTCGACCGCCAAGGGCGGGCGTTCGGTCCGCGCGGGCCGGCCTTCGTCGCCGCCGGCTGGCGGTCTGCGCGGCCAGCGTCCATGCTCGGTAGCGGAACGGGCGCCAGGCCGGCGCTCCCAACAACAGGCCGGATGGCCGGGGAGGCAGGATGCGGATCGGGGCAGCGTGGCAGGTGATCGTCGTACTGGCGGGGATGCTGACGACCGCTCGCGCCGGCGCGGTGGATGCGCCAGCGATGGGCGAGGGCATCGACGCGCGGATCGAAACATCGATGGCCGACGCGGGCCTGGTGGGCGTGGGCGCCGCGGTCATCATCGACCGGCGCGTGGTGTGGTCGAAAGGCTATGGCGTCGCCGATCGGCAGCGCGGCGTGCCGTTCACGCCCGACACGGTGATGAACATCGCCTCCATCACCAAGACGGTGACCGGGGTGGCGATGATGCAGGCCGTGGAGGCGGGCAAACTGTCGCTGGACGAGGACATCAACGCCTACCTGCCGTTCAAGGTGGTGCACCCGCAATTCCCCGGGGCGCGCATCACGCTGCGGCAACTCGCCACGCATACCTCGGGCATCAAAGATCGCTGGGCGGTGTACCAGCGCCTGTATCACTGGGGCGGGGATTCGCCGGAAGCGCTGGGCGACTTCCTGCGCGGATACCTGGAGGTGGGCGGCAAGGACTACGCCGCCGACAACTTCGTACCGCATCGCCCGGGCACGCATCGCGCGTATTCCAACATCGGCGCGGGACTGGTGGGCTACATCGTGGAGCGCGCGATGGGCGAGTCCTTCGATGCCTACACGCAGCGCACGATCCTGACGCCGCTGAAGATGACGCGTAGCCACTGGTTCCTTGCGCAGGCGCCTGCGGACGAACGGGCAACGCTGTATGCCTCGCAGGGCGGGTTTTCGGTTCCGATACAGGCCTACGGGTTGGCGACGTATCCGGACGGCGGCCTGCGCAGTTCGGTGGCGGACCTGTCGCGGTTCTTCATTGCCGTGCTCGGCGACGGCAGTCATGACGGCGCGCGCATCCTGTCGCCGGCGTCGGTCGCCGAACTGCGGCGGTTCCAGTACACCCCCGGCCACACACCGGACAACGTGGTACCGGCGGAGAAGAACTCAGGCCTGTTCTGGGCCACGAAGTACGACACGGCCTACGTCGGCCACGGCGGCTCGGATCCCGGCGTTCACACCGTGATGCTGGCCAACCCGGCCCGCGATATCGCGGTGGTCCTGTTCGTCAACACGTCGGTGGACGAGCGCGACAGCAAGGTCTACGGGGAGGTGTTCGACGCGCTGTGGCAGCACGCGCTGACGTTCACGGCGTCAACGAAGTAAGCAACGCGTGGGAGGGGTGAGGCACAATGCAACGCCCCGAACCGAGCTGGACCCGCCATGGACATCGAAACCCTGCTGGCCGCCGCGCTGCGCGAGGCCGGTTACGGACAGGACGCCATCGGTTCGGCGATGCCGCGGATCCTGCGCATCCTGGAAGCCGAGGACGTGCGGATCGAGATGGGACGCGCCCTGTCGCGCAAGGAACGCGAATACGTGCGCCTGCAGCTGGAACTGGGACTCAGCGTGCGGGAAGTGGTCGCCGGTCTGAAGAAATAGGCGACCGCCGTGCGTCCGCCGGACATCGACGGGCTGGCGGCCAGCACGTTGCAGCTGCCTCCCTGCGCATGGCCGACGGTGCTGGACTGCCTGAGCGAGCGGTTTCCGTCGGTGTCGCGCGCGCAGTGGCTCGACCGGATGGATCGCGGACGCGTCGTCGACGGCGGCGGGACGGCGGTGACCGCCGAGACGCCGTACCGCGTCGGACTCGAGGTCCACTACTACCGGGAAGTCGAAGAAGAGCCGCAGATCCCGTTCGACGAAGTCGTCATTCACGCGGATGACCACCTGCTGGTGGCCGACAAGCCGCATTTCCTGCCGGTCACGCCCGCGGGCGCGCATGTGCATGAAACGCTGCTGGGACGGTTGATACGCCGGACCGGCAACACCGCCTTGGCACCCTTGCACAGGATCGACCGCGAGACCGCCGGGCTGGTTATGTTCTCCACCCACCCGGACAGTCGCGCGCGGTACCAGGCGCTGTTTCGCGAGCGACGGATCGAGAAAGATTACGAGGCGATGGCGCCCGCGTTGCCGGGGCTCGTGTTTCCGTGCACCCGTACCAGCCGGATCGTCGCGGGCGAACCGTTCTTCCGCATGCAGGAAGTCGACGGGTTGGCGAACAGTGAAACCCGGATCGATGTCATCGCGCGTGGTGCGGGTCGCTGGCGCTACGCGCTGACGCCGGTCACTGGCCGCAAACACCAGTTGCGCGTGCACATGGCGGCGCTGGGCGCTCCGATCGCACACGATCCGCTCTACCCGTCGCTCTGCCATCGGGCGCCGGGCGATTACTCGGCGGCGTTGCAGTTGCTGGCGAAGCGGCTCGCGTTCGTGGACCCACTGAGTGGCATCGAGCGACGCTTCACCAGCAGGCTCGAGCTTCGGGATTGATCGACGCGTCCTGCGCGCGACCATCGTGCGGGGCATGCACTGGCGCACTGCGGCATTCACGTGTGTAGCAGCAGGCAGTGCGGCAAGCGGCAGCAGCCGATCCGTAACCGGGTTCACAGAACGGGACCGGCCGTCGGAAATCGGCAGCCGATGTCACACACCCAGCATGTCGGCGGCTTAGGCTCGATGCATGGACTCCTTGGCTGACATCCGGGCCGTCCTGGCCGCTGCGGGACAGCGCATCGAACTCGGTGCGCTGCGGGAGGATCCGCGAGCGTTCATGGACACGTTGTGGCGACAGGTCTACGACCGCGCGCCCGACGACCTGCAGCCCTACGTCTGGGCGCGGCTCACCGATTTCTCCGCGCAGCTCGGTGTTCGTGGCGATGTAGCCGCGGACCGCCGCCCGGTCCGGGCGCCGCCGGACGTGTTCGCGCGTCGCTGAAGCGCCTCCGTCATCTCAGATTGAGGGCATGCCTGACCTGCGCGTGGCGCGTGTCGCGTTGTGTCGATCAAACGCACACGGCCCCCCGACTCCCGCATGAATTCCGGCACCATCATCCGTCCCGCCCGCCTCTCCGAGGCGGCCGCCCTGTCCGACCTGATGCGCCGCACCTTCGTGGCGGCCAATGGCCACTGCAGCACGCCGGAGAACGTGGCCACCTTCCTGGATGAGGTCTACACGCCCGAGCGGCAGGCGCAGGAGATCCGCGACCCCGACACGCTGACGCTGATCGTGGAGCAGGACGGCGCCTGGGCCGGCTTCGCGCAGCTGCGCTGGGGCACCGTGCCGCCCGCTGAAGTGCCGTTGCGGCCGTCGGTGGAGCTCGGGCGCATCTATCTGGATGCGGCCTTCCATGGCAAGGGCATTGCGGCCTTGCTGGTGGCGCATCTGCTGGCGGCGGCGCGGCTGCGCCATTCGCGCTCGGTGTGGCTCAACGTCTGGCAGGAGTCCGAGCAGGCGATCCGCTTCTACCGCAAGCACGGCTTCCACATCGTCGGACGCTCGATCTTCCGCGTCGGCGACGATCCCAAGGAAGACTGGGTGATGACCCAGACGCTGCCCGCCGAGTAATCCGGCCTCCTTGGGCCTAGCTGAAATCCGCCCGTAAAGCCAGTCCCAGGCAGGGGTGAGTGCGCGCCGGAATCATTGTTACGCTCAGTGGTAAATGCAGTTACCGGTCGACGGGCCGGGGCAGCCGCGAACCGGCGTCCCGGGATGCGGATGGGGATCCGCACCGGCTGCCGCTGCATCTTCACCACACATCTCACAGGGGGCCCCGGCAGGGGCGGATGAGCGACATGCAGAAGTTTCCGTTTGTTTGGCTGGCCAGCACCGTATTCCTGACCGGCCTGATGCTGGGGCCGGCGCACGCACGCAACGGGGGCGGCGCGCAGGACCTGGATCCCAGCCAGAAGGGCCCGGTCACGGGCCTGGGCATCGAAGCGCACGACATCCAGACCATGTCCGACCGCATGGTGCGCGACATGCTGGGCAACGCCACGCTGGCCAACCGCGCCACGCCGCCACGGATCATCGTGGACAGCGCGTTCTTCACTAACGAAAGCTCGCAGCGCATCAACAAGAACCTGATCACCGACCGCCTGCGCGTAGGCCTCAATCGCGCGGGCAAGGGGCGCATGGTGTTCCTGGCACGGCAGAACGCCGCGATGATCGAGCAGGAGCGCGAACTCAAGCGCGAAGGCGTCACCGACACCGGCACCGTGGGCATGACGCGCGCGCAGTTCGGCGCGGACTACCGCCTGACCGGCAATATCGCTAGCACCGAAGCCCGCGATCCGAAGAGCGGCACGATGCAGCGCTACACGCAGATCGTGTTCGAGATGGTGGACCTGGAGTCCGGCGCCATCGAATGGTCCAACAGCTATGAGATCGCGCGCGCCGCGACCGACGACGTGATCTACCGCTGAGCCCACGCTTCACCGCAGTCCCGTCGATCCGCGCCACGGCAAGGGTGGCGCCTACGCTACAGGGGAAAACCAGATGAAACTCCATGTCCTGCGGCGTTCCGCGCCGCTGCTGTGCCTGCTGCTGGCCGCGTGCGCGACCAAGACGCCGCGCCCGGCCGATCCGAATGCCCAGGTGCCGCCGCCCAACCATCCGACGCCGGTGAAGTCGCAGGTGTCGCCATGAAGCGCGCATCGCTGTTGCTGGCATTGGCCAGCCTGTTCGTCGCGCTGCCGGCGCTGGCCGAGAACACCGTGGTCAAGTGCAAGACCTGGCAGGCGCGTCGCGCGGCGCCGGTGGCCGGTCCCGCGCTGGTCGCCAACGTGCCGAAGTCGATGACGCCGATCGACCTCAACGCGGTGCAGTTCACCGACAAGCCGCTGACCCGGCAGGTGCTGGTGGAAGGCCTGTTCGCCAGACGCACAGAAACCGATACGGTCGAAGTCACGGCGCGCCTGGTCAACTGCACCGACAAGCCGCTGCAGGTGCAGGCGCGCTCGTCCTTCATGGACGTGACGCAGGCGCCGACCGAACCGGTATCGGCGTGGACGCAGGTGTTCATTCCGCCGAAGGGTACGGGCACCTACCGCGAGCGCTCGATGTCGCGCGACGAGGTGGAGTACTACCTCATCGAACTGGCCCCCGGCCGCTGATCGGGGGGATGCCATGACACTCCTCGCTGTCCGTCGCACGCTGACCGCGGTTCTTCTGCTCGCTGCGCTACCGGCCGCCGCACAGTATCGCGACGGCACGCCGCCCGTGCTGGCGCCCGCACCCAAGCACGATCCACAGGCCGCGATGGTCGACGATACGGTGTTCCGCGCGGCCTATGCGAAGGCCGGCAATCCGCGCGTCACCGTGTTCTGGAACCGCCAGCTGACCGACACCCTGAGCACGCAGTACGACCAAGTGCAGCAGGCGACCGTGCAGACTTCGGCCGCGCGCGTCACCGAGATCAGTCCGTCCGGCCGCGCCGTCGGCACGGTGCAGCAGTCCGCCGCCATCGCCACCGTGCGCGAAGGCGAGCGCGCGCTGCCCGATGGCAATGCGTCGGTCCGCTCGCTGATGAGCGAGCGCAGCGAATGGCCGATCGCCAGCGCCTTCAATGCGCGCCTGCAGCGTGCCGGCGTTCGCCTGGTCGACCGCACGATGGCATTGCGCGCGCAGGCGGCGGGAACCCGCAACGAGCAGCGCCGCGATGTGCAGGCGATGGAGATCGATGCGCTGCAGGGCAAGTCCGAACTGCTGGCCGAAGTGTTGCAGACGGCGGACGCACGTTCGCCCTTCGGCGTGATCTTCCGCGTGGACGTGAAGGACGTGAAGACCGGCGCGCTGGTGGCCAGCGTGGTGAGCGATGGCAAGCCGCCAGCGAACGGCCCGGGTCGTTACGTCGCGGGCCGTGGCGGCTTCGTCCGCGAGGCCGCGCCCGAGCCCACGCTGGACGACATCGGCGAGGTGGTCGCCCACGCGACGCTGCAGGCACTGACGGCGCACTGGCGCTGATTCCGGAGATATCGACCATGCGACGTTACTCGCGCACCTTCTGCGCTGCTTTCCTGCTGATCCTCGTCGCACCCGGACTGCTGCATGCGCAGGAGGCCGCAGCGCCCGGGGCATCAGCCCCGAATCTCGACACCATGTCGATCGACGATGCCAAGCGCCTGGAAGCCGACGCGCCCGCGATTCCGATCTTTTACGGGCAGTCGTACGAAGGGCGATTGGCGGTCGACAACGGCACCAAGTATTCGTTCCGCAAGCAGTCGACCTTTCGCTACGTGCCGTCGCCGATGCCGGTCGCGTACTTCTACATCGACCTGTACGAAAAGGAAGAGCTGACCTTCGGTGTCTGGACCGACTCCGAGCAGGCGCTCCAGGTCAACGTCACCCATGAGAAGGTCGATCGCAAGGGGAATCGCAGCTGGGAAGTGGCGCTCGGTGGCTACTTTGCATTCTCCAACAAGTACCGCTGCGTCAGGCCGTTCCAGGCCACCAAGGCACGACGCTACCGTTTCGAGATCTTTCCACAGGAATTCGACGTCGAGGCGAACTACCGGATCTTCATCCTGCCGAAGAAAGAACCGCTGGAGGCTTGCGACGACAAGCTGTCTGAACAGGCGTTGGCGTACTTCGCCAAACCGGGCGAGCCGACCACGTTCGCCACGGCGCAGGCATGGAAGGACAGGCCATTCGTTCCCGCGCTGCCGGTGCGCGAGATATTCAGCCCATTGCCGACCGACGAGGCGAAAGCGTACGCGTCGCCCAAGCCGGAGGCGCTTCGCCGCTACTACGAGGTGCTCTACACCGACGGCGAACACAATGCCGTGCTGAACTTCCAGCGACTGGGTCTGGCGGCGATGGAGGCTGGCGAATACGTGGAAGCGGAATGGGCGTTCGACCAGGCCCTCGAACGCATCGAGGCCTTCTACGGCAGGAGCGAGATCGCCAAGGCGGCGCGTTCCAAATGGACCAGCGAGGGCATCAAGGACTACAAGGGCGAGCCCTACGAACGCGTGATGGCCTACTACTACCGCGGCCTGCTGTACCTGCGCGCGGGCGACTACCAGAACGCGCGTGCCGCGTTCATCGCCGGCGAGTTCCAGGACACGATGTCGGAAGCCGAGGAGTTCCAGGGCGACTTCGCGCTGATGAACTACTTGGCCGGCTGGTCGTCGTACTGTGCCGGCGATACCGGCATGGCCGACGAGGCCTTCGCCCTGGCCGAGCGGGTGAACCCGGCCATCCGCCGCCCGCAGGGTGAGACGACACTGATGCTGGCGGAACTGGGACAGGCGCCGGTGAAGTTCGGACGTGGCCTCAGCGGCCGGCTGCTGACCTTCGTCGAAGCCGAGAACAGCGGTGTCGACGAAACGGTGGCGATGTCGGTGGGGCAGGGCAAGCAGGCGCAGACGGTGGCGCTGCCGGAATACAGCAACCTCGCGTTCCAGGCCACCACGCGGGGCGGCCGCACCTTCGATGCCATCCTCGACGGCAAGGCATCGCTGCAGAACGGCATGCGCAACACGGCCGAAGTCGGTTACCTGATGACGCAGAGCGGCGTACTGCCGCTGCAGGTCGCCGGTCTGCTGGTCACGCTGGTGTCGGGCGGCGTGCACGCCAAGGTCAAGCCCGATGCCGACGTGCGTGCGTGGGATACCTTGCCACGGCAGGTGTCGGTGGGGGTCACCGCGCAGCCCGCGACCAAGCCGCTGGCATTCCGGTTCACGGGCGAGCACGCCCTGGCGCAGGGCACGCCGCCCATGAAGGCGCAGGCAGGCAAGTGCGGCATCGCGTGGAGCCGCTCGCGCTCGGCCCTCGCTGCGGGCGCGGGTGCACCCGGCAACGATGCGGACATCGTCGCGGCGCGCCTCAAGCGTCAGGAAGCCGTGCAGCGCGACGCTGCGTTCCGCGACGCCTTGCGCGATGCGGGTGCGGATACGGATCAGGGCGCCAGCGCGCCCTGATCGATCAACAGGCTGCGCGCGGAGACACGCGCAGCCTGGATTCAGACGGTCGGCTGGCGCAGCACCGGGTTGTCCCAGCCCGGACGCGGGGTGAAGCGGTCGCCGTGACGGGCCTGCAGCGCCTTGAGCTTTTCCAGCAGCGCGTCGGGACCGACGGCCTTCACGTGTTCGATCGGACCGCCGCGGAACGGCGCGAAGCCGGTGCCGAAGATCACGCCGGCATCCAGCAGGTCGCTGTCGGCGACCACGCCGTCATGCAGGCACGCGACCGCTTCGTTGAGCAGCGGCAGGATCAGGCGGTCTTCCAGATCGTCGGGCACCTTATAATCGGACGGCACCTGCGGCTTCACGGGCTTGCCGTTCTCCCACTTGTACAGGCCCTGGCCGTCCTTCTTGCCGCGCTTGCCGGGCTCCACCGTCGCCAGCGCCGCAGGCAGCGTCAGGCCAAGGAACGGCGAGAGTTCCGCGCCGACGCCCTGCGCGACATCGAGACCGACGGTGTCGATCAGTTCGATCGGCCCCATCGGCATGCCGAACTTCACCGCGGCCTTGTCGATCACCGGGCCGGGAATGCCTTCGGCATAGGCCGTGGCCGCTTCCAGCATGTACGGGAACAGCACGCGGTTGACCAGGAAGCCCGGCGTGCCGGCGACCGGCACCGGGAACTTGTCCAGTGCCTTGCAGAACGCGGCCAGACGCTTGACGTTGGCCTCGTCCAGCGCGTCGTGCTGGACGATCTCGACCAGCGGCATCAGTGCGACCGGATTGAAGTAATGCAGGCCGGCGAACTGCGCGGGACGCTGGATGTGTTCGCGCAATTCGGTCAGCGGGATCGATGAAGTGTTGGTGGTCAGCAGCGCGTCGGGCTTCAGGCGCGGCTCGACGGTCTGGTAGAGCTCGCGCTTGGCCTCGGGGTTCTCGATGATCGCTTCGATCACCAGGTCGGCCTGCGGCACGCCGTCGCCGGCCAGGTCGCCCTTCAGGCGCGCGGCCACGGCCGGGCGCTTGCTCTCATCCTTCACCTTCTTGGCGAACAACTCCTGCGCGCGTGACAGCGCGCCGTCGATGAAGCGCTGTTCGCGGTCCTGCAGGGTGACGTTGAAGCCCTTGTAGGCGGACCACGCGGCGATGTCGCCGCCCATCACGCCGGCGCCGACGACATGTACGTTGGCGATGCCGTGATCCTTGCCGCCGAGGCCCTTCAGGCGCTCGGTCAGGAAGAAGATGCGGATCAGGTTGCGCGCGGTCGGCGTGCCGGCGAGTTTCACCACCGCCTTGCGCTCGGCGTCCAGGCGGCCCTGGATGCCCTTGCCGCCGGCGGTCTTCCACACGTTGATGAGGGCATACGGCGCGGGGTAGTGCGCCTTCGGCGCCTTGCGGGCGACCTGCTTGGTCATCTGCGGCGCGAGGATCTGCCGGGCCGCCCAACTGTTGCTGATCCAGCCGGTGAAGCGCTGCTTGAACGGACGCTTCGGGCGAGAGCCGATCAGGGCGACCGCGGCATCGACCAGCACGGCCGGCTCGGCGATCTTGTCGACCAGCCCCATCGCCTTGGCGGAACTCGCCGAGAGCGTGCGGCCGGTCAGCATCATGTCCATCGCTTTCGGCGAACCGACCAGGCGCGGCAGGCGTGCGCTACCGCCCCAGCCCGGAAAGATGCCCAGCTTCACTTCCGGCAGGCCGATGCGGGTGGAGGGGTCGCTGCTCGCGACGCGGTAGTCGCAGGCCAGCGAGATTTCGGTGCCGCCGCCCATGCAGAAACCATGGATCGCGGAAACGGTGGTGCAGGGCAGGTCGGCCAGTTTCTGGAACACGCTCTGGCCACGGCGGATCGCATCGTTCACCGTGCCCTTGCGATCGAATTCCTGGAATTCCTTCAGGTCCGCGCCGGCGATGAAGCCGCTGCTCTTCGCCGAACGCAGCACGATGCCCTTCGGCGGATCGATGGCCAGGCGTTCGATGATGTCCGCCAGTTCGATCAGTACGTCCTGCGAGAACGCGTTGACGCTGGCGCCCTGGCGATCGAACGCCAGCACGACGATACCGTCGGCACGCAGCTCGGTCTGCCAGTGACTGAATCGCAGCCCATCGAAGTTCGCGGCCATGCAGGGACCATCCGTTCACGTATGGAGAAGGCCGCTATCATCCCGAGGTTGTTTCATCCCCGTCAAATCCACATATGGAAGGGAACGTCATCACGGGCGTGACCGGCGGCAGGGGGATAGTCCCGCTGCTCCGGTTAAATTCTTGATAGGGCAACGGTTTGGACAAGGCGTTGAACTTTCCTCCGCTAGCGCGGTCACAGGGCCCGGCCACCGCCGAGCCGACAGGAGTGCGGCCCGGCATGGCCGAAGTTGATCCAACCCAGGAGCTGGACCTCGAGCTGGTCAGGCGCGTGCAACGCGGCGACAGCGCGGCCTTCGATCTGCTGGTGCGCAAGTACCAGCCTCGCGTGGTGGCACTGATCGGGCGTTACATCCATGACTGGAGCGAGTGCCAGGACGTGGCCCAGGAGACCTTCCTTCGTGCATACCGTGCGCTGGGGAATTTCCGGGGCGATTCCCAGTTCTATACGTGGCTGCACCGCATCGCCGTGAATACCGCCAAGAACCACCTGGTCGCGCACAACCGTCGTCCGCCTACCGCGGACGTGGATGCCGCCGACGCCGAGCAGTACGACATCGGCGTGCGGCTGCGCGACACCGACACCCCCGAGCGCGAGCTGATGCGCCAGGAGATGGAGGCGACGGTGATGAAGGCGGTGGACGGTCTGCCCGAGGAACTGCGGACTGCGATCACCCTGCGCGAGGTCGAAGGCCTCAGCTATGAGGAGATCGCGCAGAAGATGGACTGCCCGATCGGCACCGTGCGTTCCCGCATCTTCCGGGCGCGCGAGGCGATCGACCAACAGCTGCGTCCCCTGCTGGACGTGGACAGCGCAACCCGGGAGCGTGCCCGCTCATGACCGCCCGCAACGAGACACCGATCATCGACAAGCTCGACATCCACCATCGCCAGCAGCTCTCCGCCCTGATGGACGGCGACCTGCCGGCCGACGAAGCGCGCTTCCTGCTGCGCCGTCTGCAGCACGATCACGAGCTGGCCGGTTGCTGGGAGCGCTGGCAGCTGTGCGGCGATGTGCTGCGCGGCCAGGGTCGCGCACCGGCGCCTACCGGTTTCGCCGAGCGCGTGGCGCAGGCCATCGCGGCCGAATCTTCTCCTGCCACGACGGCAGCGCCGCAGGCGCGTCCGCGCAACCTGCTGGCACGCTGGGGCGGAGGTGCGCTGGCGGCTTCCGTAGCGCTGGTCGCGCTGTTCATGGCGCGCCAGCAGTCGCCGCAGGACGTGCCAGTAAGCGAAGGTACGCAAGTAGCGTCCGCGCAAGCCGCATCGCCGGCCTTGGCGCCGGAATCCCCTGCCGCGCCGGCGCCCGATGCCGAAGCCTATGCGGCGGCCGCGGTTGTCGTGGCAGCCAGCGTTCCCCGCCGACAAGACAGCACGCGCCGTAGCGCCACGCGCAGCCAGCAGGCAGCGCGCAGCGCGCAGCGGTTAGCGCGTGCGGACGCGCCTGTGCGGGCGAATGGCACAACTCAGGGCGCGTCGTTGGATGCGGTCGCAACAACGGCGTCCGGATCCATGAACGCCGCCTCCAACCCGTTCTCGCATCGCGCGCAGGATGCCGGTGCCGCGGCGTCGCGTCCCTGGCCGCGCTCCGCGTTGTCGGCTTACCCGTCATCAGCGAACGGCAGCCTGACCACCGGTTTCAGTTCGGATTCCGCGGCGCGCGCTTTCTATCCGTTCGAGCCGCGACTGCCGTCCACGCCGCCGGTCGACATTCCGCGCGACTGACCTCCGCGCGCCCGTCGCCGGGTGCGCGCGACATTCCTGTCCTTCTCTTATCGAGGCATGCATTCGATGACCCCACACGCCCGTCATAGCCTGATGGCCCTGCTGATGCTCACCACGCCGCTGGCTGCCTGCGCACAGCAGGCCGAAGCGCCGGCACCTGTCGCGTCCGCCGCGCCTGCCGTCGCGCAATCGACCGCGCCGCAACTGGTGACGGGATTGCCCGATTTCACCCAGCTGGTGGAGCAGGTCGGCCCGGGCGTGGTGAACGTGGAGGCGACCGTCGGTTCGCGCCGCAGTGCGCAGACGCAGGCGGGCGAGGAAGCGGACATTCCCGAAATCTTCCGCCGCATGCTGCCCCCGGGCTTCCAGATGCCGGGCCCCGGCCAGCAGGGACCGCAGCGCCGCGGCACGTCGATGGGATCGGGTTTCATCATCTCGGCCGACGGCTACGTGCTGACCAACCATCACGTCGTGGATGGTGCCGACGAGGTCAAGGTCACGCTGCCGGACCGCCGCGAACTGACCGCCAAGGTGGTGGGCAGCGACCAGCAGTACGACGTGGCGCTGTTGAAGGTCGAGGCCAAGGGCCTGCCCACCGTGCGCATCGGCAACTCGACCACGCTGAAGCCGGGTCAATGGGTGGTGGCGATCGGTTCGCCGTTGGGACTGGACCATTCCGTCACCGCCGGCATCGTCAGCGCCGTCGGCCGCAGCGCATCGCCCGAACAGCGCTACGTGCCCTTCATACAGACCGACGTGGCGATCAATCAGGGCAATTCCGGCGGCCCGCTGCTCAATACACGCGGCGAAGTGGTCGGCATCAATTCGCAGATCTTCTCGGTGTCCGGCGGCTACATGGGCATCAGCTTCGCGATCCCGATCGATCTGGCGATGGGGGCGGTGGACCAGTTGAAGGCCACCGGTCGCGTCAGTCGCGGGCAGCTGGGCGTCCAGGTCGGTGCGGTGACGTCCGATGCGGTGAAGGGCTTCGGTCTCCCCGACAATCGCGGCGCGCTGGTGAACGATGTGGTCGGCGGCAGTCCGGCGGCCAAGGCCGGCATCGGCCCCGGCGACGTCATCCGGTCGGTGAATGGCCGTGCGATCAACGACTCCAGCGACCTGCCGCCGATCATCGGCGCCATGGCGCCGGGCAGCAAGGTGACCCTGAGCGTCTTGCGTGACGGCAAGCCCCGTGACGTATCGGTGACGCTGAGCGAGCTGGACGAAGAGCAGAGCGTGGCGCGCAGCGCTCCGCTTGCACCGGATGCCCCGGCCGCACCGGCGGGCCGCAACGCTCTCGGCATCCAGAGCCAGGCGCTGGATGCCGACAGCCGCAAGCAGCTGGGCGTGGAATCCGGCGACGGCGTGCTCGTCAGCCGGGTGGAAAGCGCGGCTGCCCGTGAGGCGGGCCTGTCGCCGGGCATGGTCATCCTGCAGGTCGGCCGCAGCAAGGTGAGCAGCCCTGCCGCGCTGGACCGCGAGCTGGCCAGTGCCAAGCCCGGCGACACCGTGATGCTGCTGGTCCGCAGCCGGGGCGTGACCCGCTTCCTGGCGGTGACGGTCGAAAAGGGCTGATCCAGCCGAGATTCGGTCGTATGCATCGCCCCGCCAGCCGGGGCGATGCCGTTCCGGATCCCGCCAAAGTCCCCTTACCGGCGAGCCAGGCCCCCGGCCGTGCGATAATCGCCCGTTATTCCTGACGACGGCACAGGCCGCCGCCCCCCATGTCTTCTGATTCCATGCGGAATATCCGCAACTTCTCCATCATCGCGCACGTCGACCACGGCAAATCGACCTTGGCCGACCGCATCATCCAGCTCTGCGGCGGCCTCGAGGCCCGCGAGATGGAAGCGCAGGTGCTCGACTCCAATCCGATCGAGCGCGAGCGCGGCATCACCATCAAGGCCCAGTCCGTGTCCCTGCCGTACAAGGCCAAGGACGGGCAGGTCTACCAGCTCAATTTCATCGACACCCCCGGCCACGTCGACTTTTCCTATGAGGTCAGCCGCTCGCTGGCGGCCTGCGAGGGTGCGCTGCTGGTGGTCGACGCCGCGCAGGGCGTGGAAGCCCAGTCCGTCGCCAACTGCTACACCGCGGTGGAGCAGGGCCTGGAAGTGGTGCCGGTGCTCAACAAGATCGA